>Ga0079305_1002175_pt1 | contig 18884 bp, 9 predicted proteins | sample LMS_cellobiose_e_FD_79183 | JGI IMG/M metagenome (GOLD analysis project Ga0079305, IMG submission 79183) | Rumen-fistulated moose microbial communities from Alaska, USA - LMS_cellobiose_enrichment | ecosystem: Host-associated > Mammals > Digestive system > Stomach > Rumen fluid ... | reverse complement strand
GTGACCAGGCAATGTATGTATGCAAATCAACGCCTAAAAACGCATAATAAACACCATGTCGTCTGTAGAGATACTGGGGAGGAACCGGTGTTCTGATACCACAAATCTGATAAGCAAAAAGAAGCAGGCTGCGATAATTATTCCCTAAAAGAGATTCCCATTGAAGAAGTCCGGCCAGATCATCCCGGGTTGTCCAGTTTTTCCAGTACCGTTTCTGCTTTTTACCACCCGGAAAACAGCGGCCCTTAACATCGATAATCCAATGAGTCCCGTCAGGGGCGGAAACCAAAAAATCAAAATTCTTTAATGATCGGCCGCTTTTGAATGGACGATATTCCTGTCGATTCGAAAAATAAAGGATTTGGCGCTGACGCAAAAAGTGTTCAAAAGCTGTTTCGTAATGATTTTTCCGACTCATTTTTCGGTTGCGTGCTGGATGATTATTCTCGTTCGAATGGGCAATTTGTCAGGCTTCTGCCAGTCGTTCCAAAAATTATCTGAATACCGCCCTGATACCACGGGGGGATTTTTTCCGGAGGGAATAAAGAAATCCCGTTTGAAATTTTCATAGCAAAGCGACAAATATTTGTTCAGAGAAATATTTCCTCTATTTTTATGATATTATAGCACATAATGAGGCCGTTTGAAAGTAATTCAGGTTGATATTTGATAAAATTATATTAAACAGTGAAACCGGGATTGATGAACCATAACCGTTCCGTAACTACCTGACCACCGGGATTTTTCCACGGTGACCGGCGGGATTCCTTGACTGTGTCCGTTAATAATGGGAAAAAAATCTCCAATGTTTTCCTGCTGATCCCGGTTTTAACTCCCGGCGAATATCCGATTGGAAATTTAAACGGGAACGGATTGGAATTCAAAAAATGCCCGGCGAGCGGAATAAGAGTGTGTAAAGGTTTTTTTGAATAAAGATTCAGATAATATCTGGAAAGAAACTGTCTGAAAGACAACAAATTCATGAAAAAAGCGACATTTTCAACAGATCACAGTATATCTTCCGGGTATAAGCTGGTTGTTTAATCACCGGGCATTGGGGCAAGACAGAATTTAAACTTTTATAAATAAAAATAAAAGTCTGCCGATAAAAATGTATTTATCAGACAGCTGACCTTGTCTGAGGTAATTATTGGGCAAGAACGCGCTCAACATTTTCCAGCAGGACATCCATGGGAAACGGTTTCCGAATGTAAGCGTCAACCCCAAGCTGCTCCGCGTACTGCTTGTGTCGATTACCGTCATTTGCCGTAATCATAATAATACGAACCGGATTACTTTTGGTCTGGCGTAATGTTTCCAGAACCAGAAAACCACTCCGTTTGGGCATCATCATATCCAGTATCATTAAATCCGGCGATTCCCGTTCCGCCAGAGCCAAACCAACGTTTCCATCACGGGCTATCTGCACGTCATAGCCCATTGCTTCAAGCGCAATTTTCATGGACTCGGCAATTTCCGGGTCATCATCGACAATTAAAACCCGTTTTCGGGTTTTGGTGTTATTATTCATGGGATTTTACCTTCTCCCTTAATTATGAAAATATCTGGAAACCAGGAATACAGTTGATATCAGTAAAAGGCAATAAAATCATCCGGGATTTCATTGCCTCCGTTTTAAATTTTCATTCTTTATGAAATAACGGGAACGTTTTTGAGGATAAAACTGTTGAATAACTTATCGGTTGGATGGCAGTTTTTTAAATTCAAAGGGTTCGCCACGAATGATTCTGGCTTCAAGAATTTTATCCGGGGCCGGTTGCGTTTCCGATTCCGGATCGATTCTTTGCAGGTCAGCAAGCACTTCCATCCCCTGAACGACCCGACCGAAAACTGTGTGAACACCATTCAGGTGGTCGGTGGGAACAAAAGTCAGGAAGAACTGGGAACCGCCGGTATCACGGCCTGCGTGAGCCATGCTGATCGAGCCGCGAAAGTGCATCCGGGCATCGGGTTTATCGCATTCACAGGGGATACAGTAACCGGGCCCACCAGTTCCGGTGCCTGTCGGGTCACCGCCTTGCGCCATAAAATGCGGCAAAACCCGATGAAACGGGCAGTCGGTATAATATCCCTGCTGTACGAGCGTCAGAAAGTTACCAACGGCATTCGGGGCCTCATCTTTGAACAGCTCAAGAACAATATCTCCCTTGTTGGTATGAAGCAGAACCTGAGGAAGGTTTTTGGTGGCATCCTTTTCACGAGCCGCCTTTTCGTCTTCCCATAATTTACGATATTTGGGAAGTAAATTCATAATACTGTAAGAAACCGGAACTTCCTGATTGGTTTCAAAATCGCGAAGCATTTTTGGGTCTTCTTTGGCGATGTCGTACCAGGCCTGAGCGTCGTCGAGTTCCATCACGCAAAACGCGGAATAGGCCGCCAGGGCATGCAGAATCAGGTTTTTCTCCGGTGCCGGGTATTTAAAAACGGTTTTCGCAATATCATAGGCCACTTCATAATTTTCCCGCGTTGCCTGCCAGTGAAGCATCGCGTAAAGGAAATTACGTAAATCCTCATCCTGACCGTTACTGGCAATAAACGCCTTTTCGGCAGTTGGAATCAGTGCGAGCTGAATTTTTTCCGTACTTTGAATAAGCGGAGCGTATTCCGCATAAATCGCGTCTTTTTCCTCCGGTGTTGACGTTTGGTATTTTTCCTTCATTTCGCGGAGTTTTTTCAGATTCTCTTTATAGAGTTTAAGCTGCTGGTCAAACTCCTGACGTTCCGCCGGCTGAGGTTGTTCCTGTGCCCGGGTCTGGATTGGTAATCCAACCAGAATCAATAATAGCGTAAAAATGAGTTTTTGCATTTTATTTCCAAAGTATTTTTGTTGTTAACAATTCTGTTCGTCCTGAACGGAAACAGACGGATCTGTTTATATCTCTGAATATTGATATTTCTTCTTTTCCCGGCAGTTGTTCAACCGCTTTATTTCCGATTCGGAAGAAACAAAACGTAATGAACCGCGTGACGGGAATATCGGGTACAACTCTCGAACAGGGGGAAACATTCCCCCCATTAACAAAAGAGCGTTTCTATAGTATAAAGAAAAATAACAGAAAAAACAAGTCGCCTTCCTGTTTTCCAGTGGAATTATCTGAAAAATCGTCATTTATGAATACAGAAATGTCATTGGAAGAGGATATCTTTAACAATTCAGGAATCTTATTTTGAAGAAAAATAAAAGTCGGTCATCATCGAAAAAACATTTTGTCGGAAGTGAGCCGGGAAGTCGGGGAAAATCTGTCGGGCTTCGTATTATTGGTGGAAAATGCCGGGGAACTGCTCTGGAATACAGTGGTGATCATCGTGTTCGGCCTATGAAAGACCGGGTCCGGGAGGCGGTTTTTAATCTGATAGGTCCCGACGTTCGGGGCCGCCATGTGATTGATCTTTTTGCGGGGACGGGGGCCCTGGCCTTTGAGGCGATAAGTCGGGGAGCGCTTTCGGCAACGGTCCTTGAGATCCATTTTCCGACGGCGGAAATTACCAGAAAAAATATTGATCTTTTGGAACGCCGAATGCCCGGCTGTCGGGAAAGTATTCATCTTATTACAACGGATGTCTTTTTTTGGGGACAAAAAATCCGGGAGCAGGACCCCGGCTATCCTCATGTAAATCCAGCCGTCCTTCCGCCGGAAATTCCCTGGTTGGTTTTCTGTTCCCCTCCATACGATTTTTATGTTTCCCGTAAAGAGGAATTGCTGTTACTCTTAAAAACACTTCGGGAAACCGCACCGGCAAATTCACTTTTCGTTATTGAAGCCGATAATCGTTTTCATTTTGAGGACCTTCAGGTTGCGATAAGTCCGAGAAAACGAAAATCCTATCCTCCCGCGGAAGTGGGGTTATTTTATACCGGAACCGCCGCCGGTGAATCGTAATCGGTATATTTCTTTGAAAGTATATCGTGATTCAAGTTTTCAAAAACTGATGAAACTTGTTGAAACCGTCGGTTCGTCTGTAAAACAGATCGAGCCGGAACCGGGCATTTTAAGGATGAATGGTGGAATATTTGTTTCACTGAAATTTTATTGCCTGACAATCATTCCGGCGTTTGATAATAATCCAGATTCCGGGTGACGGTTTATGCTGGGTCCCGATGCTTTTATACTGAATAGAGATGATGCTGAAAACAAAGTCGCTTTTTTGTTGCGGCCGGTTTTTACCTCTTTTGAGTTTAATGTCGGGTAAAAACCAGGAAATAAAAGACGGAACGATATTCAAAAATCGTTCCGTCGGTATTGGCTGAGGAATCCTGCAATGAAGGAATCCGGTAATATTGTGAATTCGGGCTCAAAGAGTGACGAATTCCGATTCTTTCAATAGAGAGTCTTCCAGTTCTTTTCGATCGGTGTTATCAGGATTACCGGTGATCGGATAGTCCCATTCCGTATCCGTTGATTTTTGCAATTCAGTAAATACCGTGGGGACGGGATCTGTAAATTCCAGGACATTTTCGGCGATCAGATTCAGTGCCTCTTCTTCCTCCGGCTTACTGTTCAGAACAGACGGTTGTTCCCTGTTACTCAACAGGACCGCAATCAGGGCGGAATCAGTTTCAGAAGCGGTTTGCTGAAATTCCATGGAGTTATTCTGAGTTACGGACTCTGTTAATTGTACCAGATTGGACGACAAATAAGAATCCTTGTCGCGTGGGGAATCTGTTTCCGCATAAAAGCTGTCGTCCTTGTTAGTCACCTTTTTATCATAATAGGAACCAAAAACCAGATTATCCTTTACATTGATATAACCGTCGGGCTGGTAATCCATAATCTTGTATTTGGTGTATTCCGCCGGAAGGTGATCCGTTTTAAAGTCAAAAACGGAACCCATCATTAAATAATCGAGTGCGTTGACCTTCCCGTTGTCGTCCACATCCCAGCGAACCGGATACAACGGCAGGTCTTGCGGGAGACTTACCTGTTCCACCAGGTTTCCGTTGATCAGATAGCCTTCCGTTGTGGCGGCAAAACCGTTGGCGACATGGGTGAATATCCCGTTTTCAGGAATCGCAACCCCACCACTGCTTTTGGAATACTGGGTCGGGGTAAAACGAATTCTCGCAACAAGTACCATATTGTCCCCGGCGCCCGCCGTTCCGTCTCCCGTTCCGTGAAATGACAGAAGATCACCTTCCGCGAGATAGGAGGTGACCGTAAAACCGTTGGCCGCGTATCCTTCAACAGAAGTAACGGTAAAGTAATCACTTTTATAATTTAATCTGAAGGTAAAGGAAGAGATTCCGCTGCTTTCGCCGCTTGCGGCCCAAACTTCAAAATAAAAATTGGAATATTCATCAATCCAGTTTCGCTGATTGGATTGGGCGGTCTGATAATTGGCGCTTGTTGCCTGAGAAAGGCTCTGACAAAGATAATTAACATAACCCGCCGTTTGGGTTGTCGTACTGTTCAGCTGGACGCTGATTGTTTTACCGCCAACCAGAACAAGATCATAAGAATCATTTTGGAGTCTGGCGTGTCCTATGGCAAACGCCGAGGAACCGGAAAGCGAGCTTAACGAAACATTGGTACTCACCGGATGACCCGCACCAAATACAGCATCGTTATTTCCCCCTCCCGCAAAGCCATAAAGATTGTATTTTCCGGTATTCGTTACCTGGACGGTTACCGCGTCCAGCATACCGTCACCGTTGAAGTCAGCCAACGCCAGCCCGATGGGAGCCTGACCAGAGATGAGGTAACTGTTGTTGGAGTAACGGGCCCAACCGTCGGCCGATTGCAGAAAATAACCGATATGTCCTGTTGAATCGCCTCCTCCGGCGTTCAGAAACACAATATCCGCGTAAAAGTCGTTGTTAATATCCCCAATCGCGATCGCCGACGTGTTATATCCGGAGGAAAGTCCGGTTTCCGTCGACAGGGTCCGATCAAAAAGAAATCCTGTACCACTGTTTTTAACCAGGGAAACGGAATTCTTACTGGCCGTTACAATATCGTCATAAATATTATCGTTATAAAGATTTCCAGCGTAAATTGTCCGGGCGTTTACCCGGCCAAGTTCAAGCGTGTATTCATCCAGCAGCGTCATTTGAACAGTACTGTAAACCTGAATCGTCTGACTTCCGGAGGTTGAAGAAAGGACAGCCAGTTCGTCAAAGGAGGTTTCCGAAAAATTCCCCGCGACAACATCCAGTAATCCGGAAACGGCGGTCTGACGTCGGAGCACAAAACTGCCGTCTGTATTCTGGGTATAAAGATAAAGATTATTTCCTGAAGCAATCGTTCCGTTTTCACCGGCAACCAATACAAAATCCAGAAGATTATCGTTGTTAAAATCCCCAAAAACAGCCTTCATGGAACTGACACTGAAGGATTCTTCATTAACCAGTTCGACCTGATTTACGGTTTCTGAAAGCGTCCCGTCCTCATTGCAGGCAATGATCCAGGCGTAACGGTTGCCAATCGCCAAAACTTTGTTGATTCCGTCATTATTGACGTCTCCCAGATAGGAACTGTGATAGTAGGGGGAGGTAATGGTTTGGCCCGCCGGAGAAAACTCGTAATTTTCATCCCCAATAAAAGACGTGTAATTCGTTCCCCTGACAACGAAAATGTCCGGATCGTTGTCTCCCGTCATGTCACCGATGGTTGCATTTGTTCCCTGAAACATGTTGGTATTGGTGACCCAGGATGATGTAAATGTCGTCTGTGAGGTGTTTGCGTTGATTCCTGTTATTTTGACAACAAGAATACCATAATCGCCGGAGCTGTTTTTGCCTCCCGCAATCAGAATATTGTTGGCGTTATCCGAGGTACTGTCGGAAACGACCCAATCCAACGTATAATTGTCAACCGAAGTCAGGTCAACTTTGTATGTGCTGTAAGCGGAACTTCCCTTTTGTACCAGTTTAAGAATGTTGTTCGATGAATTGTCAATGGTCACAAGCATTTCCGAGCCCTTAATATTGGCGCTTGTCTGCAAGACCGGATCCGCTGTTCCCGAAGAACTCAGACCGTTGATAATTTGACCGGTTGACGAAAACGTTCCCGAACCGGTCGATGAGTAAACCGCTGTTGTCCTGTATAAGGTGGCGATAGTACCCAAAGGATACATTATTGTTCCACTTCCCTGGACCACCAGATCGTAATTATTGGACGAGGTCTTCCAGAGTGTGATATTCAGATTATCAAAATAAATGTCGCCAGATGAAAAGATGGAAGTGTTGAGTGGGGTGGTGACGACGGAATCAGTAACAAAGGAACCGTCTGAATTTCCCCGATAGACCGAAGCGACAAGATTAAGATCCGTTGAGTAAAGATCCTGGGACACAACAATTAAATCTTCAATTCCGTCATTACCGACAATATCGCCAAAGGTGACCCCGACAATACTGTTTAAAGTGGAAATCGTGGTGTTTACCGGATTGGTGTATTGGGAGTTTTCGTTTCCCGCGTAAACCGATACCAGTTTATTGCTGTAATTGACCAGTACCAAATCATCATAGACATCCGCATTGTAATTTGTCAGATGAGAAAGGTCGACTTTATAATTATTCAAGTCGGGCATATCGACCGTAATTTCGGAACTACTCGGTTGATAAACATTACAGGATTCCTCAAATCCCCAATCCGCATTCAGAAGCATTCGATTTTCCAATGTTTCAAGCAAAAGTCGAGGACGATCAGAAAGTTTTTTGTCAGAGGATTTCGTTTTCAATATATGCTGAAAAAATGCTTTTTTCATGGTATGTTACCTTTTGAAAAGTCTGAAAATATACGGATTTTTCCGGAATTTGTCCTGATTATGATTTCACGTTTGAATAAACGGAATTGTTTCCGTTTGCCATGTCGATTTTTGAGTTCGCTGACTTTGCGGATTTTAATGGATATTTTCTGTTATATAAAATAAAACAACGGATCCTGAAGAAAATATAATTTTGTGAATGGGTGCACAAAATCCCATCAGAATTCAGAATAACCGTTTTCTCAAAAAAAATCAAGGGTTCAGCAGGCGACCTGATAAAGTTTTAGGATTTTTATCCATACCATCAACGATTTTCTGATTTGTAACGCCTTTATGAATAAAATTCAAATATTTAGTGATAGTAAAATCCAATCACTGTATTATATCGGTTCCATAGAGGTTTTTCAAGACAATTAATTATAAGAAATTTTTAGAAAATAAAAACGCCGGCGCCATAAACTGCCTGATGGATTATCCGTCTATGATACCGGCGTTTCCTGGAGGATTATTCAAAGGAGTCTTCGGTGAAAAAATCACGGAGAAAGGAGTTTTTTCTCGGAAGGTTCGTCTGAGAGTCTGTTTCTGAAGAGTCTTCCTGTTCCTCGTCTTCTTCTTCCTCTTCCTCTTCTTCTTCTTCTTCCTCCGTCTCATTATCCCAATACAAAGGGCTTAACTCCTCGGGCGAAAGGTTTTCCGTATTTTTCAGGAAATCGGCCATGACCTCATCCTCATCTTCCGGAAGATCCACATATTCTGTAGCATAATCCTCCGAATATTCTTCTGTTTCTTCCGAAACCCGGAGGGAATCGGGACCGGATGATACCACATCGCCGACCGGAAGGTTTTTCCAGTTTACCACGTTCACAGAGCTTTCCGACGGAACCTGCTGTGAAACACTGTCGCCGGTCTCAACAGGAGACGTCACCTCTATTGTTGATGTTACATATATTGGTTCTGTTTCCGATACTGTTTTTTCGGACAAAGAATCCACTTTTTCAATAAACGGCTCATTTTCGGCGGGCGGTATTTCCTGCTTCGCGCTGACCGAATAAAACAGATCCGTTTCAGCGGTCAGTTCATCTGCACCACCTGATGTTATGTCCGTTTCAGAATCCGTCTGTTTCGGAAGGAAGGTGATATTATCCGCCGAAACAACAGAGGCTTTCGTCGATATTGGGCCGGAAGGATGATCCGATGAATATGAGGAAACGTTTTCTGTTCCCGTTGCGTCGACAGAAACCGACGTCTCCCTGTCTGAGATTTTTTCGGGGAGAATCGTTGTTTCCGAAAGCGGCGCGTTTTCTGTTTCCGGTTTTGTTAAAATGGCAATAGCGATCTCCTCTGTTTTTATCTCCGGGAACGAATTTGCCGGGACGGAGGAAATGGAAGTCCCCGGGAACGTCGATTCCTTTTTGTTTTCCGGAGAAATATAGGAATCCGTGACCGTCCCGGATTCCACTGTATGGACAACCGTATCGGAGGACACTGGCCTGAATGAAGTTTTGATATTCAGACTGTCCGGGACATCACCTTCATCTTTTCCCTGGACCGAGATTGCCGACTCAGTGCTGATGGATCGGAATTTCGGCCTGACTTTTTTGGTCTTTGCCCCGACAGGAACCAGAACCCGAACGGATCGGGATTTCTTTTCCGAGGAGGGCAATAGGAATGTGGGTGCCTGTAATTTCATAAACATCCGGCAAATATGTTCGTGACAGGTAAAGAAAAAGATCTGCCGCCCCGATTTTGCGAACTGATTGAGCAGCAGCGCTGCCCGCCAGGCCCGGTCACGATCAAAATTGACCAGAACGTCGTCCAGTATCAATGGAAGCTGGACACCGTGTTTTTCAAAGGAAAGTATCAGGGCCAGACGAATCGCGATAAACAACTGTTCGCGCGTTCCTCTGGAAAGTTCCGTTATTTCCAGGGTCTGGTGCTGAGCGTTGTCGACATAAAGAGTATCTTCACCCAGTGGTGTCCATATTTTGATATACCGTCCCCCGGTAAGGCGTTCCATGATTCGGGAGGCCTCACGTAGTGTTTCCGGTTGACGTTCTTTTTCATAAGCTTTACGGATGTCTTCCATCATGCGACAAGCAACCGCGCGGCTTTGCCAGAGTGACGCCATTTCGTTAATGCGAACACTTAATGATGACCGGTTGAATTGATAACGAATCGTTTCCTTCTGAGAGGCCAGGGTCGCGAGTTGCTCCGCCAGACGTCCTGAAAGCTCCATTTTACCATGCTGTTCTTCGGTCAGTGAATCAATACGGAGTTGGACGTTATCCTTCAAAACCGGAATGGTTTGCCGGATTTCCGGATTATCCAGTAACGCGGCAATATTTTTTTCGTCAACCTCTGTTCCCAGATAAGTAAGCACCTGTTGCTGAACCGATCGCAATTCCTTCTGCTTGTGCAGATATTCCTTGTATCTTTCCGACAGTTGAATCAGCGAGTCAATGGAATTGGCACCGTAAGGGGACAGAAAATCCTGGAGCTCGTGATATTCCTTACGTTCCAGAATTCTTAATTTTTTATGTTCTTTGCGCAAATCAATTAACTTGCTCTGATATTTTTCCCAGTCTGCCCTGATTTGGATGGACTTATCAAGTTCTGCTTTTAACAGAGGAATCAGTTCCGCGGGCGTATTTGCCTCTGTGTCCAGAGGAATCTGTTCAAGAACAATGTCCAGACGATCCAGAATCCCCCGGCGTTCCCGTCTGAGAAAGTCCAGTCGGGTTTCCAGCGTTTCTTTTTGATGCCGTAATTCGTCAGTCAAATCACTCCGATCCAGCAGCTCCTTAATTTGGGCGGGATAGGGACGACCGATAATACCGGCTGTTTTGAGCCAGTGTTTCCAGTGCCTTTTGGCGTTACGCAGTGTTTGCTCCGCCTTTTCGTAACGGGCATCCAACCGTTCGACCTGATGAGCGATTTCTTTCCACTGAGTCTCAACCGGGGCCAGCTTTTCAAAGTAAAGAAGGTCGGCCTGAGCTTTACGTAATCGGCTTTCCGTTGACTGACCCGGAATCACCGGGAATCGGGAATCCAATGCAGCGGCTTCACCCTTTAAGGTGTCTATCTGTTTATTTAACATGCCAAGCTGACGCTGATTTTCTGTCAGCTTCTCGTAATTTTTCTTTTCTGTGGTCGTTTTGAAAATCAGACAGCCTGTCGCGACAATAAGCCCCAGCAGCCCGACGCTGATATGAATCCCAAGCGATGTGTTGAAAAGACTGATAAGGCCCAGAACAAACAGTAAACCGCCAATGACAACACCGGCGCCAATCGCAAGGAAAAGCCCACCTGTCAACGACTGATTTTCAACCAGTATCGTATTTTGCCGTTCCAGTTCACGATGATATCGGCCCATTTCCGTCAGGCGGCGCTCTATTTCATTCCGCCGTCTCAACCCCGATAACAGTTCGCCTGTTTTTTCCAGGGCTTCGGACAGTTTTTTCTGACCATGGGAAACGAGCCCCTGTTCCAGTTTATCCGAAATGTTTTTTAATTGTTCCTGAGCCTGAGTGCGTTCCTCACCGATTTTTCGGAACCGGATCCGGCTTCGACGCAGAGCCTTGCCGGGTATCAGATAGTCCTCAACCTCTTTCAACGGATTTTCCGGTTCAAGAGAATCCTGCTTTTCTTTGCTTGTTTCTGTGTCGTTCAGTTTGATTATCGGAAGGTCACTGACTTTTTCACCGTTTTCCAAAGGAATTTCCAACGATTCATTGATAAAACGAATGACGTTTTGAGTCAGATAAATACGACCGTTTTTCGGCCTTCTGGACCGTCGCTCCTCAAGGTTGAGTTCCGCGTCAATAATTCCTTTTTCCTGCTGAATCTGTTTTATTTCCTGATTTAATTCACTCAACCGCGGAAGATCGTCCTGTAACATTTCAATCCGGGGAGCCATCTGGGTAATTTTATTGTCAATAACCAGGGCGTCACGTTCCCTTCGTGTTACTCCATAGCGTTGTTTCAATTCACGAATTGCTTTTTTGGTTTCGTCAACGCTGCTTTGATAAACATCAGCCTGCGGGAGCGCGTCATCAGGAATCACAGTGACCGTTCCCATAATATTCAACTCATCCTGGATTCGGGTCCGCTCATCCCAAACGGGCGTGATCTGTTGCGCCAGTTCATAAAGGCGCTTTTGTTCGGTCGCTTTATCAATTTTTTCCTGAAGCTGCCGGATCTGTTCCTGAATTTCCCGTTGTTCCAGTAAAATCCGGTTATACTCTTTGAGAGCCTGACCGGCCTCATAAGTTTTCTGGGAAAAGGTGTTTCGCTGTTGGACAAGCTGCTCAAGGATGGAATTTTTACCGTCGATGTCAAAGATTTCGTTTCGCTCGTCAACCAGACAATGAAGTATTTGCACCAGAGACACCCGGTCCATTCCAACGCTGATACGATAAAGCATTTCCGCAGCGTCGGTCTCATTTAAGGTTCCCAGCCGCTGGATTTCACCCAGCCCAATCGCGAACACGTTGTTAAAGGTTGCCTCATCCACATCAGAAACGAGGTTTTTAATGAAATAATCACCGAGCCGGGCGCCATCGGGACCGAAAATCGCCAAAGATTCCGCAAGATTACGATTGGGAACCGGATAAAAACGTCCGCTCCAATTGGCCAGACCATCAGTTGCGATCAGTCCGGATTTTTTTTCAAGGGTGGTCAGACGGTCATACAGGGAGGAGGCGCGGGGGATATAACGTCGTTCCAATCGATGGACACCGTAATCAGATTGAACCGTTAAAACGCCGCCTACCCAGCGTTTTTCGGCACCTGTACCGCTTTTAAGGGAATTGTCCTCCGGAGATAAGGTTGAATGCAGTTTACCTCCGGATTCAAGAATCAACGGCGCATTTCCTGATTCTCTCCGGGTCAGAATCATTTGAATATAACGGGCGCGATCTTCGTCTGCAACGCCGTAAAGACAACTCCGGACAAACTGCATCAACGTTGTTTTACCCGCCTCATTAGGACCATAAAACAGATTTAATCCCGGTGAAATACGAGGAAGAGATAATTGTTCCCAGATACCAAACCGTTCTATTTCAAGTGATGTGATCTTCACGGGAGACGCTCCTTTCTTTCATCGTTTTTCAGAAGATTTCGACGTTCAGCAGCTAATCGGGGAGGTTCCCAGGGCATGGCGCCTTTCCGCCCGTTGTTGCGGGCTGCTGTGTAATCACCGGAAAGAAGTTCAATACCAAGTAACGCAGCTTCCCGGAGCGTCAGGGTTCGTTTCTGTTTTTCCCATTCCTGCTGATCCTGATGATACCGTTCGTCCTCCTGCTTTGTCGATGCGCCTTCGGTTTTGGGATCAGATACGGGGTCGTGATATAAGGATAAAAGTTCCAGAAAAAAACCAGTTTCTTTTCGGAACGTTTTCATTTTCTCAATTTTCTTACGCCAGTCAGTAATGGACAGATTTTCCAGATTCTCCTCGGTCAGAATTTCTGTTCGTTCCTGTTTGGGTAATCGCAATAAAGCGAGATATTCCTTAATTTCCGGCGGGAAAAATGGTTCAATGTCGATTTTCTCGTCAGGGTTTTCCAGATAAAATTGAAGCATACGAAGATAATCGCCCAAAATAGTCTGCTGTTCGCTGAGTTCCCGGGTATGTACATCAGAGAGAATGGGCGTTATGTCAAGACTGTAAACAATCGGGGATTCCTTGCCAAAATCAGCCCGTAATTCCCGTAATAAGGTCTGGGGAATATTACTGTTCCTCAAATCGAAAATTTGACTTTCCTCAATGTCCAGTTTCCAGGAAACGAAGGTTATTTCTTCCGTGCTGTTTTCCCGCCAACGCTTGATTCGTGCCTGCATTTCCGACAACAACCTGTCTTCAGCGAGTTCTCCACGAAGAACCATTCGTTCCGTAATCCAGCGAACAGGCGATGTTTTGACAAAAGTGATTTTTGTTCGGCCGGAAGGTTCCACCTCAACCAGTGAACAACCGTAATCGCCGCTTTCGTCGAAATTTCTGGCAAGTGTTGCTCCCGGATAGTGAATATAGGCAGGACTCCTGGATAAAAATTCCCGACGATGAACCCCTCCAAGAGCCCAATACTGAATCCGATCACTTTGAAGCCGTTCAACCGAGACTTTGCCGTAATACATCCCTATGGTATACAGATCGCTTTGCTCCTGTAAAAATTCATCAAGAGTAAAGTTGAGCGACTGCCTGTCCGGACTGGTGCCAAGTATCCGGACAAGCGGAATATCATTTTTCTGATAGATGAATTCCGTCAGTTGCCCCGATGGAAAGAGATGAACGTTGGGCGGAAAGGTAAAGGCCGGAGGTATGTTTTCCGGCGAATCCGCCAAACCACCGATCCAGTAAACCTGTATTCCCTCCTGACGAAGTTTTTCAAACTGATCGATGAGGAACAGAATCCCCCAGGGACCTGTCTGCTGCGGCGCAAGAACATCGCCGCATAACAGCACAAAGTCAACCTTTTCTACTAACGCCGTATGGAACAGACGTTCCATTGCTGCGCGGGGAGCGTCCAATATCCGTTCTTCAAGATATTCCGGACATTCAGCCAAACCGTTGACTGGGGCTTCCAAATGAATGTCTGCTGCATGAATGAATCGAAAAGGCTGATTAGTCATCTTCTTTACTCTATGCACTGTTTATTGGGTGAATACGGCCTGATATATTTCATAACGTCCCATTGACACCTTGGGACGGGCGGAAATAAACCTTTAAAAACAACTCAACCTCCCTATTTTATATCAAAATCCGGGAGAAGGAAAATAGAAAATCTGTGAAATTAACTATTTTTTTCTGATATAATAAAAAGAGTTGACAAAAAATAAGGATTTTATTAGTTAATCGTAATATAACAGTTGATTTTTTCCGAATCAAGGACACTGCCGGATGGAAAAATAATGAACGGGATAAAACCGGCGCATTTCGGCGGGAATCCGATTTTCACCGTTTACTCTGTTTTAACCGTTTAAATTGAACCGCGTTGATACTGAAAACAATAGGCACCGATTCCTGAAAGTACAGGAAGAAAGTTTTCTGTTACGATAGATTCATAATATACAATAAGCGGTACAAGAAGCGTTTTCCGTCATAAGAGCCGGGGAATAAATCGTTATAAAACAGAATCACAAAACAGATCTTGCCACTCTGTCGGGATGCACAATGTCAGCATCCGGTGTTTGCGCGAAGTAACACTGGCGGGGACACGAATATTTAACGGAAAAACAAAGGAATCTGCTCCCGGGAAACCAGCAGGGCACAAAGAACCATCGCACTGGCCGCGTCGGTTGAGGTGTCTGATTTCCAGGAACCGTCCGGGTTTTGTGTTATTAAAAATTGATGATAAATTTGTTGCGACCATGTCTTCCAGTACCGATTCCATTCAGGATTCCGGCTTTGATGCCATAAGGCGAGAATCAGGTAAAACTGACCGTAATAATAGTATTCGCCCGGCTGGCCTGATACTGCCGGGTCCGGATCGGTGAAGAAAGTACTTAAATATTGAATACCGTTCTCGATCTCTTTTCCCTCATATAACCCACCTGACTGAAGCGAAAAAATCGCTGCCGCCGACCGCGAGTAACCGCTGGGACCATCAGTCAACATGTATCGGAACCCACCGTTGCTGTTCTGACACTGCTTGATGTACCGCGTTCCGTTTTCGATGGTTTCCGCCGGGACCGTAAATCCGGCGTCCCGGACCGCGTGAAGTGCCGAGAGAATACAGGTTGTTACAGAAATATCAGCAACTGTTACTTTCTGAGGCTCATAACGCCAACCACCTTCGGAATTTTGCGTTTGCACAATCAGGTTGATCGCTTCCTGTAAAACCTCTTTTAGTTCGGGACGCGAGGACATTCCGTAACACTCTGCAAGAAAAAGAGTAGAAAAACCGTGACCGTACATCGGTTTATTACCCCGGCCCTGAAGATCGGCGATTAGACCAACGTATTCTGTTGTTCGCGATTTTTCGGCCAAGGCGATCAGATAATCGATAATGCGATCAATCTGTTCCCCATAATCACCGTGGCCCGGCAGACTGCCACTGGCAAGAAACGCAAGTCCGCAGAGTGCGGCAACAGCAGAATCATGACCAAATAAATCAGTTGAACGGCCAAAAGAGCCGTCCTCGTTCTGCCGTTGCGCAAGGAATTTCAGCCCGCGCTGAATACATTCCTCCTGGGTTTGTGAATACGCTGAATTCTGTAACGTCGGATTCAGGATCAGAATCAGGAACAGAACCGGTATTCCCTGAAATAAATGGTTCATGAGATTCGATTTTTATGGATGGGACAGAATATATCGGTTTACAACCGTAATTCCACTGACAAGGGCTCCGACAATTCCGACCATTCCCTGATCCGTTCCGCAGACAAAAAGATTTTTTAACGGAGTCTGTCCGTCGTATTTTTTCTGCTGTGTTCCATAAATCGCGCCATTCACGCGACCGGTAAAACGTTGAACGGTGAGGGGGGTGAACATGTCGTTATCGATAATCCGACTGCGGAAGTCAGGAACAAAACGAACCGCGGATGCCAGCGTTTTGTCGTAACATTTCAGTTTTTCCAGCCGGTACTGTTCCTTACTCAGCTTTTTCCATTCCTTATAACTGGCCAGTGTTGTAATTCGGATCATTCCGACGCCAAGCGGTTTATCATATTCAAAATTGTTCGGGGAACAGATGACACCACTGCGATAATCCGCCAGCGAATTGGGTCGCTCATAGGAAAAACGCTCCGAATCATTGAAAAAAACGATGGTTTTATCATGCCCCAGTTTTTTGGGATCGCAGTCCAGAACGCTGATTGACTCAATGAATCCAAGCTGACCGGCCGGACATTCTTTTTTGGACTCCTGGAGGTCACACAAATTCATCGTTTCCGGCCAGCCTGCCGACGATACATATTGTCGGGCCTGAATCTCTGTTCCGTCATCAAGCAACATTTTTTCCACCTTCCCGTCCGCCCAGATAATTTTGGAAACGCCGGTTTCAAGGCGAAGCTCGCCGCCTAAGGAACGAAAACGTTTCAGCAGCTTAACCAGAATATGGCGGACTCCTTCATAAGGACGGGCAAAACCCTCCAAAAAAATCGAGCGAAACATAACGCAGAACTGCCCGAAATCCATATCATGTTCTCTGGCTCCTCCGTAATAAAAAACAGGACAGAAAATCATGTTGATGAGGAGAGGGTCCGTCAAAAATTGTGAAACGTATGTCCTGGCGGAAAGGTTACCGTTGATATTGCCTAAATCACTGTAATCGGCAAGACCGGCAACCATCTGACGAAAATCGTCAATCTGACTTGGAAATTTTTCCCGAATTTCATTTTCCAGAAGCTGGAATTTGTTGGAAAATTCAAGAGAAATCCCCGGAAAGGAAATCAGAGAACTTTTTTGCTGAACCAGAGAGAATTCGTCCCAGGACATCCGCAAATGTCTTAACAGACGGGAAAGTGGCCCCGTTTTAGTTCCCTTCGGGGTATAATTTGTCATGGCGTGAAGCCCGACATCATAATTCCGGCCATGTTGACGATAAAATGAATTCAATCCCCCCACAACCTGATGTTTTTCGAGAATGCAGACCTTCTGATCATATTGAGCAAGCCGGATTCCCGCGGCGAGACCGGACATTCCCGCTCCAATAATAACGGTGTCGTAAATATTGCTGGGGGTCATAAAATGGGTTCCAGGAAGGAGTAAAAACAGGTTTTCAGATTCATGGATTTATATCAGATACGCGGGCTTTTGGTGGCTGCGAGGCGGTCATTATGGACTGGGGGCCGCCGTCACCCAAAACAGGTATCAAAAATCCCGGTCACTGTTATTTTACACAAACTCTCTTTGACGTCAATCAATAAAAAGGGATTTGTGTCAGGATTGAGTGAATATTAAACTTTGAATAATAAAGAAAAAACTGACGGAAAAGGTTCCGGGACTGACGTCGGTTATTTCTGTTGAAAATCGATTGACGCCATTTATAAATTGTCGTAAAATAAAACGGAGGTTTTTCAAAAATTAAAGAGGTAAATGCCGGTTTACGGCCAAGGTGGTTTTTATGGCGATGCCAAGCAAAAATTTTGTGGAAAACGTAGATTGAAAAAACCTCTCCGGAAATATTATTTGAATGTTTTGAGGGAAGCTTGTATTTGTTTTTTTATGTTCTTTGTCCTGAGCCGTTCCTTTACTGTTCACTGATTATTTTCCGGTTGTTTACCTGAAAATTTGTTTGGGGTGTTTTCCAAATCAATCACCCCCGTATTTATTGAAGTCAAACAGATGGATGCAAAAAAAATTTCAGAACTGATGGAGCGTTTGTATCGGATCCATCGTCAAATAGGTGAATTAAATTCCCGCCTCGAAAAAGGAAAAAAACTCATTGCGTTTAATCGGATGAAACAGGAACAGGAACAGAAAAAAATAAACTCCATGCGGGAAAAACATCTGGAACTGCATCTGGACGCGAAGCAGAAGGAACAGGATCTTGAGAGCCGGGAGGATTCTGTCCGGAGACGCAAAAGTCAGATGGACGCGGCAAAAAGTAATAAAGAATATCTGGCGCTGAAAGAGCAGATTCAGGCGGATGAAGCCGTCAACAGCAAACTGGCCGGTGACGCTCTGGAAGCCATTTCAGCGGCCGAAGAATTTGAGGTTCAGGTTCATCAGGAGGAAAAAGAGCTTGAAACACTGATTCAGCAGGGAAAGGAACTGGAAAAATCTTTTGAGGAGGAACGTGCTGTTCTTGAAAAGGATGTAATTCGTTGTACCGGGCTGCTTCATGCGGCGGAGGAGGAATTACCGCTTTTATTCGCGGATACTTATCACCGTCTTGTCCGGAGTGTCGGAGGGGAAGCGACACTTGCCCCCATCACCAATCAGTGTTATTGCGGAAATTGTAATCAGCAGATTCCCATTCGCCGGATCATGGAAATTTGCGAGGGAAAATTGTATATTTGTCAGGCATGCGGGCGGATTTTATATGCTCCGGAGAATTACGTCCTGCGATAAAATGAAGCGGGGTCAGTCAAACCTTTGTCCGACTGTCAGGGATTGTATGAAGCGATCCGGGTAATTGTCGGATAATGTCGGATACCCCCGGATAATAAAGGACCCTGTTCCCGATTCCGTGTTGTGTAGGAGCGGCGTTGAACCG
>Ga0079305_1002172_pt1 | contig 18940 bp, 25 predicted proteins | sample LMS_cellobiose_e_FD_79183 | JGI IMG/M metagenome (GOLD analysis project Ga0079305, IMG submission 79183) | Rumen-fistulated moose microbial communities from Alaska, USA - LMS_cellobiose_enrichment | ecosystem: Host-associated > Mammals > Digestive system > Stomach > Rumen fluid ... | reverse complement strand
GATCGTTACCCAGCTGTCAGCGTGACGGTTGGTAACCTCCGGGTCTGCTGCTGTGCCGCCTTCAGTCCCGCTTCCGCTGGTATCGGTACGGTCAAGGCCGCCCACTTCAAGCAGGTGGTTGTTCCATCCAGCGATAGCCGCGCTCTGGCTGGTGTATCCGAGGTCTTTGTAATGCTCCTTGATATAGTTGTCCGCAGCCTCAAGGCCATGCTTTGCCGCCCAGTCTTCTGCGCCGCTCCACTTGTCGCCTCCGGTCGTGCCGCTGCCGGATGAACCGGAGCCGCCGGAAGAACCGCCGCTGCTTCTGCTTCCGCCAGAACTGCCGGAGCTCTTTCCGGCTGCCTTCGCGGCCTCTGCCGCTGCCTGCTGCGCGTAGTAGGTCTCCATAGCGGTAAGCTCTGCGGGGGAATAACCGCTCGCCTCGATGAGAGACGGGTCGAGATTTGCCACGCTGCCGCCAGCCGCGATAAAGTTGTTGATGCGGTCCTGTGCGTCTGCCTGCGCCTGCCTCTGGCTGGAAAGCTCATTCTGCTCCAGCTTGTACGCCCATTCCTGATCATACTGGCTGTTGGCGATAGCGTCAGAGAGGACCTTATAGGCGAAGCTGCGATTATCGCCCCACTGGGAGAGCTCGTCGAGATAGCGGTCGTAATCTCTGTCAGAGTAGTTCATGGCGAGCTTTGCGTTTTCAAGAGCGTCGCTGCGTTCGCCTGCGTACATCTGACGCGCCACTTCTTCGAGCATGGCCATGTACTCGTTGTACTGCTGGTTCGCTGCCGTAGTCGCATAAGAGCTTGCAAGGCCGCCTGTACGGCTTGCGATCTGCCCCAGAATATCCTGCATGGACATCTGTCCCTGCCTGCCGTAGCGATCTGCGAGAGCTGCATACTGGTCGCTCTGTGTCCAGTCGCCGTAATTCATTTCAAGCGCTGCCTGCGCGAGCAGGTTTGCGGTATCGTCCCAGCGGGAAGAGTGTTCCGGCGCGGAGCCTATTGCGCTGTTGATCTGCTCCAAAATGCTGTTCAGGTCGATTGCGGGCTTTCTCAGGTTGTTGATATACTCCTGCACCGTCCTGTTGTACTCCGGGTCTCCGTACTGCGCCCAGTTTTGGTCCTGCGTCTTCGCGATACGGGAATTGAGAAGCCCCTGAATGTAGTCCGCGTCCTTACTGCCAGATTCCATAGCCGCGTTGATCAAAGCTGCATAGTCAGTGTCAGTACGGTAAAGGCCGTTGTTGCTCAGTCCGCTTGTATTGCCGCCGGAAGGGTTGTAGCTGGAACCGCTGCCGCTGCCAGAGCTCGGATACTGTTTGTTGATATTGTTGATGTAATCCTGCACGCTGGAAGTGTATTCAGGATTGTTGTACTTTGAATAATTCGGGTCTTGCAGCTTTGCGTTACGCGCATCCAACAGGCTCTGCATATATGCTGCGTCAGTGCTTCCCGAACTCATCGCCTCGTTTAGAAGGGCACTGTAATCGGTTTTTTCATCCCATTTCACTGCCATTTATCCGTACCTCCTATTCGGTATATGTCTGGCATAGTTTGCCGTCTACGACGCTGAAACCGGGAAGCTCCAGATCGTCAAGCCTTAGTTTCATATCTGCGATATCCGTCTGCGCGGTGCGCATGTTCGTCTGAAGAGCCGTGATAGCGCCCTGCGCAGCGGCCATAGCGCTTTGAAGGTTCGCGAGGATCTGCGCCTGCGCCTGAATGATGATGTACATCTCCGCGCTGGATATGCCCGCCTCGCTTACCGTTTTTGTCATATTCCTCATGGAGAACTCAATACGCTCTGTCATGTAAGCGATATACTGCTCTATGATGGATAGAGAAGTAGTCGGGTCTTGGTTATTGAGCCTGTCCATTCTCTCCGGGAAAACTGCCGCCATAGGCTACACCTCGCTTCCGATACCGAACTCGCGAAGGATAGAGAGGATAGCGCAAGGGCCTTTGCCGGATAATCTGATCTCGAACTTGTCGCAGCGGGTAAGGGGAATACGCATAGAGACTACATCGGTCTTGCTGCCTGCAATTCTGCCTACCTCACGCCACGCCATGCCGTCCTGCCGTGCCTCGGCTATGAGATAGGAGCCTTTCGGAAGCTCTGTGCGCAGCAGCATCTTTGAATAGACCTTCCTGCCTTGAATGGTCTCGTAGAACGGCGTGAACTGCGCGAACCATTCAATATCTGGGTCGTCCTCGCCGTTGTCCGCCAGATAAACGTCTCCGGCAGCGTCAGCAAAGTACATTCCTTTTCCCAGACGCGCGAACTGCACGCAGCGGATATCGTCCTCATGCACCCAGATGCTGCTTCTGGTCTCGTAGATCATCAGGCGATAGCTGTCTCCGTCTCTTACGGAGAGGTAATAGCTGTCTCCGTCATTCCCGGCGATTGCGTCTGTGAACTCCTTTTCTCCGAAATTCGCGCTCACAAGGCTCGGTGTGCCGCCGGAATAGGCGTATATGCCGTGGAGCCCCATGTAAAACAGAACTTCGTTGATAACCTGAAGGCTTTTATGGCAGCCTGTACGCAGCCCTTCGATATCGTAGGTATAAAGCGAATACTCGGCAGGGTAAGAGCCGAGCATCTTGTGCAACTTGTTCTGCTTCCAGAACAGAATACTGGAAGACAGGCGGCAGCAGCCGGTAAAGGCTCCCTCGCTGCCAACCGCAAGGGCGTAGCTGTCTGTCGAAAGTCCCTGAAACACATTGAAGTTTGTCGGGTCTCCCAGCGCGGAGGCGTACAGCGTCTGCGTTTCGCTGCTGCATCCCCACAGCCGGTTTTCGCTCTCGCAGATAAAATCCATGTCCGGCACTACCCGGTCAAAGGTTATCGTGCCGGGTTCCGACGCTGCCGTGAAGGTGTCGTCGGTAACCGTGATCGTGTTCGCGGTAATGCCCTTGATCACGATGTCTTTATTGTTGAGCGTCTGCGCGGTGCAGCCGGTGATCTTGATACCGTCGCCCTCCGAAAAGAGCTCTGTCAAGTCAACACCGGGCCACGCGATAGTGATACTGTTGGTCTCGAACTCCGCGCCGGTGCCGGAAGCGTCCTGCGCCAGCGGCTTCAGCTGCAAAGTCTTTAAGTCCAGATACTTCTTGTCCGGCCAGATAACGAGCTTCGTATTGACGACAACGAACTGCTTTTCGCCTGCGGTGACCTGCCCGACAACATTCCCGTCATAGAGCAGGTCTGTTCCGCATACGGCAATGAGCTTGTCCCATGCAGTAAGCGCGGTGCAGCCAGTGTAACCCGGCTGCTTTTCCCGCGCTCTGCGTGTCGTGATATACGGATACCGGCGCGCAGAAAGGTTCTTGCTGTCGGCAAGGTCGCCGTCCTGAAGGATATCGCTGAAATTGATACCGCGCATGGACACGATCTCGCTTTTGTTCTTCTGCATAGCGTAGGGAATTTCAGGAAGTTTCATGCTCATTTACATCACTCTCCAATTCCCCGTATACGCCGGCCTGTTATGCCGTCTCCACCAGCGGCGAGCCTCTTCATAGGCGCTGTTGTAAATCGCCATGTCGTTGGCGTACAGTGCGCTCTCCTGATTGTAGTAGTCGATCTTCGCCGCAAGGTAGAGAGGATAGATGTTGTCGTGAGGCGCGGGCATAAGCAGCTCCGCGTCCTCTTCCGGCCAGACGAAAGAAGGCTGTTCCACGTCCTGAAGCTCTGCGATATCGCAGTCCAGCTCGTACACGAACCGCGCCTTCAGCTCGTCAGTCAGAGTATTAGGCCGCAGCAGGTCCGCAGCTGCGATAGCTTCTCTTACAGTCATGGTGTTTTACCTCCTCTCCAGTAATTCATCTCCGGTGATCTCTTTATAGTGATCGGTAGCCATTGCAAGGCGTGCTTCCGCGTCGTCCGCGTGAAACGCCGGGTCGCAGGCCTGAAGCCTTACGATCTCCGCCAGCTCTGTGCATACCCTGCAAAGGCCTTCGATCACTTCAAGGTAGTTCATGCGGGATAGACCTCGCCGGTGATGGTCTCGTATTCAGCAGCGGTCAGTCTGCCGATCTCCACGAGATGGGCGATCATGGCCTTATTCCACAGGCCCTTGTCATAGTTCGCTTTGGCGATGTTGAAATACTTACTCATTGATCATTTCCTCCTCGTCTTCAAGAATTTCCGGGTGGTCGCAGATGGCGATGTATTCCATGAACGCATCGTGCTTCTCTGCCTTTGCGATGGAGTTCTCGACGTCTTTCTTCTCACCGATGTCCATCTTCTGCTTGATGATCTTGACTTCAGCCATTTTGAATGCCTCCTTTTTGCATTTCAGCGTCATACCATTTGTTCAAATTCTGAATGAGCTTATGAGTATTACCGTAGCGTATCGACGCTTTGAAGCCCTTGAAGTGCCGGTCAATGTCTCTTTTCGAGAGCTCTCCTTTTCTCATGAGGGCGATCATGCGCCGAAGCTTCCGCTTTTCGTGCTTGATCTTCGCCGGGTCCGGGATAACGTACACCTTGCCGGTCTCGGATATCCTGAAGATATGGCCGAGAAAGAGGATGCCGTCCGACAGCTCTGTAATGCGGGTCTTGCCCGTATTCAGCTTCATGTCCTGCGACGCGAGCTTTTCGGTAATGGCTGCAAGGCAGCTCTCAAGGAAGGCCTTGTCCGGGTGCAGCAGCACGAAATCGTCCATATACCGGATATAGAACTTCACACGCAGCTGCTCTTTGATAAAGTGATCTACCTTGTCCAGCGCGGTTATCCCTATGATCTGCACGATCTGGCTTCCGGGGTTATAGCCGGTCTCTCCGGGCATATCCGAAAGCACCTTTTCTGCGATCTGATATGTCTCATCGTCCACGTAGCCTTTCAGCATATCCTCGGCAAAATGCCGGTTCATGTTCGGATAATAGCCTTTTATGTCGATCTTCAGCACGTAGCCCTCGCGTCCATACTTGCGGTAGTAGGAGCGGAGGAATGATACCAGCCTGTCACGCGCGGGGTCTGTCCCTTTGCCTTTCTGGCAGGCGAAGTTGTCATTGATGAATGATTTTGTCGTCTGCGGATATAGAGCCACATCGTTGAGGCTTCTTTGGAATACGCGGTCCCTAAAATGTATGCTCATGATCTCGCGGCGCTTTGGTTCTGTTACAGTGAAGAACTTCGGGCTTTTCTGCTTATATCGTCCGCTTTTCAGCTCGTCTTCGAGCTTTGCGATCTCTGTTGGCCAATGATGGAGGTAAAAGCCTGTCGTGCCTTTCCAGCGGACGCGGTTCTTGCACTTCATCATTGAGTTGTACAGTGCTTCAAAACCAATGATGTCTTCCTTATCCATGATTAAAAGATTGTTGCCGGCGCGTATGCGGCGCTCGTCCCGGAAGAGGAAAGCGCATCACGCCGAAATTGTTTTGCCTTGCGGCTGGGAACTCGGCTCCTTACGTATCTGCTGCCGCCCAGCACCTTCGCTATGCGAAAGCCGTATGTGGGCGTAAACACGCAATCAGGGGGCGCACCGATTGCCGTTGTACGCGTTGTTGTTGTTCACGTTGCCCGACGAATTGACATTCCACGCATTGTTCGCGTTGCCACGATTGACCGACCGCAGCCAGCGGTTCTGCGCCGATTTGCAGCCTACATCCCAAGCTCTTTGTATTTCTTATGGTCGCTGGTAATCCAGCCTTTGAGCATCTCGCTTATCTCGTCTACACGTCCATTCCAGTGCTTTATGCGTTTCGCCTTCAGATGGAACAGCCGGTGTGCGATCATGATATCTGTCTTTAAGGGGTCGATGTTTGCAAGAGCCTCGCGCTGGAGCCGCGTTCTTTCGGCGGCCCTGTTTCTGTGCTCCGCGCTCTGCACTTTGATATCGTTCGCCACTCTGATGCAGTGATAGATCATCGTAGCCTCTGCCGCGATACGGTCTATGACCGTCTTGTACTTCGGGTCGAAGATTTTGTCATTTGCGAGGATATCCGAGGTATATACGGCAAGGTCTAAAGCCTTGTCAGCGAGCTCGAAGCGTGATTTTGCGCGATCTTTTTCTCTTACCATGTTCCGCCCTCAATTCAGAAGAGTTCCTCCCCGCGAAGGGGTTCGCGGGGAGATTATCATGATTAACCGATGCGTAAGCAGGGGGCGCACCGACTGCCGCTGGACGCGTGGCTGGAGTACACGCTGCCCGACGAATGGACACTCCACGCAGTGGTCGCGTGGCCACGATGGACCGACCGCAGCCAGCGGTACTGCGCCGAGCCTGCCGCGAGGTCGTACTTGATCAGGCGGCTGTAGGTGCTGCCCTGTGCAGCCGGGGAAGTGCGTCCGAGAAGCCTCTTGTAGTACTCCCAGTAAACGCCTTCCTTACCGCTGCCGAACTGCGGGTTGATGTAGGTCTGCTCCAGAGAGCCGAGGAACACCTTATCGTAGGTAACGTCCTCGGCGTTGCCGTCCGCATCGCAGGCGACAGTGACGTTCTTGCAAGCTCTGATGTGAGAGGCGACGCCTGCATCGAGACCGGCGAGGAAGCCTGCCTTCGTGGCAGCGTAGTTGCACGGTCTATCCCAGTCGTTCTGCGCAGTCCACCAGTTTCCGGCAGCCGCAGCGCTGTTGAGATACTGCCTGATGCCGGACTGGCTCCAGCGTCCGTAGCCGTACACGACGCGGGAAATGGCATTTACTCTGCCGTTTACGGTGTGAGCGTTTACGGTGGAGGTAGTGCCGAGGCTGGTGCCGCCGGTGCCGTTGGAGGTGGTTCCGGTGTCCTTGCTTACGGTGCTGCCCTTCGCGTAGAGGTTCCACGTCCTGCCGTTGGTCGGGTCGTTGGCATTGTTCTCGCCGCAGCTGATAACGAGCTGGTCGCCTTCAGCCGGAGCGACGTTCAGAGTGAACTGGATACTCTTCGTGACAGCCCAGCCATCGCCGTAGGCGCTGCCGATGCCGATATGATAGGTGCCTGCCGCTTCGGTGCCCGCGAAGTAGTAGATCGCCTCCGGTGCGTCTAACTGCGTGCCGAACGGAAGCACCTTGTCCATCTCGAAGATGGCGACAGGGATACTCTCCTGATCTTCGAGGATAGCGTCCTCAAAGTGCACGAGGTTGAACGCGGGGGTATAGTTGGTCTCGCCGTCTGCCCATGCAGGCGCGATCTGATCTCCGTAGTCCATGATTTCGGAGAGCTCATTGTTCTGGATGAGCTCTACCAGAGTATCAAAGTCTGTGAGAACAGCAGCCCTCGCGTCAGCAGAGAGCAGGTCGAGCGCGGTGTTTCTGTGCGCGTCCAGATGGTTCTTTGCTTCGAGAAGCTCATTGAGCGCCTGAAGCTTCGTGTTCAGCTCGGCGGTCTGCGCGGCGACGTTGGTTCCGATGGTTCCGAGGTTCGTCGCCTGAGTGCTCGCATGACCGTTCGCGGTGTCCATCTTCGAGGCGAAAGTCTCGTTCAGGACAATGGGCTTTGTGATTTTACTCATGTTTTTCCTCCTTTATGCTGGGTAGACTTGGCAGAGGCTGCCGTCTACAATACTGAAACCGAGTTCTTCAAGGTCTTCATAACCGGGGTCTACGACTTCGCCCTGAATGATCTGGCAAAGAATGCCGCTTTCAATGGTAAAGCCGAGCTCTACGACTTCGAGGTATCCGGGGTCTGCGATACGCCGTTTGAGGGCTTGCAGGTCCGCATTGACAGCTGCAATCCTCGTTTTGGCGCGAGATGCCAGCAGGTATGCGATATATGCCAAAAACTCCATGCGCTTACACCTCGCTTTCGTCCTCGATAACGAGCTCTATCCACTTGCTGCCGGCGCTGCCGTCTTCGTTGAACATGAACATCTTGCCGGTGTCCATTTCAAGCATGACGTCGCCGTTGCCGTAGCCTTCTTCCTCTTTCGTGTCGGTAGACAGGCAAACGTAGACGTCGTTGTACTGGATATTCTTCTTTGCAATAAGGCTGATCATCTTATCCTCCTTCCTTTCAGCTGCTGTAGGTCTGGCACAGTGCGCCGTCAACAATGCTTACGCCCAGACGGTCAAGCTCGCCGTCGATCTCCTGCCGGGCAAAGCCTGTGGTGGCGATCTGTTCCGTGCTGGTTCCTGATGCCGCTGTCGGTGCCGTCGGCGTGCCGGTAAGTGCCGGAGAATTGAGCGGAGCGATTGCGGCCTCATGCGCGTACCACGTGTCGTTGTCCTGAAGCCAGAGGTCACACACCGTTATGCTCGCTGAAATGAGTGCGTTGAGCGTCCATATCTTTGTGAACAGGATCACCTGCGCAAGCATTCCGCAGTAGGCGTAGATACTGCCGTCTGTCGCCCTTGCAAATACCGTTTTCCCGGCGTTCTTCGCGGCTATAACGTCCGCGTAGCTCGTCTCGTTCTGCTTGGCGATAAAGATGCTGCCGCCGCTGATGGCAGCGCTTATGGCATTTTCTATGGCGGTATTCCTTGCGGCCACTTCCAAAGCCAGAGCGTTGAAGACGCCTCCGCTTTTGACCGGATTATTGCTGCCTAAAGTCGGCATATCATCGAATGTGAGGGTATCCTGCTTGCTGTCGATAGCGGCCTGAAGCTGCTGCGCTACGGTGGGGTCGATGCTTTCATCGTCGTCAAGCTTCCAGTCAGAAGGGAGCACCTTGAAATATGCCGTTGTGGACACTTGTACCTGCTCGATGCTGCCGCCGCTGATCGTGTAGCCCTGCACGGTAACCATCATGTTTCCCTGATAGGTCTTGGGGCCTGCCGGGACCGGCACGATATAAACATTGTCGGAGCCGCTTTCAAGGAGATTGTCCGTGAGAAGCGTAAGCGTAGCGTTCTCGCCGTGACTGTCTACCCAGTTGATGCGCTTCTCGTAGCCATCCCAGCTGTTACCGAACGTGATTTGCAAAGACACATCTTTGGCACTGCCAGCGGAGCCGATAGGAACGCCCGCACCGATCATGTAGTCGTTTTCGACTGTTACGGGTATTATTCTTGCTCCCATAAATGATGTCCTTTCTTTAAGAGAAACGGCGAAGCAAGCGAGAGGGGATAGCCTCCCGGCCTGCTACGCCGTGTCGTAACTGCTTTTAACTGACATAAAGTCTCGCGGTAGGTATTCTGTTTTGAAGAAGATCAGACGTTGCGGCTCCTTGCCTCGGCAGCAAACTCGCTGGACTGTCTTTCGATGAGCTTCGCGGTGTTCGCGTCCTGCGCCATGCTCTGCTCGATCACGTTGCGAACATAGCGGGGAATCATGACTTCCTCGCCGCGCTGAATCTGGAACATCTTGCCGTTCACGCCAACCATGATATCGTCTTTGTACTTGTCGTTGTCCTTGAACGCATAGAACGGAACGAGCTCCTTCAGATAAGCATCTTCAGCAGCCTTCTTTTCCTCTTCGGTAAGCTCCTTTTGAGCTTCCTGTTCAGCGATCACTTCTTCAGCAACGACCTTTTCTTCTTCGGTCACTTTGGCTTTTGCCATGTCATTACCTCCTGTTTTTGTAATTGGCCGCCAGTCAGACGAAGCCGAGAGGCGGCCAATGCTCAAGTGAGAAGCGTATTAGTTCGCGCCAGCCGCGAAGGTGGATGCGCTCTCGATGCGGATCATGTACTGCTCCACAAGGCGCTCCGCAACCTTTGTGGCCTTCCAGCCTGCGGTCGCTCTCTGGTTGAGCGGGTCAGCAGTACCGGCAGAACCGAGCTGCTTTACGATGTGCTGGAGGCCGCCGCCGGAGAGCTCGGTCACGCCGTAGGCATTTGCGCCGAGAATGAGGGTGCTGTATACGTCTCTGCTGGAAGAGCCAGCGCCTGCGAAGATCTTCGCCTCGCTGGTCTCGACAAAGCGAACGCCCTCAATTCTGCCGATCTCGCCCTCGTAAATACCCTCCGGGTCGGAGTAGGTCTTCACGTTAACCCACTTGGGGTCGGACATGAGATCGTAAGCGCAGTCCGGGTGGATGATGCCGACGTAGTAGCCGTTGATCTTCTGCGCGTTCTGCACCTTCAGCGCACGGACAGCCTTGCGCACCTCGTCAACGGTCAGATAATCGTTGTTGGATGCGGTGGCGCTGCCGCCTACGAGCTGGTTTCTGGCCAGCTTGCCGTTGGCGTAGAGAACGTTGGTGCCGCCGTTGAGAACCTCGCGGGTGATGGTGTCCAGAGTTCTGCCAGCCTGAGAAGCGAGCAGCTCGGTCGCCTGAACGAGGTTGTTGTCGATGGCGGTCAGGAGCAGGATATCGGAGAGCTCCACGAAGCCGCCGTACTGAGCGACGGTCGCGGTGATCACGCTCATGGTCAGCTTCTGGCCGTTCGGGGTCACGCCTTCAGTGAGAGGGGTGAGCGCCTTCGGCAGCGGGCTGTACTTGCGGAACTCGATGATCTTGCCCCCGTTCTTGGGGATGGGGTGCTTCTGGCCGAACTGATCGTGCACGAGCTCAGGCTCGGCAAGGTCGATCAGATAGTCAGAGTAATAGGTTTTCATTTCGTCGGAAAGACCGGTGTCGGTGGTGACGTTGGTGTTACCGGCGAAGAGGTTGAGCATCATGCTCAACAGATAAAATTTCTTCATGGTCTGTAATCTCCCTTCGTGATGTTTCTACACGGGGAGCATTGAGGGCTTAAAAGCTGATCTTTTCTCCTCGTGCAACTCTGCGGGCGATCTCTGCGCGGTCCTTCTTGGACAGCTTATGAACATCGTCCTTGACAGTGAACGCACTCTGGGCAGCTGTTCCGTTCTCCTGCGGCCTTGCGCCGCGTGCCCGGACGTTGGCGACAACAGCCTGCTGCGTCTGCGCAGCGGTCACATTGACGGCATTGCCTACAAGCTCGTCGAAGTGCAGCACCTTATAGGCGTGCTCGACGGGGGTGCCGGACTTAAGCATGGAGATAAACGCGGGGTTTTTAAGCTCTGTGCCGAAGTCGAAACCGGGGAACTTGGCCTTGACAGCTTCCGCTTCCTTGTACCACTTCTGCGTCTGCGCCTGCACGAACTGTGCACCGCGCTTGGCTTCTTCGGAACGCTTGAACTCTTCGTTCTCGCGCTGGAGCTTCTGGAACTTCTTGTACTGATCGACGGACATACCGGCCTCATCTGCGGCTTCGCTCCAATAAGCGTCGTCGTTATCGACAGCTGCTATGAGGCTTTTCATGTTGCCGTCCTTGATTCCGTAGCGCTGCATGAGCATATCCACAAGCGGCTGCGTCTCATCGACGCGGGCCTGAAGATTGGCGGTCTCCTTGAAGCGCCGGTTGATCATGCGTTGCGTCTCTTCGGTATAGATATCCTTGTACTCGCCGTTCACGAGCTCCTGAAAGGCCCTACGCCTCTCGTCCAGAGTGTTTGACGTAACCTGTACGCCAGTATTGTTGTCAGCAGCGGCGGCCTGCGACGGGTCTGCTGCATTGGTAACGCCGGAAGCTGCCGCGCCGGTCTGCTTACCGAATACAACGTTTGCGTATTCGCCCGATTTGCCCCGGCGGGTGGAACCGGGATTATTGTTGGTATCGCCCTGTGTGCTGCCAGCAGGAGCTGCCGCGCCTGCGCCCGCACCGTCTCCGCCGGCTGCGCCGCCTTCAAACAGGTGCAGGTTGATCTTCAGCAAGTGTTTCATAGAGTTTTCCTCTCTTTCTCGCGGACTTAACGGCTCCGTGCGCCGGTTATTGCCTCTACACCGGAGCCCGGAAGGCGATATTTCACGCCTTCCGAAGCCTCGATTTTACGGTGTAGCAGGAATGACATCTTCATCGTAGCAAGCGAAACAGATTATTTCGCTCAAAGATCGGAGAAAATTATTCGATTTCTTGAATTTCTACCGAAACGAAGTCCGGATAGCTCGCTGCAAGCTGCAAAAAGCCTACGCAGATCATGTCAAATGCCGCCCGTGCGAGCTGGTTTTTGCCATAAAAGGCTATGCGTGCGTCTCCGGGAAGCAGCTCTTCTTTTTCGATCTCGCAGGGGATATTGTGCAGATATCCGGCGAGAGTATAGCAGAGGGTGGAGACGGCAGCACATACCGCCTCGCTGCCGGTAGCATGATCTTTGCACGCCACGGTGTACCGATCGCCGTTGCGCTCTAAATACACCTTCGTCATGATCTGCCTCCGGGGTTCGCCGCGTTACTCTTCGTCTCCGCGTTCGGCGTGCTGCGCTGTGCAAGTCGCTGGCCGTAGCCGGTCATGGGTGTTTGCGCCTGCATAATGCCACTTGCAAGCCCCGCTGACGCGCCATTTCCGCTGCCTTGAGGAATTATGCCTCCGGGAGCATTTCCGCCCGCAGCGGACGGATTAGCGGCTCCTACGCCGCCGGTGACAGGCTTCCCGGTAAGGCCCTGCACAAGCGCTTTGAGAACCATATTCTCCTGCTGAAGCTGCTGGCAGAGGTTGAGAAGGGTCTGTCCCTGATTGATTTTCTCTTTGATCTGATCTACGCCCTCAAACTCCATGAGATCAATGGCGATGGATGCCTCCTGCGCCTTGTTCGGATTGAAGAAGCCCAGACTGTAAAGCTCTTTCGCCAGCTCGTTCTGCTCCATGCGGGAGAACGGGTTCTTCTTCTGTGCCTTGATCTTCAGATCGAATACCGGCCTGCGGTAGAGCAGAGCGCCGGTTGCCGGGTCCCGCCCAATGGGCTGGTCTTTGATCTTGGAATTGTCCACGTTCACGAACTGGTAATCGCCGGTTCCGTTCGGTGCCATGATGCGGAAGGCGCGTGCCTCGTCGTAGAACTGCCTCATAAGCTCGATCACGAGCTCGGAGATATTGACGTAGGCGCGGTACGCAGCAGCGATCATGTCGCGGCTGGCCTTGTTGCCCGCCTCCTGAAGGGCTGCAATAGCAGCGGCAGCGGTAACGCCGGAACCGTAGCCGCCGGAGTTTACGTCGCGGTTCGCTGCGGTGTCCTTCATTTCCTCGACCTTCATCTGCGCCACGGTCACGTAGATATCATTGAGCGGCTGGCAGACGATCTCGCGGATGCGGGTATCGTTCAGCTCGCCTTCCACGTGCACAATGGGCTTATTCCAGTCTAAGAACTCGTCCTCGTTTACGTTCGTGCTGTCGCTCATGAAATAGCGCTTCTTCGTCGCCATGAGAGAGCTTTCGAGGATATTCGCAGAGAGTTTGTCGATATACAGCTGCGGGTCTTTGCAGATCGCCACGTATCCAAAGCCGACCGGCGTGCCTTTCTCCGGGAAGAGACAGTCGAAGACGACCGGATAGAGGCCGTGATCATAAAAGCCGCGCTGCTGATACTCCGGCTCATTCTCCGAGGCATAAAGCAGCTGGTTTCCGACGAACTTCACGTAATGAAGGATGGTCCTGCCGTCCGGTGCCTTGCGCTTGTAGTACCAGTCCACGACGACGCTCTTCTTCGACGTGTCTACGGTGTCGTCGTAGATATACTCCTTCACATCGACGGCATTGCCTTTGAGCTTGCCTGCGAGCTCCGGGTACATCTGGTCGAGCAGGTCTTCATCAACGAGATCGACGATAAACAGGTTGCGCGACTTCTGGATATCGGTAATACCGGGCTCCCAGAAGATTTTCAGAAGGTCAATGCCTCTGATGTCGATATCGCCCAGCCCGTTTTCCTTGTCCTTGTTCCAGAAAACACCGTACGCAGCGGTACCGTGCTTGAGCTTCTCCCACCAGTTATCCGAATACACCTGCTCGTATTCGTTGTACTCCATGACGACCGGCAGAACGGAAGAGAGGACCTTTGCGCTGTCCTGATCGCTCGCTTCACGCGGCAGCACGATAGGCTCCGGGTAGTTGTCCATAGCGTCCGCGTGCTTGTTAAGGATGGAATTGAAGAGCCACGCGCTTGTGGGCTGCGGCGCTCCTTCCTTGTTGTCCGCACGCTGTCTGCCCTTGATGGCTTCCCAATGCCGGAGCTCCCACCACATTTCATCCTGAACGATACGCTCTTCCAGATTTGATTTGCCGCGCTTATACTCGGCAAGGATAGACGCAGCCTCCGCGATCTCTTTTTCTCCGATGATCTGCTGCGTCTGGCTGCGCATAAGCAGCATGGCTGCCGCCTGCGGGTCGATGCCTTCCGGCGGCTGCACGCCGGGTACGCTGATGGGCTGCGCGGGCGGAGCCTGCGGCCTTCTTCCAAAGATACTTGGCATTTGTGTTACCTCCTGTTCAATATTTGCGGTAGAAGTCGTATCTACCGTACTCGGTGTAAACTGGGCTGTCCGTTGACAGCGGGTCATACGGTTTCGGTTTTTCCACGACGCGGGGACGCGGCGCGATCGGGTTCTTCATGCACACATAGCGCAGCTCGTCGTAAATGTGATCTTCGCCCTCGGTGTCGATATCCTCCACGTTGCTCTCGTCGTAAACGAGGTTCGGGACCGTCCTGATAAAATGCTTGCAGGTATTGAAGACGTAGAGCAGGGGAACGCCGTTTTCATCGAACGCCAGCCGGTGATGCACCTGCATTTTGCCGTTTATGCGTGCGTGGTCTCCTTTCTCGAAGTACACGCGCTGCCGCTCAAACAGTGCTCCTATACTCTCGGTCCCGTCGCTGCCCCAGATAGCGGGGTCTCCGACGCGGTGAATCTTTCGGTCTTTCAGGTTCGGGTCTTCTGCTTCGATCTCCCGCATTTTCTGGGCGACTTCTGAAGGCTCCAGCATAACGCCGGTGTTTGGCGTGCCTGTGCAGCCGTAATATTCGCGTATCCGGTACAGCCTGCGCTCTCTGTCCACGGCATACCAGCCCACGGAAAACGGTCTTGAATATCCCCAGTCCAGCCCACACCAGATAGCCCAGTCCTGCGGAATCTTGAACGGCGATATGACGTGCGTTCCGCGCCGGTCTTCGTAGTGATCAGGATCGTTGCGCCATTCTGTAAATACCTGCCCGGAGAAGCTGTCCCAGTCTCCGTACAGCAGCGCTTTTCTTTCTGCCTCCGGCATAGAGGCAAGGCGCGTCAGATAGTCCGGGTCGTTCGCCAGCAGGGCAGGATTGTCGAAGACGGAGGACGGAACAAATATCCGGCTCTTCTTTCTGCTCTCCGTGTGTCCGTCAGGGAATATGATCTCCACGTCGTCCCAGATCGTTGTCATGGGCTTCATTGCGGTTATGAACCGCTCCTTTACCCAGCCGTGACCAACGCCGCCGGGGTTTGCCGTCGCCCTTATATAAACCCTTGTGCCGGGTCCGTTCGGCCTGTTCCGGGAGAAAAGGTAGTTGTACTCGTCCCACGTGAAGTGTGTCAGCTCGTCGAAGGCTATGAAGTCATACGCCTGCCCCTGATACTGGAACTTGTCCTTTGCGTGCTGCATACTGCCGAAAATGATCTTCGCGCCGGAAGGAAATGTCCATGTGTGCGTGGTGCCGTTATACCTTGCTCCCGGAAACGCCCTGCGGTAATAGTTCTGCGTTTTGTCTATGAGCTCTGATAGCTGCGGGAAGGTCTTACGGATGATGAGAGCCTTATAGTGCGGCACGTTCACCTGACGGAGAGCCTCTATAACGAGAGCATCAGATTTACCGCCGCCGGCAGAGCCGCCATACAGCGCCTCGTCTTCAAAGCGGCTCATAAACAGCCTTTGCTTTTCCTGCGGCTGCCATACGACGTTACTCATGCTGCATAACCTCCGGTATCATCACAATGCCGTGAGTGTCGCCTTCTCCGTCCGGGTCTCCTCCGGTCTCCGGTTTATATGACCACTTGTCGCGCCTGCGGTTCGCAAGCCAGAACTTCTGTGCTTCTACATTCGCCGGCACATGCTGCTGATCTATGCCCGTTACAAGCTCCTCGTATTCCGCTATCTTCTTTCCGGTTACCGGGTCGAACTCCGATTTCTTGATCTTGAACGTCTTTTGCAGATCTACGGTATAGCCGAGAGCAGACTTGTATAGTGCAGCCTCTACGTTATCGTCCGGTTCTTCACATGCCCGCGCGAAACAGTCCGAAAACTCCTTGTAGGGCTCTATACCGTCTCTGCCTTTTTTCAGGTACAGCGCCAGTGTGCTCTTCGTGATATGCAGCTTTTTAGCGATCTCTTCCTGCGAAGCTCCCTTCGATACCCAGTCTGCGATCTTCTCAAGGTGCGGCTTCACGTTCGCCTCGTATTTACTTTGCCGTGCCATGAAGCCATACCTCCCTTCAAAAGCATTTGATTTTGCAGGTATAGAATATCAACCGCCTTTTCTTTTTTCGCTCAAACGGGCGATTAGAGCCTCGGTTTTTTGTGAATAGGGACGATAAAGGGCATATATCAGGAATTATTTATTAAAACCCTCCCTAAAAGAAAATAAATAAAAGAAAAGGGGTTCCCATATCCGAAAATGGGAAAACCCAGAACACTTTTTAAGCGTTCTGGGGGTGATTGTTTCCCGTTATGGCCGCTATACGTTTACGCCGATAGCATCGACCACGCTGCGCAGGTTGGCGCGTACTTTTCGCAGTCCCCGTTCCTTGTCCATGAGATCATCGTTGAAGCACCGAACATCGGGGGCGGGCTCTCTGTTCACGTCTTCTTCTCCGGTAACAAACCTGTTAAGAGCGCCGGAGAGCATGGTCAACTCTTCGATTTCTTCGCCGATCTGGCGACTGATGTCTGCTATGGTCTGTCTTGGAGCCACGGCACATTCTGTGGTGTTAAGCATTTTTCTTCTCCTTCCTGAAAATCACTATCATTGACGGGATAAATAAGCCGGTCTTTCCCGGCTGCCAGCTATTCTGAATGCCATGCTTTTGGGACGATAGCTCGTTCCGCAATTACAACATCATGGCTTGAGGGGCTTCTTTTCAGGACCTATCCACCCATACGACTTCTCGGAAGGACAATGATGTTGCACCGGCGCTGTCAGGAGTCGAACCTTCGAGCTTGCAGAGTCGAACTGCGCTGCACATTGCCATGTACCGTACATTTGGACTTCCTGTGTCCACGTAGAATTGGTGCGAGAGACGCGATTCGAACGCGCATCAAGGCTGTTTCGCGGGACTACGCCTTATCAAACACCGAAGCACTGCCATTGTGCTACTCTCGCCAGCATTATCGTCACGTCTTCCGGACTTGCTTACTCATACAAGTCCTCGAACCATGCACAATCGCCTGTATGTGTTTCGTTGTTACAGCGGTCGCAGCAGTCAGCACCTTCTAAACAGTCGTCAGATTGGAAGGCTGTGCAGCTGGGACAACGGCACTCTATGCAGTGCTTGTTATTTTCGTCATACATCGTCATTCCTTTCCGGGCTTATATCGCCCACTCCTACGCTCATTTTCGGCGTAGGTATAATTCTGCAAACCTCGTTGATAAATCGCTCCATGAGCCTTGCAAGCCGGTCTGCGGTGCCTTCCGGCACGTCTACTGCAAAGCTCATATCGAATATCACGCGCTTCATGTCAGATCTCCTGCACGGCGATGCCGTAAAGGGAGAGCATGAGCTTTCGCTTGATCACGAACTTTGCGTAGCCCGCACTCTTCGGGTCCCGGTAGCCTTTCACGTCTTCGACGACGGTCTCGCCGGTTATGTCCTTGTAAACGAAGTCCGCCACGTATTTGCAGGCGCGTTCCGTCTTTCCATCTGGCTTTTTCTGTGCCGGTATGAGGACGTATTCCTTCTGGCATTCAAGCTCGGATATCTCCCCAGCTTTGAGAAGCAGCATGAGCTCTGCAAAGCGCCGGCACTCTTTTACGCTGTCGAAATGCTTTACGCTGCCGTCCGGCATCTGATAGTCGCAGGGGGTGTTGTGATATTTCCTTGCCGGAGCTGTCCTGCTCTCGCGCCTATTTTTCTCCGCGTCTCTGATCTTGCGCTGCGCGGCAGGGGAGAGCCTGTTAATTTCCTTCTGCGTCAGTCCCACTTTCGGCCTCCTTTGACGGCGAAACGGTTACGATGCGCATATCGCCTTCAGCCCGCGCTTTTATCCTGTACTTGCTGATATTCTCTGCAAGGTCAGCCTTCGGGAAGGTCAGCGTAAAGCTGCCGTCTTCCTGCTTTTCTCCGCAGGCAAGCGCTATTGAGATCACCACGGCGTTGCTGGCCGCCTGAATCTCCATGTTCGCCTTGTGGAGCTTTTCGATCTCCTTGCTGAGCTCTTCTCTTCTGCGAATGAGAGCCCCGATCTGGTTGTTCAGGCTCTTGATCTTATCCACGTTTCTCATAGTCCTCTTCGGTCCTTTCGTAATACTCGTACAGTTTTCTTGCGACGGTGCAGCCTTCCCAGCCGGGATTGTTGGCACAGAAAGCGTTCATGTACTCGTTCGCTGCGTCGGGCGAAGGGAATGATATCCGCCCGCCCTCGCAGTTCACATCTCTTGCTCCGTCCCACTTGAAGAAGGGGCAGGCCCAGTATTTGTTGCGGTTTGCTGGTCTGTTCTTTCCGCCCATGAGCTCCCCACCTCCTCAAAACATGCCTTCTTTTGCCATGTCCCGGTCTGCTTGGAAGTCTTCAGCGTCGTTCACGGTCTTTATGCCGCGCTGATGGAAGCGGACAAGAATGCCGTTGATGTAATTCCAGTCGCCGCCTTTGCCGCTGTCAGACGCTATCCTGAAGGCGTGGATAAGCAGGTCTCTTGCGTCCTCATCTATCCAGCGCCGCCATTTATCCGTCAGAGGGTCTCTTTCAGCCTTTGTGACCGCCTGAAACACCTGCGTTTCGTCTGCCGGTGTAGGCTTCCTGCTGGTAAGGCCTGAAAACAGCTGCTGCGTCAGCCTTGCGATATCCGGCTTCACATCTTCTGCCGCAAAGAACCTGTCAAGGCCGTACTCGTCCATGTAGTTTTCCACAGGATTTTCAACAGGGATACTTTCGCTCGCGTCCGCGCGCGCGTTACCACCACCACCACTAAATAAATCATTGGTTATGTTATGTCCTGTTATGTTATGTCCTGTAGGAGCGTTACAGCGCGTGTCACCTGCGTTACATAAACTGTACCCATAAAAATGGACACGAACCCTTTCATAAATCTCACTTTTCGGACACCACTTTTCAGCTCCTGAGAAGTGATGTCCCCGTAAAGTGGACACTGATTTTTATCGAAAACCCT
>Ga0079305_1002170_pt1 | contig 18955 bp, 34 predicted proteins | sample LMS_cellobiose_e_FD_79183 | JGI IMG/M metagenome (GOLD analysis project Ga0079305, IMG submission 79183) | Rumen-fistulated moose microbial communities from Alaska, USA - LMS_cellobiose_enrichment | ecosystem: Host-associated > Mammals > Digestive system > Stomach > Rumen fluid ... | reverse complement strand
TTTGGTCTTCCCATATCATTCACCTCCTAAATCATTTTACCGAAAGAAAAAGCAGACACTCTTTCGAATGTCTGCTTTGAGACAGCCTTTTTTGAAGTGTCTACTTTTGTTTTACCACTTCACCACGCGGGGCGCTCTTTAAGTTTGCGTTGACGGTCTACAGCGGCTTGCCTGTCAGCAGCTCGTAGGCCTGCAGGTACTTGGCGATGGTCTTGTCGACGATGTCGCCGGGCAGGGTCCAGTCGTTGCCGGGGTTGGCCTTGAGCCAGTCGCGGGCGAACTGCTTGTCGAACGAAGGCTGGCTCTTGCCCGCCTTGTAGCCTTCGAGCGGCCAGAAGCGGCTGCTGTCGGGGGTGAGCATCTCGTCGCCGAGCACAACGTTGCCGTTTTCGTCGAGGCCGAACTCGAACTTGGTGTCCGCGATGATGATGCCGCGCTCGAGGGCGTAGGCCGCGCACTTCTTGTAGAGCGCGAGGGTGAGGTCGCGGAGCTTTGTCGCGTATTCGAGCCCCTTGCCGGGGAACCTCGCCTCGAGGTAATCGACGCTCTGCTCGAAGCTGATGTTTTCGTCGTGGTCGCCGATCTCAGCCTTGGTGGACGGAGTGTAGATCGGTTCGGGAAGCTTCTCGGATTCCTTAAGGCCTTCGGGCAGCTTTATGCCGCAGACCGTGCCGTCCTTCTTGTAGCTGGCCCAGCCGCTGCCTGTGATATAGCCGCGGACTATGCATTCCACGGGCAGCATGGTGAGCTTCTTGACCATCATGCTGTTTCCGTCGAAGCGGGGCTGGCGGAAGAACTCCGGCATGTCCTTGACGTCGGTGGATACCATATGGTTGGGAACGATGTCGCTTGTCAGGTCGAACCAGAACTTCGACATCTGGGTCAGCACGGTGCCTTTCCTGGTGACCGTGTTATGAAGGATAACGTCGAAGCAGCTGATGCGGTCGGTCGCGACCAGTACCAGATAATCTCCGATGTCGTATATCTCGCGTACTTTGCCTTCCTTTACGGGCTTGAATTCAGTCATGTTGTCCTCCTGTGCGTTTTCTGCGCTTTTTCGCCTTTAGGATAATACAAAGGCGCCGGTCTTTCAAGCGTAGTCTGTCAAGTTTGCGTATGTTTTCATGAAGTGTATCTGTGATATAATGTCATATACTGAACGATAAGAAGGGGGACTTCTATGAAAATAACATATTACGGACATTCATGCTTTGTTATCGAGAGCGCGGGCTGGCGCGTATGCCTCGATCCGTTCAGCGGAGTGAAGGGCTACGCGGAGCTCGATATCGAGGCTGACGAGGTGTACTGCTCTCACGGCCACTTCGATCATAACCATGTGCAGGCCGTCAGGCTTTCGGGCCGTCCCGCGTCGGAGAGCCCGTTCAGGGTCACCGAGGTTAAGACCTGGCACGACCCCGCTCAGGGCAGGCTCCGCGGCGAAAATACCATTCGCGTCTTTGAAGCCGAGGACCTCAGAGTCGCCCACTTCGGAGACCTGGGCTGCGATCCCGAGCCCGGACAGATGGAAATGCTTGCAGGGCTTGACATCGCGATGATGCCCGTGGGCGGCACCTATACGGTGGACGCCGCTCAGAGCAAGTGCATAACCGACGCCCTGGGCGTTCACACCGTCATACCCATGCATTACCGCAAGTGGCAGTACGGCTTCCCCGAACTGACCACCATAGACGATTACACCAAGCTCTGCAGCAACGTAATATACGCGAAGAGCAATTCCGCCGAGCTGAGCGCTCCCGCGGACGACTGCGTCCTCGTGCTGCAGATCCCCGAGAACAAAGGCTGAATGATGAGCATCTTGGACGCGGAGAGCTTTGAGCTGCGCTTTCAGGACGGAAGCGGCCTGCTGCATGGAAAAGAAAAGGCCGTGAGCGTCGAGGTGATGCGCGGCAGCGATGCGGCGTGCATAGCCTCCGGCACAGACTCCAGGGAGCTCATGCGGCGCGCGGGGCAGGCGATCTATATGCTCGCCGGCTGGCGGAAGCCCGCTGCCATAGTCTGCGGCAAAGGCAACAACGCCGGGGACGGCTACGTCGCCGCGCTGTACCTGAAAGAGGCCGGTATAGACTGCACCCTGGTGCTCCTCGACCCGGAACGCTTTTCCGCAGACGGGCGCTATTACTATGAGCTCTGCAAGGAGCAGGATATCCCCTGCGCGGTATGGGGAAAAGACCTGAGCAGCTTTGACGGCTATAACAGCATACTCGACTGCCTGCTTGGCACGGGCTTTCACGGCACTCCGCGCGGCGCGATGGCGGACGTGATCGGAAAGATCAACGAAGCGCGGGCCCGCGGCTGCTACGTCGCTTCCGCCGACATCAACAGCGGCCTCGACGGCGACAGCGGCGAAGGGGAACTCTGCGTGCTTTCCGACCTCACCGTCTCCGTCGGAAGTTTCAAGAAGGGCCACGCCGCGGCTATAAAGAGCGGCGTGATAAAGCAGTGCGTCAACGCGGACATAGGAATCCCGGTGCTGGATTACTACGTATATCTGCTCGAATGCGCCGACGGCAGCTACTACTGCGGCATGACCAACGACCTTGAAAAAAGGCTCCGCACGCACAACGAAGGCAAAGGCGGGCACTACACCGCGAGCCGAAGACCGTGCGTTTTGGCGTACAGCGAGTACTGCGGAGGCAAGGGCGACGCTCTCAGGCGCGAAAGAGAGGTCAAAAAGCTTTCACATGCGCAGCGGGCTGCGCTTGTCACATCTGGTGCAAAACAGGGCGGTCCCGGCTGATCAGACACAAGGTATAGTGCCTCCGGATTATCCGGAAAAATGCACAATGATTCTGCACGTGAAACGCACGGCACAGTTGTCATAAAAACGTATTTTCCGCAAATTGCGTGAAAGGGCCAAAGGCTTAGAAAATCAAGCCTTGCGGCCCTTTAAAATTTTTTTGAAAAATCTCAAAAAACCGCTTGCATTCGCTAAAGCTTTGGTGTATCTTATTAGAGCTTGCTTAAGGCGGGAAAACTATGTCCTGAAATAATTCAAAACATTGAAATTTCAACGGTTCCCCGACCTTCGCAGACGCAGAAAGTTGCTGAGCTATCAGGTAATTTCTGCCGAGAATTGCCCGCCCTTCGAGGCGGACGAAGGAGTTCTCGCATCTTTTGCTTTGAGGTGAGAATTACGAAACACGCGGCACCGTGTACCATGCGGAAGGCAAGGACGCAAAGCCCCACAAAGCGTGTAAAATCAAGGCTCGATGCGAAAGGACAGCCTCGCACAGAATAGCGACAATGTGCGAAACACGCGGTCCGATGTACCGCAAAACGAAGCAAACAAGGAGGAAAAACATCAATGAGTAGTCAGAAGATCAGGATCAGGCTCAAGGCTTACGATCACAAGGTACTCGACCAGTCTGCAGTTAAGATCGTCGAGACCGCAAAGAACACCGGCGCTGAGGTCAGCGGACCCATCCCTCTCCCCACAGAAAAGGAAGTAGTCACCATTCTGAGGGCAGTCCACAAGTACAAGGACAGCAGAGAGCAGTTCGAACAGCGCACTCACAAGAGACTGATCGACATCCTCAATCCTACCCCGAAGACCATGGACGCGCTCATGAAGCTCGACATGCCCGCAGGCGTAGACATTGAGATCAAGCTGTAAGTACAAGTAGTGACATAGATTACTAACGTGCTTAGTATGATCACACGACGTGATCCGCTGTAAGAACTTAGGAGGAAAGAAATGAAAGGTATCTTAGGAAAAAAGGTCGGGATGACCCAGATCTTTTCCGAAGCGGGGGAAATGATCCCCGTAACGGTCATCGAGGCCGGCCCCGTCGCCGTAACCCAGATCAAGACCGTTGAGAACGATGGCTACAGCGCCATCCAGGTCGGCTTCGAAGACAAGAAGGAAAGCCGCACCAACAAGCCCGAGAAAGGCCACTTCGCCAAGAGCGGCGTCGCCTGCAAAAAGTACGTAGGCGAGTTCAGACTCGACGAGGGCGAGAGCTACGAGCTCGGCCAGACCATCACCGTTGCTGATTTCGAAGAGGGCGCAAAGCTCGACATCACCGGCACCAGCAAGGGTAAGGGGACCCAGGGCAACATCAAGAGGCATCATCACCGCCGCGGACCCATGAGCCACGGTTCCAAGCACAAGAGACTGCCGGGCGGCCTCGCGGCAGCGACCTATCCGTCCAGAGTCTTCAAGGGCAACGATGCTCCGGGACGCACCGGACGTGACACAGTCACCGTTCAGAACTTAGTACTTGTAAAAGTGATCGCTGACAGAAACCTGATGCTCGTCAAGGGCGCCGTTCCCGGAAATAAGGGCGGCCTCCTCCGCATCAAGTATGCAGTCAAGGGTCAGGACAAATAACGGGATAGGAAGGAGGAAGTCAAATGGCAACAGTAACAATGCTGACAATGGCCGGAAGCGAAGCGGGCAGCCTCGAGCTGAACGACAAGGTCTTCGCTGTCGAGCCCAACGAATTTGCTGTTCAGGCAGTAATTAAGAACTATCTCGCAAACCAGAGACAGGGCACCCAGTCCGCAAAGACCCGCGGTGAAGTCCGCGGAGGCGGCAGAAAGCCTTTCAGACAGAAGGGTACAGGCCGTCACAGACAGGGCCACTCCACCGACCCGTCACAGATCGGCGGCGGCGTAGTATTCGCACCGAAGCCCAGGGATTACAGATACACTCTTCCCAGAAAGCTCCGCAGGCTCGCGATGCTCTCCGCACTTTCCGCAAAGCTTCAGGATAAGGAACTGATCGTTCTCGATTCCCTCAGCTTCGAAGAGCCCAAGACCAAGGAAAAGATCAAGGTCCTCGAAAACGTAAAGGCAGCCAAGAAGGCGCTCGTCGTTACCGATATCAACAACGACAACGTGATCAGAAGCGCAGCCAACATCCCCGGTGTTGCGACCACTACCGCGACCCAGATCAACGTTTACGAGATCCTCAACCACACATCGCTCATCCTCACCAAGGATGCAGTCGCTAAGCTCGAGGAGGTATACGCATAATGAAGACTCCTTATGACGTGATAATCAAGCCGGTCGTCTCCGAGAGGAGCATGGACGACGCAGCCGACAAGAAGTACACCTTCAAGGTCGCCAAGGACGCCACCAAGACCGACATCAAGGCAGCCGTTGAAGAAGCCTTCGGCGTAGAAGTCAAGAAGGTCAACACCGCGAACTACGACGGCAAGAAGAAGATCCAGGGCAGATTTGTAGGAAAGACTCCGTCTTACAAGAAGGCAGTCGTAACTCTTACAGACTCCAGCAAGGCCATTGAGTTCTTCGAAGGACTCTAAAGCAGGAGGTAGAACAAATGGGAATCAAAAAGTATAAACCGACTACTCCGGGTCTCAGAGGAATGACGGTCTCCACCTTTGAAGAGATCACTGCCGACAAGCCCGAAAAGTCCTTAACAGTAACCCTCAAGAAGAATGCCGGCAGAAACAACCGCGGCATGATCACCGTCCGTCATCAGGGCGGCGGCACCAGGCACAAGTACAGAATCATCGACTTCAAGCGCAACAAGGATGACATCCCCGCAAAGGTCGCTACCATCGAGTATGACCCCAACCGCAGCGCCAACATCGCTCTTCTGGTCTATGCCGACGGTGAAAAGAGATACATCATCGCTCCGAACGGCCTCGCAGTAGGCGACGTTCTCTACAGCGGCCCGAACGCCGACATCAAGGTAGGAAACGCCCTCCCGCTCGCGAACATCCCCGTAGGTACCACTATCCACTGCGTCGAGCTCAAGAAAGACAAGGGCGCTCAGCTCTGCAGAGCAGCCGGCAACGGCGCTCAGCTCATGGCTAAGGAAGACGATTACGCTCAGGTAAGGCTCCCGTCCGGCGAGGTCCGCAAGATCCGCATGGAGTGCAGAGCGACCATCGGCGAAGTAGGCAACATCGACCACGAGCTCGTAAATCTCGGTAAGGCCGGCCGCAAGCGCCACATGGGCATCCGTCCGACAGTCCGCGGTTCCGTAATGAACCCGAACGACCACCCGCACGGCGGCGGCGAAGGCAAGGCTCCGGTAGGACGTCCCGGCCCTGTCACTCCGTGGGGCAAGCCTGCTCTCGGTCTGAAGACCCGCAAGAAGAACAAGGCAAGCAATCAGTACATCGTCAAGAGACGCAACCAGAAGTAGCCTGGGGAGGAATAATCAATGGGTAGATCATTAAAGAAAGGCCCCTTCGTCAACGAAAAGCTTCTCAAGGCTATCGTCGAGATGAACGCGGCTAACGAAAAGAAGGTCGTCAAGACCTGGTCCAGATCATCCACGATCTTTCCGCAGATGATCGGACACACAATCGCGGTATACGACGGCAAAAAGCACGTCCCCGTATATGTAACAGAAGACATGGTAGGCCACAGGCTCGGCGAGTTCGCTCCGACCAGAACCTTCAGAGGTCACGCCGGTTCGTCCAAGGTCAAGTAGAAAGGAGATAGAACATGGAAGCAAAAGCTGTTGCAAAATATGTGAGAATGTCTCCTTCCAAGCTCAAGCCGGTCGTAGACCTGGTCAGGGGCAAGGACCTGAACGAGGCGCTTACCATCCTTAAGTTCACGCCGGGAAAGAGCGCTGAGCTCGTTGAGAAGGTAGTCCAGTCCGCCAAGGCGAACGCTGAGAACAACTTCGATCTCGACGCTGACAATCTCTACGTTGCAGAGATCTATGCCAACCAGGGCCCCACGATGAAGCGCTGGAGAGCCGGCGCCCAGGGCAGAGCGGGCAAGATCCTCAAGAGAAGCAGCCACATCGGCGTAACGTTAAAGGAAAGGTAATCGACAGGAGGTTTAGTAATGGGACAGAAAGTTAGTCCTCATGGATTCAGAGTCGGCGTCATTCAGGACTGGGATTCCAAATGGTTCGCCAGCAAGCAGGACTTCTCCGATAATCTTGTCGAAGACAATAAGATCCGTACCTTCCTCAAGAAGGAGCTCTACGCAGCAGGCGTGAGCAAGGTCGTTATCGAGAGAAAGGCTGACAAGCTCGAAGTAAGCGTTCTCACCGCAAAGCCCGGTATGGTAATCGGACGCGGCGGAGACGGCATCGACCAGGTAAAGTCCAAGCTCGAGAAGCTGACCAAGAAGTCCGTAATTCTTAATATCGTTGAAGTAAAGAGACCGGACATGGACGCTACTCTCACCGCTGAGAGCATCGCGCAGTCCCTGGAGAAGAGAGTCTCCTTCAGGCGCGCAATGAAGCAGGCCATCCAGAGAGCCATGAAGGCCGGCGCCAAGGGTATCAAGGTAGTCATCAGCGGCCGTGTAGGCGGCGCCGAGATCGCCCGCAGCGAGAAGTACAACGAAGGCAACGTACCTCTCCACACCCTCAGAGCGAACATCGACTACGGTTTCTGCGAAGCTGATACCCAGTACGGACGCATCGGCGTCAAGGTCTGGATCAACAACGGCGACGTACTCGGCAGCGAGCTCGTACCGGCTATCCCCGTTGAGCCCGAGCGCAAAGAGCGCGGCCGCAGGGACGGAGACCGCCGTCAGAGAAGAGACGGAGACCGCCGTCAGAGAAGAGAAGGCGGCGAGCGCCGTCAGGGCAGAAACGGCAGACCCGGTGAGCCTGAGATCAAGAAGAGCGTCAATCAGCGCATCCGTCCGGCAAAGCCGGCTCCGCAGGCAGCTGAGACAGAAGATGTTGCGGAAGCACCCGCTGCTCCCGCTGAAGAATAGAGGAGGGGTAAGCCATGTTAATGCCAAAAAGAGTCAAATACAGAAGGCTCCACAGAGGCAGAATGAAGGGCGTCGCCACCAAGGGCAACTTAGTAACGTACGGTGAGTACGGTCTCGTAGCCCAGGAGTGCGGCTGGATCACTGCCAACCAGATAGAAGCTGCCCGTATCGCCATGACAAGGTCGATCAAGAGAGGCGGTTCGGTATATATCAAGATCTTCCCCCACAAGTCGGTCACCAAGAAACCTGCTGAAGTCCGTATGGGTTCCGGTAAGGGTGCTCCCGAATACTGGGTAGCGGTAGTCAAGCCCGGCCGTGTGATGTTCGAGATCGCAGGCGTCGGCGAAGAAGCCGCAAAGGAAGCAATGCGTCTTGCCTCTTACAAGCTGCCCGTTAAGTGCAAGTTTGTCTCCAAAGCAAGCCAGGCAAAGGACGGTGAAGCCTAATGAAGTTAGATAAGATCAGAAATATGAGCCAGACAGAGCTCGCAGCAGAAGAGCTCAAGCTCAAGAAAGAACTCTTCAACCTCAGGTTCCAGCACGTTACCGGACAGCTCGAAAACCCGGTAAAGATGAGGGAGATCAAGAGGGACATCGCAAGAGTCAAGACCGTTATCAAAGAGAAAGACCTCGCCAAGGTCAGTGAATAATCGGAAGGAGGATGCAACGAATGTCTGATAGAAACGCAAGAAAGACAAAGGTCGGTATCGTCAGCAGCGATAAGATGGAAAAGACCATCACCGTTGCCGTCGAAGAATCCCGTCGCCATTCTCTTTACGGAAAGTCCACCAAGATCTCCAAGAAGTTTATGGCCCATGATGAAAACAATGAGGCTCATATTGGCGACAAGGTCAGAATCATGGAAACAAGGCCCCTCTCCAAGGGTAAGAGATGGAGACTTGTTGAAATCGTCGAAAGAGCTAAGTAAGGAGGCGCCAGATGATCCAGAATGAAACAAGACTGAAGGTCGCCGACAACTCCGGTGCAAAGGAGCTCCTCTGCATCCGTATCCTCGGCGGCACAGGCCGCAAATATGCGAACATCGGTGACATCATCGTATGTGCCGTAAAGGACGCCACCCCGGGCGGCATCGTCAAGAAGGGCGACGTTGTAAAGGCTGTTATCGTAAGGTCCGCTACCGGCGTCCGCCGCGTTGACGGAAGCTACGTGAAGTTCGACCAGAACGCAGCAGTCATCATCGCAGACGACAAGACCCCGAAGGGCACCCGTATCTTCGGACCGGTCGCAAGAGAACTCAGAGACAAGGGCTTCATGAAGATCGTGTCCCTCGCTCCGGAAGTACTGTAGGAGGTAGCATAATGAAAATTAAGAAAGATGATACCGTCCAGGTGATCGCCGGCAAGGACAAGGGCAAGAAGGGCAAGGTCCTCGCTGTTTACCCCAAGACCAACAAGGTAGTTGTCGAGGGCGTCAACATCCAGACCAAGCACGCCAAGGCGAAGCAGAGCGCTCCCGCCGAGATCCGCAAGCAGGAAGGCCCCGTCGATGTGTCCAACGTCATGTATTATGACAGCAAGGCCAAGGCTCCTACCCGTATCGGATACAAGGTAGAAGACGGCAAGAAGAAGAGAATTTCCAAGAAGACCGGTCAGGTCATAGATTGATTCGAAAGGAGGAAACCATGGCAGCAAGACTTAAGGAAAAGTACGATTCTGAAGTTTTCCAGGCTCTTAAAGATAAATACAACTACAGCAATGTGATGGAAGTCCCCAAACTCGAAAAGATCACCCTGAACATGGGTCTCGGAGATTGCAAGGACAACCCCAAGCTTCTCGAAATGGCTGTTAAGGAAATGGCCATGATCGCCGGACAGGCTCCCGTAGTCACCAAGTCCAAGAAGTCCATCGCAAACTTCAAGCTGAGGGCAGGCATGTCCGTAGGCTGCAAGGTCACCCTTCGCGGAGACCGCATGTATGAGTTTGCAGACAAGTTCTTCAACATCGCTCTTCCCCGTGTAAGGGACTTCAAGGGCGTAGGCAAGAACTCCTTCGACGGCCGCGGAAATTATTCCATGGGCATCAAGGAACAGCTCATCTTCCCTGAGATCGTTTACGATCAGGTCGAAAAGGTGAGAGGCATGGATATCGTATTCACCACAACGGCTAAGACCGATGAGGAAGCCAGAACTCTTCTGGAGATGCTCGGTATGCCGTTCGAGAAGTAGGAGGGGCAAGATGGCAAAGACATCTTTAAAGGTCAAGCAGACCAGAAAGCCTAAGCATTCTACTCAGGCTTACAACCGCTGCAAGATCTGCGGAAGACCGCATGCTTATTTAAGAAAATACGGTATCTGCCGTATCTGTTTCAGAGAGCTGGCTTACAAGGGTGAGATCCCCGGCGTAAAGAAGGCCAGCTGGTAAAGGGGAAGGAGGTAATCAATCATGACAATGACAGATCCCGTAGCGGATATGCTCACAAGAATCAGGAATGCCAATACGGCAGGCCACGCAACAGTTGATATTCCTCAGTCCAAGATCAAGATGAGCATCGCGGACATCCTCGTTAAGGAAGGTTATATCAAGTCCTACGAAGTCGTGGAGGGAGAGACTCAGAACACCCTGCGCGTAGCCATGAAGTACGGCCCGGACAAGGCCAGAGTCATCAACGGCATCAAGCGCATCTCCAAGCCCGGCCTCAAGGTCTATGCCAAGAAGGACGAAGTACCCAAGGTACTCGGAGGCCTCGGCATTGCTATCATTTCCACCTCCAACGGCCTTATCACTGATAAGGATGCCCGCAAGCTGGGCGTTGGCGGCGAAGTAATCTGCTACGTTTGGTAACAGGAAAGGAGAAACAAATGTCCAGAATAGGAAAGCTGACTGTGACTGTTCCTGCCGGTGTTGAGGTCACTGTAAGTGACAGCAACCTTGTTACCGTAAAGGGCCCCAAGGGAACCCTCACTCAGCAGATCAGCAATAAGATCAAAGTCGAGAACAAGGACGGCGAGCTCCACTTCACCCCGTGTGACGAGAGCAGAGAGACCGGCGCACAGCACGGTCTGGCCAGGAGCCTTGTAAAGAACATGGTCCATGGTGTTACCGAAGGCTTCGAGAAGAAGCTCCAGATGATCGGCGTTGGCTACAAGGCCGAGAAGAAGGGCAAGACTCTCGTTATGCAGCTCGGCTACTCCCACCCCGTAGAAATGGAAGATCCCGAAGGGATCACCACTGAGTGCCCCAGCGCCACCGAGATCGTGGTAAAGGGTGCTGACAGAGCTCTTGTCGGAAACTACGCCGCAAACATCCGCGCGTGGAGAAGCCCGGAACCCTATAAGGGCAAGGGAATCCGCTACGTTGGTGAGTACGTGCGCAGAAAAGAAGGCAAGACCGGTAAGTAAGGGAAGGAGTAAACTATCATGGCTAATAACAGCAGAAATGATAATCGTCTTAAGAGACATGAGCGTGTCAGAAAAGACGTTTTCGGAACTCCGGAAAAGCCCAGGCTTTGCGTATTCAGAAGCTCCAAGAACATCTACGCCCAGGTCATCGACGACGTTAACGGAAAGACACTTGCATCCGCGTCCTCTCTTGATAAGGATGTAAAGGCCCAGGCTGCTTACGGCGGAAACAAGGAAGCCGCAAAGATCGTAGGCAAGGCTGTCGGTGAAGCCGCAGTAGCTGCAGGCATCAAGACAGTATGCTTCGACAGAGGCGGTTATCTGTATCACGGAAGAGTCAAGGAACTCGCCGACGGCGCAAGAGAAGCCGGTCTGGAATTCTAAGGGAGGAGAAAAAATGGCAAGAAATTTTGATGTCTCCAAGCTTGACTTAAAGGAATCCATCGTAAACATCAGACGTGTTACGAAGGTAGTCAAGGGTGGTAAGAACTCCAGATTCAGCGTTACCGTAGTAGTCGGTGACGGCGACGGCCACGTAGGCCTCGGTCTGGGCAAGTCCATGGAGATCCCCGAAGCCGTAAGAAAGGCTTCCGAAGACGCTAAGAAGTCTCTGATCTCCGTACCTATGGTAGGAACCACTATTCCGCACAGAAGCCTCGGTATCTTCGGCGCCGGGCAGGTACTCCTGATGCCGGCTCTCCCCGGTACCGGTGTCATCGCGGGCGGCGCAGCACGTACAGTGCTCGAGTTCGCGGGCGTCAAGGACGTAAGAGCCAAGAGCATCGGTTCCAGCAATCCCGGAAACGTTGCTTACGCAACTCTTGAAGGACTCAAGCAGCTCAAGACCGTAGAAGAGGTCGCCAAGCTCAGGGGTCTCTCCAAGGAAGAGATCTTAGGATAGGAGGCGGGCTAAAATGCTTAAGATTACATTAGTAAAGAGCACTATCGGTTCTACTCCCTATCAGAAGAAGGTAGTAGAAGCTCTGGGCCTCAGAAAGATGCATCAGAGCGTCGAACTTCCCGATACACCGCAGACCAGGGGAGCCGTAAACAAGGTATCCCACCTGCTGCAGGTAGAAGAAGTAAAGTAGGGAGGCAGCTGACATGAAACTCAACGAATTAAAGGCTCCCGCAGGAGCTACACGCGCCCCCAAGAGAAAGGGCAGAGGCCACGCTACCGGTAACGGTACCACGGCAGGCAGAGGCATGAACGGCCAGAACTCCAGGTCCGGCGGCGGCGTCCGTCTCGGTTTCGAAGGCGGCCAGATGCCCCTTTACAGACGTATCCCGAAGAGGGGCTTCACCAATCACTGGGCGGTGAGCTACGTACCCGTAAACGTTGAGGCTCTCAACGTATTCGAGGACGGCACCACCGTTACCCCGGAAATGATGATGGAAAAAGGCCTCGCCAAGGGCGTAGCTGACGGCATCAAGATCCTCGGCTGCGGCGAGCTCAAGAAGAATCTCACCGTACAGGCTCAGAAGTTCAGCAACAGCGCGATCGACAAGATCGTTGCCGCTGGCGGAAAGGCAGAGGTGATCTAGGCATGTTCCAGACCATTAGACAGGCCTGGCGCATACCTGAAATGAGGAAGAAGATGCTCTACACTCTCCTCATGATGGTCATCTTCAGGCTCGGTTCGAACATTCCGGTCCCCGGCATCAACAGAGCTCTGCTTACACAGACATTCAATGCAAACGAAGCCGGTATATTCGGACTGTTTGACCTGTTCTCGGGCGGATCTTTCAGTAACTTCACGATCTTCGCCCTGAGCATCACACCGTACATCACGTCGTCCATTATCCTGCAGCTCCTCACTGTGGCCATCCCGGCCCTCGAGGAGATGGCAAGGCAGGGTGAGGAAGGACGCCGCAAGATGACTTCGCTCACAAGGTACATCACCGTAGTCCTGGCTCTTATCCAGGCTGTCGGCTATACCTTCGGGCTCTTCCGCAACGTGCTCATCGACGACAGCATCTTCACCAAGATCGTCATCGTGCTCGTGCTCGTGGCAGGCACCGCCTTCCTTATGTGGCTGGGTGAAAAGATCAACGACAACGGCATCGGCAACGGTATCTCGCTCATCATCTTCGCGGGTATCGTGGCGCGCATACCGACCGATATCACCAGCACCATCAGCGGTCTGAAGGCAGGCACTGTGAGCGTCATCTCAGTGATACTCTTCGTGATCTTCGCCCTCATCGTGATCGTAGGCATCGTCCTCGTTCAGGAAGGCACCAGAAAGATCCCCGTGCAGTATGCAAAGAGAGTCGTCGGACGCAAGATGTACGGCGGGCAGAACACCCACATCCCCCTCAAGGTCAACCAGGCAGGCGTCATCCCCGTGATCTTCGCGGTATCGATGCTGCAGCTCCCGGCGACCATCGCCTATATGGCTCCGAGCTCCGGCTTCGCGAGCTTCTACTCAAAGTGGCTCTCCTCCAACGGAGACCCGGGCAGATGGATATACTTCGCCTTTGACCTGGTCATGATCGTGTTCTTCACCTATTTCTACGGCTCCATCACCATGAACCCCGTGGAGATCGCCGACAATATGAAGAACAACGGCGGATTCATCCCCGGCATCCGTCCGGGCAAGTCCACCTCCGACTACATCGCCAAGGTGCTCTCGAGACTTAACCTCTCCAGCGCTATCTTCCTTGCGATAGTAGCCTCGATCCCCCTTCTGATCCAGAACTGGACCAACCTCAACGTGAGCTTCGGCGGCACTTCGATCATCATCGCCGTAGGCGTAGCGCTTGAGACCATGAAGGCCATCGAGACCCAGATGATAATGCGTAACTACAGCGGGTTCCTTAAGTAAAGAGGTAAAGAGCATGATGCGCATCGTATTATTAGGCCCGCCGGGTGCCGGCAAAGGCACCCAGGCTGTGAGGATAGCCGAAAAATATGCGGTCCCCCACATCTCGACCGGCGACATCTTCCGCGCGAACGTCAAGGAAGGAACTCCGCTCGGCCTGAAGGCCAAGGAATATATGACCAAGGGGCTCCTGGTCCCTGACGAACTCGTCTGCGATCTGGTCGAAGACCGCGTGAGCAAGGAAGACTGTGCGAACGGTTACCTGCTCGACGGCTTCCCCAGGACCGTTTTCCAGGCTGAGCACTTCGACGCTTTCCTGAAGGCGAAGGGCGAAGAGATCGACTACGTGCTTGACATCGAGGTGGCTGAAGAACAGCTGCTGCCGAGGATGATAGGCCGCAGGGTTTGCCGCAGCTGCGGAAAGCCCTACCACGTCGACTTCTTCCCGCCGAAGGTCGAGGGCGTCTGCGACGTCTGCGGAGGCGAGGTCTATCAGCGTGACGACGACCGTGAAGAGACCGTAAAGAACCGCTTCAGGGTCTATCAGGAACAGACAGCTCCGCTCATCGAATATTACACCGGTTCCGGCAAGCTTGCGCCCATCGACGGCGCCAAGGGCCAGGACGAGGTCTTCGGTGAGATCTGCGCTCTGCTCGGGTAACAAACAATGATCGTGATAAAATCTGCCGAAGAGATCGAGCTCATGGCAAAGGCCTGCGAGGTCACCGCGAACATGCTCGATGAACTGCCCGGTATCATCAAGCCAGGTATGACTACCAAGGACATTGATCACTGGTGCGAGCAGTATATCCTTAAGCACGACATGAAGCCCGCATTCAAGGGCTACGGCGGATTCCCCGCCACGGCCTGTGTTTCGGTAAACGAGGAAGTCGTTCACGGCATCCCTTCAAAGAAGCGTGTGCTGCGCGAAGGCGATATCGTGAGCGTCGATCTCGGGACCGTATACAGAGACTACTATTCGGATGCGGCCCGCACCTATCCGGTGGGAAAGATAAGCGAGACGCACGAAAGGCTTATAAAGACAGCGGAGGCTGCGTTCTTCGCTGGTCTTAAGCAGTGCGTCCCTGGCAACCGCATAGGCGACATCTCCCACGCCGTGCAGGTCTGCGCCGAGGAACAGGGATTTTCGGTCATCAGAGATTACACCGGCCACGGGGTCGGACGTGATCTCCACGAAGACCCTCCCGTTCCGAACTACGGAAAACCGCACCACGGTCCCAGGCTCACGCCCGGCATGGTCCTGGCTATCGAGCCGATGATTGCCGTAGGCGACTGGGAAGTGGACGTCCTGATGAACAACTGGACCGCGGTAATGGTCGACGGGTCTTACGCGGCTCACTACGAAAACACCGTGGTGATAACCGAAGGAGAACCCCGCATTCTTACACTGAAGGGCGCAAAGCCCGAAGCGGTCTTGGAAAGGAGCTGAGAGCGCATGGCTAAAAACGACAGTATCGAAGTGTTCGGCACAGTGCTCGAGGCCCTTCCGAACGCAATGTTCAAAGTAAAGCTTGAGAACGACTTTGAGGTGCTCGCGCACATCTCCGGAAAGATGCGTATGAACTATATACGTATCCTGCCCGGCGACAGGGTCAAGATCGAGCTTTCGCCCTACGATCTTACCAGGGGCAGGATCACATGGAGAGATAAATAGTCTCTGTACAGGAGGATAATATGAAAGTCAGAAGTTCAGTAAAGCCTATCTGCGAAAAGTGCAAGGTCATCAAGAGAAACGGCAAGGTCATGGTGATCTGCGAGAACCCCAAGCACAAGCAGGTACAGGGCTAAACCAATAAACTTGGTTTGTATTGTGTGCCGGCGTCATTACGACGGGTTGGCACGGCAAATTTATTTATAAGTTACAGTACAATTAGGAGGTACAATTTATGGCTCGTTTAGCCGGTGTCGATCTTCCCAGAGAAAAAAGGGTAGAGATCGGCCTCACCTACATCTATGGAATCGGACTTCCTTCATCCAAAGCCATCCTTGAGAAGGCAGGCGTCAATCCCGACACCCGCGTCAAGGATCTGACCGAAGATGAACTGGGCGCGATCAGAAAGATCATCGATTCCGAGTACGTCGTTGAAGGCGACCTTCGCAGAGAAGTTTCCCTCAACATCAAGCGGCTGATGGAGATCGGTTGCTATCGCGGTATCCGTCACAGAAGGAACCTGCCCGTCCGCGGCCAGAACACAAAGAACAACAGCCGCACCCGCAAGGGCCCGAAGAAGACCGTCGGCCGCAAGAAGAAAGACTAAAGAAGGAGGTAAGCTAAGATGGCAACAGTAAAGAAGACTGTTCGTAAAAAGAGAAGAGAACGCAAGAATATTGAAAGCGGTCAGGCTCATATCCAGGCTTCCTTCAATAACACCCTCGTGACCCTCACCGACCGTGCAGGCAACGCCATTTCCTGGTCTTCCGCCGGTTCCCTCGGTTTCAAGGGTTCCAGAAAGTCCACCCCGTTCGCAGCGCAGATGGCTGCCGAGACCGCCGCTAAGGGCGCTATCGACCAGGGCCTCAAGACCGTAGAGGTCTACGTAAAGGGCCCGGGCACCGGCCGTGAAGCTGCTATCAGAGCTCTGCAGGCTGCAGGCCTCGAGATCACGATGATCAAAGACATCACTCCGATCCCGCACAACGGCTGCAGACCGCCGAAGAGAAGAAGAGTATAAGGAAGGGGGACATAACAAACAATGGCTGTAAATAAAGATCCGATCCTCAAGAGATGCAGATCTCTTCAGATAGACCCGAGCCACCTTGGTATCTATAAGGAATCCAAGAGGACCAGGCAGCAGAGCCACAGGAAGATGAGCAACTACGGCATCCAGCTCCGCGAGAAGCAGAGAGCCAAGTTCATCTACGGCGTGCTCGAAGCTCAGTTCAGAAACACCTTTGAAAAGGCTTCCAAGAAGAAGGGCCAGGCAGGCGAGAACCTCCTGATCATGCTCGAGGAAAGACTTGACAACGTTGTTTACAGAATGGGCCTCTGCACCACCAGAAGAGAAGGCAGACAGCTCGTCACTCACGGCCACTACACCGTAAACGGCAAGAAGGTCGACATTCCCTCCTATCAGGTGAAGCCCGGCGACGTCATCGCCGTCAAGGAAAGAAGCCTGAGCTCTCCGAAGTTCAAGGAGATCAAGGAGATGCAGGTCGGCGTTCCCGCATGGCTCTCCGTAGACAGAGACAAGCTCACCGGTAAGGTCCTCGCAGACCCGACCAGAGACCAGATAGATACTCCGATTGAGGAGCGTCTCATCGTCGAGCTCTACTCTAAATAAGACCTGAAGAAACAAAGCAAGTTTTATTTAAGAAGGAGGAATTTAGAGTGATAGAAATCGAAAAGCCGACTATCGAGTGCGTATACGACGAAAACGATCCCTGCTACGGCAAGTTCGTAGTCGAACCCCTTGAAAGAGGATACGGAAACACCATCGGCAACAGCCTGAGAAGGATACTTCTCAGCTCGCTCCCCGGCGCTGCCGTCACCTCTATCAAAATTGACGGTATCCTCCATGAATTCTCTACCATCTCCGGCGTAAAGGAAGATGTTACTGAGATCATCCTCAACCTGAAGAAGCTGTCTCTCGCCCTCCACGGCGAGGACAAGCTGAGGGCCTTCATCAATATTACCGGCCCAGCGGACGTCAAGGCCTCTGATATCATCGCTGACTCCAGCCTTGAGATCTTCAACCCTGACCTTCACATCGCCACCCTGGAGAGCGGCTGCAGCCTCGTCATCGAGCTCAACATCTCCACCGGCCGCGGCTATGTGTCCGCAGATCAGAACAAGGATGAAAACACGCCTATCGGTGTCATCCCCATCGACAGCATCTACACCCCGGTCCGCAAGGTTAACTACACTGTAGAAAACACCCGTGTCGGCCAGGTAACGGACTTCGAGAGGCTGATACTTGAGATCTGGACCGACGGAAGCATCGCTCCGAGCGAGGGCGTGTCCATCGGCGCCAAGATCATGCAGGAGCACCTCAAGCTCTTCACCGATCTCAGCGAGACCGTAGGCGAGACCACCATCATGGTCGAAAAGGAAGAGGACAAGAAGGAGAAGGCTCTCGAGATGACCATCGAGGAACTCGAGCTCTCCGTACGTTCCTTCAACTGCCTCAAGCGCGCGGGCATCAACACCGTCCAGGAGCTCACCTTAAAGAGCGAGGACGACATGATGAAGGTCCGCAACCTGGGCAAGAAATCGCTTGAAGAAGTCAAGCACAAGCTGGAAGAATTAGGACTGGGCCTCAAACCCGGCGAAGAATAGTGGAAGGAGAATTCACAAATGAATGGATACAGAAAGCTGGGCGTAAAGAGCGCTCACAGAAAATCCATGCTGAGGAATCTCGTAACTGATCTCTTCCGTTACGGCCGCATTCAGACCACTGACTGCAGAGCCAAGGAAGCCAGAAAAGAAGCAGAGAAGATGATCACCCTTGCCAAGAGGGGCGACCTGCACGCAAAGCGCCAGGCCTTCGCTTACATCAAGGATGAGACCGTTGTAAAGAAGCTCTTCGACGAGATCGCGCCGAAGTACGCTGAGCGCAACGGCGGCTATACCAGGATCCTTAAGCTCGGACCCCGCAAGGGCGACGTAGCCGAGGCAGTGTTCCTCGAACTGGTATAGTTCAATAAGGCATAAACTGAGGCGGTCCTCATTGCGGGGGCCGCTTTTGTGATTGACGGGAAAGCTGCGGATGTTCCTCCGCGGACACGCTCTCGCTATTGTCCTCTCGCTCCGCTCGCCGCAGCGGTACTAAGCTCTGTCTTCGCCTTCGGCTCGCCAATCGCATAGCAGTCGCTTTCGGGCGCCGCTAAAGCGTCGGAAAGCTTTGCATCGGACCTGCCGCTGCTCTGCTAAAGCAATCGCAGGGCTAGGTCTCGAAAGAACCGGGTTCCCAGGCGATCCTCAGAGGATGCATCTATCCGCTTTCCTTATGGCGCAAATGTCAAGACCTAAACCCGAAGATTTTCTAATTTTCTAATCTGTTACACATGAAACATCAGGAAGCAGCGGCGAGGAAGGGTTCAAATAGCTCGTTGCTCGTCTTCCAGCCAAGTAG
>Ga0079305_1002169_pt1 | contig 18965 bp, 20 predicted proteins | sample LMS_cellobiose_e_FD_79183 | JGI IMG/M metagenome (GOLD analysis project Ga0079305, IMG submission 79183) | Rumen-fistulated moose microbial communities from Alaska, USA - LMS_cellobiose_enrichment | ecosystem: Host-associated > Mammals > Digestive system > Stomach > Rumen fluid ... | reverse complement strand
TATACTGGGAATTCTTATTAATTCCTGCAAAAAATCGATATAGTTTTCTTTGTGTTCGTCGATGTATTGAACAATCTGTGATTCTATTTTATCCATATTTTAATCCTGAAAAAGCTGCCCTATGCAAAAGCACAGGGCAGGAATTTTGAAATTATGCGGCAACTGCCTTGGCTTTTTTCTCTTTAAGGTATCTTGTCCAGTGCAGGAAAGAACCAGCTGCAAAGAGAACTGCCATTGAAACAAGAGCATACTGTTTGAATATGAAGAAACTCAGTGTACACAATGTGAACAGTGCCATCTCTACAATATTCATCTTTGTCATCCAGAATCTCTGTGGAACGATAATCAGTGGGAACATAAAGAGCATAAACTCAACTACGCATCTTAATACATCCAAGATTGGAGCGTTGAACAGAAGACCTGGCCATACTACGAACATGAATGGCAACACGTAGATGAACGGCGCCATTGTCATAGCTGTGACACCAACCTTCATCGGCTTTGCTCCAGCAATACCGGCTCCAACGTATGCAGAAAGACATACAGGAGGGGTGATTGCAGAAAGAATAGCCACATAGAATACGAACAGGTGTGCAGCCAGAAGCGGAGCACCCAGCTGTACCAGAGCAGGTACACCGAGAGCTGCCAGAACTATGTATGCAGCCAATGTAGGAAGACCCATACCAAGGATTACACACATAAGTGCTGTGAATGCAAGTCCAATGTAGAGGTTTCCATTGGCAACAGCCAGAATTCCGTATGCAAGCCGTTCACCAAAACCTGTCATAGACATAACTCCGACAATAAGTCCACATCCTACACAGGAAGTTGTTACCGGAATCATGATTTTGGAACCAAGGGCCAAACCCTTTAAAATTTTTCTTATTCCAACTCTCTTTTCTTTGAACGGCAGATAACTGACTATCAGAGCTACTATAGAGTACATAACTGCAAACTGAGTACTGAACTGCATTGCCAGCAGTACAACCAGCACAGTTATAGGAATAAGCAACGGGATAACTTTTTTTAACGATTCTTTGAAATCAGGAAGCTGATCCTTAGGAAGTCCAGTCATTCCCTGTTTTCTTGAGCGCACATCCACTACAAAGAACATACAGGTGAAATACAAAAGTGATGGGAGGAATGCAGCAATGCAGACTGCCCAGTATGTATTTCCTGTATACTCAGCTATTACGAATGCAGCGGCACCCATAATAGGCGGCATAAACTGACCTGCAGTTGAGGATACTGCCTCAATTGCAGCAGCTACATGACGCTTGAATCCCATGGAAATCATAAGCGGAATTGTCACTGACCCAGTTGTAGCAACATTACCGCTGGCACTTCCAGAGAGCATGCCCATGAAGCCGCTGGATACTACAGCCACTTTTGCTGGTCCACCAGTAAGGTGGCCAGCAATGGCTTTAGAGAAATCCATAAATAGGTTTGTGGCATCAGAAATTTTCAAGAATGCAGCGAACAGCATGAAGAATACAATCTGTGTACAACCTGTTGACATAAGATCGCCCATCATTCCCTCTGTTCCAATTACAATCTGGGTCACCAGATCTTTAGGAGTGAATCCGACATGAGCAAAGAATCGTGGCATATACGGTCCGAAGAACGAATACAGGAGGAAACATGCTGCTATGATTGCCATAGCACTTCCGATAGTCCTTCTGATTGCCTCCAATGTAAGCACGATAAAGCTCATTGCCAGAACAACTTCCCATGGCCCTACTTCTGGGAAGATGTAAAGAGCTACCCAACGTTTGTTTGCCCAGATCGCAATGCAGACTACTATTGAAATCAACAGCAGGTTCAGGACGGTCTCCACTTTGTTATTTTTAAACAACCTTGATGGATATACAATGAAGATGATTGTATACATCAGCAGTACATGAAGCGGTCTCTGCCAGTGCGGAGGAAATGCAAACGCAAAGATCTCGAATACAGGTATACCTGTGGCGAAAATTCCGATGATAAAGAGGAACTTCTTAATCCAATCGTGCTTGAAAAAAGCAGTTACTCCCTTGAAATCGTCATCGTCATAGATGTTTATACCCATCTCTTTTTCGAGTTCTTCAAGCTCTTCTTTGTTGAAAGTTTTTGCTTCAGCCATAAACTATCCTTTTCTTATTTGATAATTCCTTTCTCCTTGAAATACTTCTCAGAACCTGGGTGCAGTGGGAATGGAAGGTCGCCCTTAGGATTGTTTCTGTTGATATAAGGAACGTTGCTTGGGAGAGCTTCTTCCAAGAATTTCCAGTTTTCCCACCATACTTTTGTGAATTCATAAGCCTGGTCTGCAGGCAGAGTGTCCAGACATGCGATGAAGTATGGAGAAATAAACTGCTGTGCATCTGGAACGCCGAACTCAGAACCGAACTGCTCAGATGTATAGAATGGATACTTTTCGATGAATTTCTTTACAAGAGCATCGTCTGTAGGAAGGAATCTTACCTTTCTTGCAGTTGTGATCTCTTTCAGTTTTGCATGGCCGTGACCGAATGCATAGATAAGACAGTCTGCCTGTCCGTCGATAAACATTCTGGTTGCATCGTTCTTCATGATTCTGTAGACTCTGGAGTTCTTGTCTGTAACTCCAGCCCAGCTCAACAGGTCCATAAATGCGATTCCAGAAGGCTCGCCCTCTACGTATGTAGCAATACTCTTGCCCTTAAGGTCTGCCAGTGTGTTGATATTTGTGTCTGCACCAACGATAACATTGAATACTCCAGGCCAGATTGTGAACAGGTTGTTCACTGCAACAGGAGATGTCCATGGGTCTTTCCCTTTGAATGCAGCATAGGCTGCCTCTGCATCTGCCAGAGCAAGCTGAGCCTTTCCATCCATCATAGCCTTGATACTCTCGTTGGTAAGTCCAGGAGATGCACTGTTCATAGCAACATATTTGGTATTGTCAGAAATCAGTTTTGCAAATGCAGCACCGCAGGCATACCATGAACCGCCGATTGATGATGACTTGATGACGACAAACTGTTTTCCGCCATCAGCTCCCTCTTCCTTCTTTCCACCTGCAAAGCACAGGCCGGCAATAAGAACGAGGCATAATGAGAACATTAATACTTTTTTCATATTTCTCTCCTCTTTATTAGTTTTTTTTATTGTAAAACCACTTTTTTGCTGCCGTAAATGGGAAATTTTCCCAAAATCCCGAACCGGGAAAACATTTTCCCAAAAGGTTTACAGAGTCGCTTTTAACCGCTATAGTAAAGGAGAGGAATTTATGTTCAATAAAATATGCAGACTGGGCGTCCTGTTCATCATCATCGGATTCTTCATGCTGTGCGTCAGCTATGTCATAGACAACTTCACCTACTCCCAGTCGGAATATATCCTGCCATTGGGCTGGTTCTCCATCACTACCGGTATGTTTATCCTGGCTGTAATGGGTATTGTCTATGCCGGGATCAGAATCTGCCGCCGTTTCAAGAAATAATTCACTGTAGCATTCTATGACACACCAGGGGTTGTATTATCTCTGGCATGGAACACACCTATTTTGCCATAGACCTGAAATCATTCTACGCCTCGGTTGAATGTGTGGAGCGAGGGCTGGATCCCCTGAAAGCCCATCTGGTGGTAGCCGACATAAAGCGGACCGAGAAGACTATCTGCCTGGCAGTGACTCCGGCGCTGAAAGCCTATGGCATCAAGGGAAGATGCCGACTTTTTGAGTTGGAGCAGAAGATAAAGGAAATATGGCAAACCACAGGAAAACGGCTCTCCTACATAGCAGCCACCCCCAGAATGGCTCTGTACATGGAGTATTCTGCCCGTATATATGGTGTCTACCTTAAATACTTCAGCCCCGAGGATATACATGTCTACAGCATAGACGAGGTATTTATAGATGCAACCCCCTACCTCTCCCTGTACCGGACAGAGCCCAGAATACTGCTTCAGAATGTGATCAAAGATGTCCTTAAAACCACAGGAATCACAGCTACTGCCGGCATTGCCCCCAATCTGTTCCTGTGCAAGATAGCTATGGACATTGTAGCCAAGCATGCAGATGCAGACGAGAACGGGGTAAGGATAGCAGAGCTTACTGTATCAAGCTACAGGCGATTGCTGTGGGGCCACCAGCCTATAACTGACTTCTGGCGCATTGGTCACGGCACTGCGGCCCGGCTTGCCCGGCTTGGCCTGCATACCATGGGAGATATTGCCCGGCAGTCGCTGCGGAATGCAGCTGTCCTTTATAAAGCTTTTGGCATTGATGCAGAGATTCTGATTGACCATGCCTGGGGCATTGAGCCCTGCACCATAGCCCATATAAAGAACTATCAGCCTTCTGTCCACAGCCTGGAGTCAGGACAGGTGCTGCACCATCCATACCCCTGGGACAAAGCTCGGCTGGTGGTGCGGGAGATGGCGGAGGCTATGGCTCAGGATCTGGTGGCAAAGAAGCTTGCAGCCGAGCTGTTTGCCCTCTATATAGGATACGACCGCCACTGTACCCCAATCCCAATGGCACCCCACGGACAGGTGCACTTAGGCAAGCCCACAGCTCTGATCAGCAGGATTACAGAAGGAGTTCTGGAAATCTTTGACAGGATATTTGATAAATCCTTGTACGCAAGGCGCATAAGCTTATCTGCCTGCAGCACCATCTATCAGGAGGAGGAGCAGGTAGACCTGTTCACCGATGCAGAGGCCCAGATGCGGGAACATTCGCTGCAGAACACACTGCTGGGAATCCAGGGCAGGTTCGGTAAAAATGCCATCCTCAAGGCCAGCGACTGGCAGGAGGGGGCCACTGCCCGGGAACGGAATGAGCAGATAGGGGGACACCGGGCATGACAAGCCGGTACGACGACATCATGGCATACAACTGGACAGGTTCTCCTGCCCGGATACCCATGCCTCTGGAGGAGCGGGCCAAAATATTCATGCCCTTTGCCGCACTCAAGGGCTTTGAGGAAAAGCTGGACAACATAGCAACAATCAAGTTACTTGACAACAGCGGCAACTAACGCATAAAATACAAGCACTTAAAAGGTTTCTGCGGGCGTCGTATAGTGGTAATACCCAAGCTTCCCAAGCTTGTGTCGGGGGTCCGATTCCCCTCGCCCGCTTAGTTTTATTATGACTGGACTGGTGATGGAAGGCGGAGCTATGCGTGGTATGTTCACCGCTGGTGTCTGCGACGTGCTGATGGAGCACAACATAGCTTTTGATGGTGCAATCGGTGTTTCTGCCGGTGCCACATTCGGCTGCAACTATAAATCAAGACAGATTGGACGGGTTATCCGGTACAATAAGCGCTTTGCCCATGAGTGGCGGTACTGCAGCCTCCGTTCCCTGTTCCTCACCGGCGACTTGTACGGAGCCGATTTCTGCTACAATGCTATTCCCAATCGGCTGGATCCCTTTGATTATGACACATACAGGACAAATCCAATGCGATTCTATGTAGTGGTATCGGACTGCGAGACCGGGGAACCTATGTACAAGGAACTGCCCACCTGCGATGAGAAAGAGCTTCGCTGGATGAGGGCCAGTGCCAGCATGCCCTTAGTCTCCAGCGTGGTCAAGGTGGATGGGCACCAGCTTCTGGACGGAGGGATGACTGATTCTATCCCTCTGGCCAAGTTCCAGGAGATGGGCTATTCCAAGAATGTGGTCATCCTTACCCAGCCCCGGGATTTCATAAAAAAGCATAGTGAGCTGATGGGGCTTATGAAGCTTTCCCTGCGGAAGTACCCCAAGCTGCTTGCAAGAATGGAGAACCGCCATATCGAGTACAACAGGCAGCATGAATACGCGCTGCAACAGGAGAAAGAGGGGAAAGCTATAGTGCTATGTCCTGAGAAATCTCTGGGGATTTCACGGACAGAGCATAATCCAGATGAGCTTCAGCGCTGCTACGAGGCAGGCCGGCAGGTCTGCCGGTCCCGGCTGGAAGAAATCTTCTATTTTTTGTCACTCAGCTGACGGATATCCTTTTATAGACATCATTTTATTCTCGACCTGGTCAATGCCGTCAAAGCTTTTTACTATATCAATGACCTGGCCGATAAGATCTCCATGCTCCACAGTACCCATAACGACAGCCACATTCCCTTTGACCTCCACATCGAGGAAATGGATAGGAATCTTTTTCTCATACATCAGGCAGACTGTTATTTTCTGAGCCAGGTAAAGCTCCTGAAGCCGCTGCACAAGTTTTTCGGTATATCCCTTCTGATTGAAAATCTCAATGACCCGTTCCAGCATGCTGTACAGGACTTCCATATCCAGCTGGTCAGTATTTATCACCAGATCATAGGAATCTGCATCATCCCAGGACATGTTATAGAAAAATCTTGTATACTCTGCCCGGTTGTTATCCTGTTCTGTCATAAATTTTCTGGCAGACCGCTCATCCAGGGAATACAGATCCATTATCCGCTTTATCCTGATAGCTTTACTGCCCACAACCCGTATCCTGAACACCCCCGGAACATTCCGCAGGAAGAAAGCGCCGCCCCGGCCCAGGAGAATGCAGTTGGGATCTGCAATCACCTTCTCCAGAAAATAGAGCTCGAAATATCGGTTGAACTTGTCGTGGTAGTTGGAAAAACTTTCAAAGAGCCCAGGCTTTTTCTCATCATATTTAGAGATGATATCGGCATTCACTCCATACCGTTCCGGCACTTCCTTTGCTATGACAGCTTTTGTGACATACTGCCATCCAAACCTTTTTGCCAAGCCTTCAGTAATCTCCTTGCTGAGGCTTCCTTCCTGGCGTGCAATAGTAATTATAGCCATATATTCCTCCTCCCGTCAAAGATATACAATGAAGATATAGACTGTACAGATAATCATTACAATAGCAGTAGCCGGAGCAAGCCATCTGCAGTATCGGCCCCAGCTGATAGGATGTCCAGATTTGGCGGCAACAGAAGTTCCCACAACATTTGCAGAGGCTCCGATCGGAGTTGCGCTTCCACCGATATCTGTACCCACAGACAGTGCCCATGCCAAAGTCGGCAGTTTGACACCAGTAGTGAGAGACAATGCCTCTATCACTGGTATCATTGTAGCAGAAAATGGGATATTGTCAATAAAGGCACTGGCAACAGCCGATACCCAGATAATAATACCAATCATGATATAGACATTTCCGGAGCTGACTATGCTGATTCCGTCGGCAATAAGCCGGAGGATACCAGTCTGCTCCAGCCCGCTGACCACAACGAACAGCCCGATGAAGAACAGCAGCGTCTTATAGTCCACCCGCCGCAGAATCTCCGGGATGTGCCGGGGAGCAGTAATCAGAGTGAGAACCGCTACAGCGACTCCGATGGTAGAAACAGTAAGACCAGTCATCGCATGAGTAATCAGCAGGATCACAGCAAAGAGAAAAATAAGGACGCTGATTCCAAAACCGACCCGGTCTGTAATGGCAGATTCCGGGGATGGGAATTTAGTCACATCAATATCTGCGCTGTTGGTCAGAAGTTCTTTTCTGAATACAAAATAGAAGAAAAAGACAATTACAACCAGAGATATACCTGCCATGATACCAGTGTTGGCAAGGAAGTCGAAAAATGTGTATCCCAGAGAGGTTCCTATGATAATGTTAGGAGGATCTCCGCACATTGTAGCACTGCCGCCCAGGTTCGCACAGAACACCTCGGAAAGTATCATCGGAATAGGATTGAACTTCAGCCGCTGGGAAAGCTCCACTGTCACAGCAGCAAGGAACAGGATGACGGTGATACTGTCTATAAACATGGAAAGAATGGCAGACATCACCATGAACACAAGGAAAATAGGAATAACCTTGTACCGGACTGCCTTTGCAAGTCTCATGCACAGCCAGGCGAAGAAACCTACCCGGGCCATTCCTTCCACCATGACCATCATCCCGGCAAGGAAAATGATAGTGGCCCAGTTGATTCCGGAAGACGACTCAGCACCATCATGTGCGGCATACCAGAATCCGGCTGTAAAAATATTTCTTACATTAAGAGTCTCCATGACAGCAGCCATGCTATGCATGCAAAGACCAAATACAATGACAAGAGTAAGAATCCCACTGACCAGCGTAATGTTCTGTCTCTCAAATTTCTCAGTAATTATGAGAGTAAACATTATCAGAAAAATAACAACAGCTAAAATTTGAGCTAACATAAATCTGTATTATATAAAAAAATGAAAAAAATCAATTCATTTTCATAAATAAATTACTTTTTATATTTTTTTTATTAATCATATATATTTATTATCTTGCAACATGTGTTTCTGCCATCCTTCGGCAGGATGAGGAGGCATTATTTCTCCTTGACTGTTTTTCCTATGACGTGTTCGGAAACCAGCCCTCAGTATCATAGGTCTGAACATTTATCTCCTCTTCCCAAAAAGCCGTTCTGCCGGATTCACCTTGAAGCGCACCACAAAATAGAGATACGCAAAAGCAAAGCCCCCCAGATGGGTCAGATGGGCAACCCCGGCATTGTAACCAGTGAGCTGATAGACTATCTCAAGTGCCGTATAACCCAGAATCAGGGCAGGGGCCGACATAGGTATGATACCGAACAGGAATACAGTGGAATCCGGGAAGATGACCGCATAAGCCAGAAGCACTGCGAACAGAGCTCCAGATGCCCCCAGCAGGAAGACCCGGAAGTAGCCGGTGTTTACATAGACCAGGTAGGAGAAGATGCCAGCCAAGGTGCCGCACACCAAGTAGAACAGGAGGAATTCCTTGCTGCCGACAGACTGCTCCACAGCCACACCGAAGAAATAGAGTCCCAGCATATTGAAGAACAGATGGCTTAAGGAACCATGGACAAACATGTAGGTGACAAACTGCCAGTACATATGATGATGGCTTACATTGACAGGATTCATGGCCAGATAGGAGACAAGCCTGCTGTTGAAAGAGGTGAGCATGAAGACTATCACATTGGCTATGATGATATAGAGACACCAGTTGTTGTAGACATATCTGAATCTGGTGGAAAGAAGATTGCGGATCTTCATTATTTTTCTCCTTTAAGGGGTTTGAGGAATAAGTCAAAGAGACCGCTGATCAGGTCCAGCACCTCTCCCTGATGATATGAACTGACAATTGTACTGCGGCTTGCCTCCAGCAGAGAAAAGGCTTTCTCCTTGGCCTTTTCTATAGCACCGGTGGAGCTGATGAGCGCAATAGCCTCCTCCACTGCATCCCCGACTTTTTCTATGCCATATTCCCCTGCATAACGGAATATCTCCTTAAGCCGGCGCACATCACCACCCAGCTGACTGCACAGGATGACAGGAAGGCTCTTTTTCCCTTCCACTATGTCGTCTCCACGCTTCTTACCAGGATTTCCGGTGGTCAGATTGGAGACATCATCCAGAATCTGGAAACCTACTCCCATTTTTTGACAAGCGTTACCCATAGCCCGGGCAACCTCTGATGAACCGCCGCCAGCATATACTCCCAGACAGCCCGAAAGCTGGGAAAGAGCTCCTGTCTTGAAGCTGCACATAGTCATGTATTCATCCAGGGCTGGAAAATAGTTCTTGTCCCGATGCCACAGTATATCAAGTCCCTGCCCGATATGCAGACGCGTCATGCTCTCGTTGTAATAACGGTAAGCTGCCAGCTTGACCTGCTCTGGAAAAGGGCTTGAGTCAATGCACACATGGGGCAGGAAATAGAGGAAGTTTCCAGTATTGATAGAGAGGTCTGTACCGTAGAGCATGTGCACTGCCGGTTTGCCACGTCGGAAGTCAGAGGAATCCTCGATATCATCTATTATCAGGGTACCGTTGTGAGGAAGCTCCACCAGAGGTGTGAATGCCAGGATATCGTCGTCGCTGCGATACAGCTGGTAGAAGAGCATCATCAGAAGGGGACGCCACCGTTTGCCACCTCGGGAAAGAAGGTCACAGGCTGGTGTATTTATCTGATTCAGGAATGTATCCTTGACCTCTGCATCACCTATGACAGATTCCTTCCAACATTTATTCACTTTTTCTGGAAGAATAGTCTGTAAATACTCTTCAATTTTTGCTAATCTCATCATATACAATGTACGGGGAATGGAGATTTAATTCAAGTGGCAAAAAAAGGAACCTGGGATGATGATTTTTATACCAAGAAGGCACAGAAGGAGGGCTACCCTGCCCGCTCAGTCTATAAGCTGGAGGAGATTCAGCAGAAATTCACTGTGATAAAGAGGGATTTCAAGGTGCTGGATGTAGGTGCTGCCCCAGGGAGCTGGACTATGTATATATTAAAGATGCTGGGTGATAACGGATTTCTTTCTGCCATAGACTTAAAACCTTTGAGCATAACTATAAAGAAATCAAACTTCTTCTTTGTCCAGGGAGATGCCTTTGATCAGGAGAATATCCAGAAGCTGGCCGAGAAAGGGCCTTACAATGCGGTAGTGAGCGATGCGGCACCATCCACCACCGGGAACAAGATAGTGGACACAGAGCGTTCAATCCAACTGATTGAGTCTATCTATAATACTGCGCTGCAGGTATTGCTGCCGGGAGGCAACTTTGTGTTCAAGATGTTCCAGGGTGGCAAGGAGAAGGAGATCCTGGATGATATGAGAAAGCATTTTAATGCAGTGAAGATACTTAAACCCCAAGCCTCCCGCACCAATTCTTTCGAGACTTTTGTCATAGGGCTTGGCAAGAAGGCTTAAATAAAGCCTCGACTGCCCTTCCCGCCCAGGAACTTGCCCCCTGCGGCAAGTCCCAAGGCAATGGCGGCCACGCCCACCACTGCCTTAAGGACCGTGTTCACCTGGCTGGACTCTTTAGTTCCATATTTGCACCAGTGGGTAAAGTGCTCGCAGTTGTTGAATGCAATGTTGTATTCGCCATGGAGACGGCCCACCATGCTCCTGGCCCTTTCTACCACCCGGTCCGGCGGGAAGGCTCCCGGCTCGTCCGATTCCTCCACGTACAGTGCAGAGCCCTCCAGAAAGCTGGGCAGAGAGGTTTCTATTATCTTGGCCCTGTTTGCATCCAGCTCAATGCCGGCACCGGCAGAAAAGTGGATGACACGGCCTTCGCCGATATAAATGCCATAATGTTTATATAAACCACGGTCTGCTACTACCACGTCGCCAGGAAGTGGAACTTTCTCTGTAATACTTGTCATATATCTAATATACCTCTAATCCTTTCAAATCGCCAACGGGTTTTCAAGCAAATCTTCTATAGAACACCCCAGCACTCTTGAAAGCCTGAACAATGCATTTACCTGGGCCTTGTCTATGTTATTCTTCCGCTGCTCATACATCTGGATAGACCGCAGGCTCACCTCTGACCGTTCTGCCAGCTGGGACTGGGAAAAACCATTTGCCTCCCTTATTTTCTTAAGCTTGGTTTCGGTGCCAAGCTGTGAGCAGACCTCATCAAGATGTTCGATGAACCGTGTTATGTCCATCTCGTGATAGACAGGATACATATTTATAATTTCCGGAAGAGATATATGCTCAAAAATATCACGGAAACTTCTGGCACTGTACCACTGATACTCTGCCAATGCCCATCCTGCCCAGTATTCCTGTGATTTTGCCAAAGAGAACTGCACTTTCTTAGGCAGCCGCTTAAGCGGATAAAAATGTAAAATAATCTCAGATGCCAGCTCATAGCCAGACATTCCTGCCACCACCTGGGGACTACCACATTCAAAAAGTCGTGCATACTCTGAATTTATGAAGAACCTGGCAAAAATATCTGCCTCTATTCCAACTTTATTTATGGCATAGTCAAAGGCTGTAGCCAGATGTTTTTTTGCATCACTTAAATAGTATTCGCTGTATGCGTGCATCATTATTATCAATCTCCTTACGGATAATATCCATTACAAACAGGTCATTCTTAAACCTGGAGACCTTTTTCATCTCAAGCTGATACGCTTTCCGAGCCTCAGCATCCCGCTTCCTGAAAAGAGGAAAATAAACACCCTTATCCACCTGCTTGGCTTCTATAAATCTTATTGATTCAAAGGCCTTCTGGGAAATCAGAACAGTCTGGGAACCCAGATGTCCAAAATATAGGGCATGAGACAGGCTTCTAAGGGGCAATCCATTCTCTACAAAGCTTTCTGCAAATGCAAAATAAGAATCATCTGCCCTGTAACCAGTCAAGATATCATAAGCTGAAGTGTCCTCGCAAAAATGATTTATTATATAATCTTTGGCATTTACTGCAATTTCGTTGGAAAGAGAGAAAGATCGGTTCTTAAGAAGCAGAGCAATCCAATTGAGCACCGTATGGTTTCCATCCAGCTGATTCAGATGCTCAAGACCCTCCAAAGAAAGGTCGTATATGTTCACAAAGCCATCTGTGCTGTTTTTACATGCCCACTCCTGAGCCAGCTTATAGTCCAGTGTACAGTAGAAACCACGGCCATAATCATTGTTGGGTTTGCCAAGGGCAAGCTGAGGCTTTTTGATTATATGGTCAGATCCATGAAACAAAACCATGGTTGAATTATATCATTGCAATGATATAAAATCAAGTATTTAACTGTCCTATCAAAAATGATCTGCAGTAGTCAACAAGCTGTCTCCGTCTGCCCCAGGCCCTGCGGAAGTTGGCGGGATCAATAAGCCTTATATGCCTGGTGATGTTGTTCTCCTGGAACCTCCAGCCATGGTATTCGGCCAGCTCTTTCCACAGCACCTGCCCACCCGCTGTAGGGAAGTCGATGTTGAACTGTCCCTGAATCTCCTTAAGGAACTGCTGATTATCGGATACTGCCTCCAGAGTTTTCTGAAGCACCTCCTCATCATCCATGGCATTTATCTTCTTTGCCATACGGGAAGCTTTGCTTAAAGAAGAGATTCCGCACAAAGTCTTTAAAATTGGAGCATATCTGCCTTTGCAGTCATCATAGCCCAAGGCCATCCGCCGTTCTGCCCCTTTGGAAGAAAAATCCAACACCCCTGCCCAGCTGTCACCCAGATCCTCGGTCGGATGAATCACAATAGTATTGATTCCAAGACCAGAATAATCCACATGATAGCTGCGTTTCAGATTCACTACTATAGCATCGGTGCATTCCTCATCCAGAAGCGGCTTTATAGGAACTTCATCGCCCCAGCCACCATCAATGTAATAGCTGCCGAAAATCTTCTCGCCCTGGAATACAATAGGAATAGCGCTGGTTGCACATAGAATCTGCTTCACAAGACCAGTATCGTAATTGTTAAGGCAGAAACTTTCGATCCGATCTTCAGTCTTGTTCAGACAGGTAGCATACAGTTTCCGCTTAAGAGAGGGAAGAAGGCTGAAGTCCACAAAAGTCTCCATTATGCGGTAGAGTCCTTCCCTGCTGAATATAGCACCAGTCCGCTTTGTGGGGGACTTGAAATCCAGAATGTTTTCCTTAAGCTCTGTAGTCCAGATTTTCTGGGCAGCCCCAAAGTCGCACAGACTTAAGAGCACAGCGTTCAAGGCTCCCACTGATGAGCCAGAGATGACAGAAATTTTCCTGGTAAGCCCTATCTCGGTCAGATACTTCCAGACGCCCAGTTCGTAGCTGCCTTTTCCGCCACCCCCTGCCAGCACAAGTCCGATTTTCCGCTTAGTGAACATGACAACAGTTTACACTAAACAAAAATGCCCTGCAATAAGCAGGGCATTTAATGAATATAGATTCTAAATTACATTCCAAGCTTTGCCATTGCAGCATCCACCTGAGCCTTTACAGCAGCAGAGGTTTCGCACAGCGGCAGGCGGTAAGCTTCCTTGATCATGCCGGCCTTGGCCATTGCATACTTGATTGGAACTGGGTTTGTGTCTGCAAACTCTGCCCGGAAGAATGGGAGCATCTTGTAGTGAAGAGCCTTAGCTTCTTCCATTTTGCCAGCCAGGGCTGCGTTGCACAGTGCATTCATCTCCTTTGGATAAAGGTTGGATGCTACAGATACAATTCCCTTTCCGCCCATGGCGATAAGGAGGTAACCCAGGTTGTCGTCGCCGGAGAGCACTGTGAATGTGTCTGGCTTTGCGGCAATCAGGTTCATCATCTGGTTCACATCGCCGCTGGCTTCCTTTACAGCCTGGATATTAGGGTGCTTTGCCAGCCTGAGCATTGTGGCGTTGTCGATGTTCTTTCCTGTCCGTCCAGGAATGTTATAAACAACCATCGGCAGGTCTACAGCATCTGCAATTGTCATGAAGTGGCGGTAGAAACCTTCCATGCTGGGCTTGTTGTAGTATGGGGCAACCTGCAGTGTGGCATCTACGCCGTAGTCTGCGGCAATCTTGGTCATGTGCAGCGCCTCTGTGGTGCTGTTGGAACCTGTTCCTGCCACAATCTGACACTTTCCGGCAGCCTGCTTTGCAACAAACTCAATAATCTTAAGGTGGTCCTCATGGATAATTGTCGGGCTCTCGCCAGTAGTACCCATAGGTGCAATTCCGGCAACTCCGGCTGCCACCTGGAAATCAACAAGCTCCTTAAGAGCACCCCAGTCTATAGATCCGTCCTCGTTGAATGGTGTGATAAGGGCGGTATAAATTCCTTCAAACTTCATTTTATATCTCCTGTAATCCTGAAATGTTATGGTAAAATCTCTTTTATAAAGTCCTCTACGCTGTAGAAGCCTTTCTTATCCTTGATCCATTCTGCAGCCATAACAGAACCCAGTGCAAAACCTCCGCGGCTTCTGGCATTATGGGTAATCTCGATGGTATCGGCAGGTGAATCCATGTACATAGTATGGATGCCAGGAATACTTCCACCCCGTGTGGACGACACATGAAGCTCTTCCGGCTCTATCCGCCGGTCCAGGCACTGTGTCACAATCTTGGTCTTCCGGTCGCAATTGGCAAGGATCTTCTCTGCCAGTGTGATAGCGGTGCCGGATGGGGAGTCTTTCTTAAGTTTATGATGCATCTCATGTACCATGATGTCGTATTCCGGAACTTTGTTCACTAAAGTTGCTGCATAGCTTGCCAGCTTGAACAGCATGTGTGCGCCGATGGAGAAGTTTGATCCCCATACAAAGCCGATTCCAGCTTTCTCAATCATAGCCTTGATTTCATCATACTTGTCACCCCAGCCGGTAGTTCCAAGAACAACAGGTGTGGAACCCTGGGCATAGGCAGTGCAATTTTTAAGCACAGCTGCTGGTGATGAGAAGTCGATAACTACATCTGCATCAGCCAGAACAGCAGCTGATATCTCCTTGTGAGCAGTCTCCACCATCGGGTCAACGACAGCAGACACAATATGACCCCGGGAAAGGAGAATCTTTTCGATTTCCTTTCCCATCTGGCCGTAGCCTGATAATAAAACTTTCATATTTTTATTTTAATATTCTAAAGTCCACATCGTCAACTGGGTTAAGACCAAGTTCTGCAGTAATCACAGGAACTCCTTCCTTCTCGAAAGTTCCTGCAATCTTAGCCTGCATATCCAGGTCCTTGACCAGAGCAACCATGTAGCCGCCTCTTCCGCCGCCTGTAAGCTTGGCACCGTAAGCACCCATCTTGATAGAGCGGTCGCAGAGCTCGATAAGCCGTGGATGGCTCATGTTAAGCTCGATAAGGAGCTGATGGTTTGCTGTCATGATCTCGCCTACTGCATCGTAGTCGCCAGCGTTGAGGGCAGCCTTGAGGGCATATACCTGCTCTGCAGTCTTGTTCAGTCTCTTGTAGAAGAAGCCTGCATCTTTCTTGATAAGTGCCTCAATCTCTGCATCCATAAGTGCTGTGTCGTAGGTTACGCCGCTGTTTGCCAGTACTACATAGAGTGGCTTTGGTGGTTTGATCCGCTCGTACATCTTCTTTCCATCCCGGATCTGATACATCATGATTCCGCCGAAGGAAGATGCTGTGTTGTCAACACCGCTTGGCTCTCCGTGGTATGGGAACTCTCCCTGGAAGCCCACCCAGTTCTGCTCCACCAGGTCCAGACCCAGATTGAACTCGTCGTTGCAAGCCCGTCCGAAGGAGACGCTGATAGCTGCACTTGCACCTACACCGCTTCCTGCCAGGAGGTCGCCACCTACTGTAATCTTCATTGGGTTCTTCTTGATATCAAGACCCATCTTCTCAATCATCCGCTCATAGGAGAGACGGCATTTTGCTGCCTTTTTCTGAATATATCCAGGAACCTCGGTTCTGTGGTCTTCGATAATAAGGTCTGACCCCTCTGGCAACCGCTCTACTTTAGTCTCTGTCCTGAAAGGAAGAGCTGATACAATTGCTGGTACACCATTGAGAACAAACTGGTCGCCGATCAGAATGTTTTTTCCGTATGCATATCCAATACCCATTTTAATCCTCCATTAGATTAATCTTTATTTTCTCATCAGCTTTGTAAGAACGTTCTCGCATTCATCTATAAGCTGTGCTTCTTTTCCAATTTTAATTGTGGTTGCGGCCGCTACTCTGTGGCAGGCATCTGCAAATCCACCTAAATTCAATGTGGCCTCTGGCAGGAAGGCATTCAGGCCGGGAATCTCCTCCTTGAGAACCCGTTCTGTAACAGGGATGGAGGTCCTCATAGAAATCTTGGTCTCTCCCATATCCACTGTTCCAAATCCCGGAACCTCATCTGGAATCTGCTGGAAACCAGCCAGGTACTTGTCCACAGGAACCAGCCCGCTGTCTGACAGAGCCTCGCAGAAAAGACCTATCATCTTGACTCCCATGGGCTTGAACCTGTCTTTTACATCAAACCAGACAATATGCTCAGTCTGGTGGAACTGGCCCTGTCTGATCCTGTCAAACTCCTGGTTGAACTTCTCTTCCTTCATGCTGCAGAACTTCTCTATAGCCTTACGGTCAGAATCATCTGTGCCGTGGAGAAGCATCTTGATTCCAAGCTCAGGACCACCTCCGTAGAATCCTACTCCACCTATAATATCCATCAGCGTGTAGAGTTCTATTATCTCGTATTCCCGGTCTGGAAGTGTGATATAGAACACATCCTTGCCATCTTTCTTCTCGATGCGCATGGTTCCCTGTCTTACCGCTTCCTCTACGCACTTCCAGTTCTCGCCGTGGACCTGCCAGTCCAGGTAGAAGAAATCGGCTATTCCACCAAGGGCTGCAATATGTGCCATCTTTTTATTGGCAGGATTCAGATGGCAGGCAAAGTACCAGCAGGTGACTGATGCAGAGATATCCCGATCTCCCTTAAGGCCATACAGGTCTGGATCCAGATTGATTACAGAGTCTGATACAGACTTCTCTGCCTTATGATGATCCAGCAGGATAACCAGGTTACGGTCTCCGTTGAGCTTGCAGATAAGTGGTGCAATCTTTCCTGCAAAATCTGCAAACACAATAATCTTGCCAGAGTTTTCTGCAAACAGTTTCTCAAGCACTTTTGGATATGGCTTTTCCAGCGAGAACCGCTGAACTTTGTAGCCTTCATTCACAAATGCCTGATACAGCACCGATCCCGATGTCAGACCGTCGGTGTCGTTATGGTGCAGCAGGACTATCTCCCGGCTGGGATAGCTACGCATTCTGACTATGGTTTCATCCACGTCTTTGAAATAAGTGTCTAAAGTTGTCTCCATTCTGTCAAAACCTCTGTCGTCAGTCCTCTTTCTTCTTTCTGGAGAGAATCAGGTTCACCATTGCACATACCGATGTCACAAAGATCAGCAGGAACGAGATAGCGTTGATTACTGGTGTAGAACCATCCCGCACACGGTTGAACAGTGCTATCGGCAGTGGAACATCTGCTCCTACCAGGAACAGTGTGGTGTTGAAGTTCTCGAACGAAAGCAGGAAAGAGAGAGCAAGACCTCCGATAATTGAAGGTCTAAGATATTTCAATGTAATATACCAGATTACCTGGAACCGGTTTGCACCCAAGTTATAGGCAGCGTCCTCAAGGGTTCTGTCAAATTTCTTAAGCCGGGCAGAGACAACCATAGCCACATAGGTGGATATGAAGGAGAACTGTCCAAAAGCCACCAGCCAGAAGCCAGGACGGATAGAATCCAGTCTTATTCCAAAGTGATTCTGGAAGAAGTTGGCCACAGTGGTGGTGAATGACAGAATCGAAATACCCAGGATGACACCAGGGATAACGATAGGAGCAATCATCAGAAGATACATGACGTTCTTGAACGGGAAGTTCTCCTGCTCGAACAGGAATGCGGCACAGGTTCCCATAGCTGTGGACATAAGGGAGACTACAATCGCAAGCCTAAACGATACTCCAAAGGAGCGCAGGTTGAACTTATCGTGGAAGAAACCGATTTTCTCGCCGCGGTTTCCGAAGAACCAGTCAAGTGTGAAGCCCTTCCATGGCAAAGAAGGAATCATGGAGTTGTTGAATGCCAGGATACAGGTGATCAGAAGCGGTGCGAACAGGAACACAAAATATACGATGATAAAAGTGTTGAAGGCGATAGTATAGAATTTGGAATTTGGCAGTGACCGAATCATTTTACCACCTCCTTAAGGTTCTGTCCCGAGAGCTTAAGAGCAACCCCAATAATGATAGATGACATCAGCAGGAGCAGGAAACCGAAGGCGGCACCCATGTTCCAGTTGAAGTACAGGATAAACTGGTTATAAATCTGCTGGGTGAACCAAAGGGAGTTCTTTCCACCCATAAGGTTCGGTGTCAGATAGCTTCCCAAAACCATCATGAATACGATTATACAGCCGGAGATAATACCAGGCATGCAGTGCGGAATTATAATCTGCCGCCAGATGACTGTCTTCTTGGCACCCAGGTCGTAGGCCGCCTCGATAAGAGAGTTATCCAGACTGTCCATAACACCGATGATAGGAACAATCATAAAGAGGACCGATGTGTAGACCAGACCCATAATCATAGCTGCATCGTTATAAAGCATCTCGATAGGCTGTTTCCACAAGCCCAGTTTAGTCATGAAGTGGTTTATAACACCACTCTCACGGAGAATTATCATCCAGCCATATACTCTGATAAGCTCGCTGACCCAGAACGGAATCAGAATCAGGATAGTCAGGAAACCCCGTGTCTT
>Ga0079305_1002168_pt1 | contig 18966 bp, 13 predicted proteins | sample LMS_cellobiose_e_FD_79183 | JGI IMG/M metagenome (GOLD analysis project Ga0079305, IMG submission 79183) | Rumen-fistulated moose microbial communities from Alaska, USA - LMS_cellobiose_enrichment | ecosystem: Host-associated > Mammals > Digestive system > Stomach > Rumen fluid ... | reverse complement strand
TTTAGAATCGACGACGGTACTTGAGATTCCTCCTCGGCTGACCATTTCCTTCCGGAGGACGTAGTTCGCCCGGTTGAGGAGGATCAGCCAGAATTCCTCGTGTTTGAGACCTTTCATGACCGGGATCATCAGCCGATAGGCTGTCCTGGGGCTGCAGACAGGGACTTTTTCTATCCCCCTGGCCTCAAGGCAGCATCTCTTCCCAAGCTCCAAAGCAGCAGCGATGGACGTGTATCGTACTCTTCCGATACCGTCCATCGCCATTACTTCTGATGGATCCATCGCGGCTATGCGCGAAAGGTCTCCTTCAACTGTTGCAAGCAGCCTGTTGGCCACTTCCAGAACATTCTGGTTTTTCGTGCCCGAACCGATGAGGATGGCCAGAAGTTCTGCATTGCTCATCGCACCGGCACCTTTGGAGAACATCTTCTCCCGCGGACGTTCGTCCGCACACAATTCCTTGATTTTCATAGTTTTAATATGTTTAGATTCTGTGTCGATTCTTCGTCGGGCTCCGCCCTTCTCAGAATGACATTATTTCCTGTCGATGACCTTGCGGGCGGCTTCGGCGATGTTCGTCGAGTCGATTCCGTAGGCTTCGAGAAGTTCGGACGGAGTTCCGCTCTGGCCGAAGGTGTCCTTGCCGTTCACATATTCAATGGGCTTGGGCGAGACAGTTGCGAGCACTCCGGCTACCAGTTCTCCGAGTCCTCCGGCCATGTTGTGCTCCTCTGCCACGACCACTGCTCCGGTCTTGATTGCGGAGGCTATGACGGTTGCCGTGTCAAGGGGCTTGATGGTGGCGACGTCGATCACATCTGCGCAGATGCCTTCGGCTTCGAGGACTTCTGCTGCCTTCAGGGCTTCCCAGACCATGTGTCCGGTGGCAATGATGGAGACGTCCTTCCCTTCGTTCAGGACGTAAGCCTTGCCGATCTCAAAGGGTTCGTCTGGCATGAAGTCAGCCACTTTCGGGCGGCCGAAACGAAGGTAGACCGGGCCGTTGTATCTGGCGGCTGCAATTGTTGCGTTCTTGGTCTGTGTCCAGTCGCAGGGATTCAGTACCACCATGTCAGGGAGTGCGCGCATCAGGGCGATGTCCTCCATCGTCTGATGGGTGGCACCGTCTTCACCAAGGGTGATCCCGGCATGGGAAGATGCGAGCTTGACATTGGTCTTGCCGTAACAAACTTCCATCCTGACCTGGTCGTAGACTCTTCCTGTCACGAATTCTGCGAATGAACCTGCGAACGGGATGAGTCCGGTGATGGCCATTCCAGAAGCGACGCCGATCATGTTGGCTTCGGCTATTCCGCACTCGTAGTACCTTTCAGGGAACTCTGCAGCAAAGGCGTCCATCTTGAGGGAGCCTTTGAGGTCAGCGGTGAGGGCTACAACCCTGGGATCGGCCTTTCCTGCAAGCAGGAGGCCTTCACCGAAACCGCTGCGGGTGTCTTTCTTTCCTCTGTCGATATATTTTTTCATGATGCTGTCAATTTTAGAAATCTCCCAATGTCTCTTCGAGCTGGCTCATTGCGCTTGCGCACTGGTCAGCATTGGGCACGCTGCCATGCCATTTGTGGGTCCCTGCCATGAAATCGACCCCGTGGCCCATTTCGGTCTTGAACAGGATCATGACCGGTTTGCCCTTTCCTTCAAATTCCTTAGCCTTGCCGAAGGCTTCGAGGATCTTATCCATGTCGTGGCCGTCAGCCTGGATTGTCTCCCATCCGAATGCCTTCCACTTCGCCTCGAGATCTCCGAGTCCGGCAACCTCTTCTGTGGTTCCATCGATCTGCTGCCCGTTTACATCGGTCATTGCAATGAGGTTGTCGACCTTGTGATGGGCTGCGAACATGGCTGCCTCCCAGATCTCTCCTTCCTCGCTCTCACCATCTCCGCAGAGTACGAACACGGAATGGTTGTCTTTAAGGGCTTTCTTACCGAGAGCCATGCCGACTGCAACGGAAAGGCCCTGACCGAGGGATCCGGCTGCCTGGAAGACGCCGGGAAGTCCCTTCCTGACCGAGGGATGGCCCTGGAGACGGGTCCCGAACTTACGGAAACTTGCAAGCTCACTTACAGGGAAATATCCGGCCCTTGAGAGGATTGAATAATACATTGGGGTAAGGTGACCGGCAGAGAGGACGAACATGTCCTGTCCGTTCCCTTCGCGGGTCCATGTGGCTGGATCGTGGTCCATGACGTTGAAATAAAGAGCCGTCATGAAATCCGTGCTGCTCATCGATCCGCCCGGATGTCCGGATTTGGCCTCGACGACCATCCTGATGATGTCTCTTCTGACTTGAGAGGCAATCTTCTTCAGATCTTCAGTTGATTGCATTTGCTGTTTGATATTTTGAATTTGATTTATGCTTTTTGTCTAAGCATACAAATATAATCCTTTTTTATCTCACGAGGAAATTTTAACTTTGTATGATCTTTCCAAGGTCAATTGAATAAACAACATAATCGATGGCACAAGTCGTTATAATGCCCAAACAGGGGCAGTCAGTAGAAAGTTGCATAGTAACAGAATTCAAGAAGAAGGTCGGCGACAAGGTCTCCGTAGGAGACATCCTTTTCAGCTATGAGACTGACAAGGCTTCGTTCGAGGAGGAATCCAAGTTCGAGGGTACTGTCCTGGCTTGCTTTTTCAATGATAATGACGAGATTCCTTGCCTTGAGAACGTGATGGTGATCGGTGAGCCAGGAGAGTCTTTCGAGGAGTTCGCTCCCGGTGGAGCCTCTTCAAAAAGCGCTGCCGGCGCGGCTGTAGAGGATGCTTCCTCCGGCACCGTATCGCTCCGCTCGACCCCACCGGTCGCTCCGCAAGGCTCCGCTCCGGTCCCCCCTCTTAACGTGCCGAGGGTGGCAGTGGTGCCTGGAGGAACATCCCCCACAGCCGCTTCACCTCGTGCCAAACGTCTTGCTGCCGAGAAGGGCATCAATACTTCGCTCATAGCCGGCTCAGGCCCGGGAGGACGCGTCATCGAAAGGGATGTGATCGCAGCCGCTGCCTCACCTCTTAGCGGCCTTGCCAAGGCAATGATGGCAGAAGGCGGCCTTCAGGCTCCCGCTGCCGGTTCTGGAATAGGAGGCATGGTCAGGGGAAGTGACCTTTGCCAGGCCTCTGCAGAAGCTGAAACTGCCTCCGCAGAGTTCACGTTCGAGAAGATGTCCAACATGCGTAAGCTCATAGCCAAGAGCATGTACAATTCCCTCCAGAATTCCGCCCAGCTGACTCACATGCTCGGTGCAGATGCAAGGAAGATCCAGGCCCTCCGCAAGAAGGCCAAGAAGGCTCTCGAAGAAGGCCGTATCGACGCTAATGTCACCATCAACGATTTCGTCTGCTATGCCGTCATCAAGGCTCTCCAGAAGTTCCCGAAGGTCAATTCACATTGCCTTGGAGATTCCATGAGGATTTTCCAGACCGTCAACCTCGGTTGTGCTGTGGACACTGAGCGCGGACTGATGGTACCATGTATCAAGCATGCGGAGACCCTGAGCATAACCGAACTCAGCAAGGCTCTCAAGCAGGTAGCAGACGACTGCCGCAAGGGCAGCATCAATCCTGACCTGCTGTCATCCGAAGCCGCTTCATTTACGGTTTCCAATCTCGGCGGCTTTGGCGTTGAGTGGTTCACTCCGGTTATCAACCTGCCTCAGAGTGGAATCCTGGGAGTAGGCACAATCGTTCCCCGTCCGAAGGATCTCGGATCCGGTGTCTATGCCTTCGTGCCCTATCTCGGACTTTCCCTTACTTACGATCACAGGGCCCTGGACGGAGGTGAGGCAACGAGGTTTCTCAAGCAGGTTGCGACAGAGATCGAGAACCTCGAAATTGATTTTTAGTTCAGGAATATTAATTATTTCAATATGTACGATTTAGCGATTATCGGCGGCGGTCCCGGTGGTTATGTGGCCGCAGAAAGGGCCGGAGCGGCCGGCCTCAAGGTCGTCCTCTTCGAAAGGAAGTCGCTCGGCGGAGTCTGTCTGAATGAGGGCTGTATCCCGACCAAAACCCTTCTTTACAGTGCCAAGGTCTACAACTATGCCAAGACAGGCGACCATTACGGAGTCTATGTAAGCGACCCTGCTTTCAAATACGATGAGATCGTGGCCCGCAAGAACAAGGTGGTCAAGAAACTCGTCGGCGGTGTCAAGGCGGCCATGAAGGCTGGAAAGATCGAGGTGGTTGCCGAGAATGCGACCATCCAGGGCCGTGATGCGGAAGGGATCAAGGTTGAAGCAGCGGGAAACGTCTATGCTGCAAAGAACCTGCTGATCTGCACCGGCTCAGAGGCGGCTGTCCCTCCGTTCCCTGGCCTGAAGGAAGCCGGTGACGTGATCGTGACAAACCGCGAGATACTTGCCTTGAATGAACGTCCTGAGGAACTGGTTGTGATCGGCGGCGGAGTGATCGGAATGGAGTTCGCAGCCTTCTTCAGTACCCTCGGTACGAAGGTTACTGTAGTGGAGATGCTCCCGAAGATTCTCGGACCTCTCGATGACGAGATCAGCGAAATGCTCCAGAAGCAGTACGAGAAGAGGGGAGTGCAGTTCTGCCTGCGTTGCAAAGTCACCGGAATCGAGGGCAATACGGTTGTCTACGAAGATCCGGAAGGAAAGGTCTGCCGTGTCAGTGGGGACAAGATCCTGGTGAGCGTGGGCCGCAGGGCCAACATCAAGGATTTCGGCCTTGAAAACATCGGAGTGGAATTTGCTCTCAACCCTGCAGGCCGTCCCTGCGGAATCAAGGTCGATGGCCGCATGCGTACGAATATCCCCGGTGTCTATGCAGCCGGAGATGTAACCGGTTTCTCCATGCTTGCCCACACGGCATCCCGTGAAGGAGAGGTGGCGGTCAACAATATCCTCGGCAAGGAAGACCACATGCGTTACAATGCCATCCCTGGTGTTGTCTACACCAACCCTGAGGTCGCCGGAGCCGGACTTACCGAGGCAGAGGCCAAGGCAAAGGGCATCGACTTCAAGGTCGTCAAGCTCCCAATGGCTTATTCAGGCCGCTTCGTGGCTGAGAATGAAAGGGGAGAAGGAATCTGCAAGATCATCGTGGGCGCAACCCACCACGAGGTTCTTGGTGTCCATATGCTCGGCAATCCCTGTTCGGAGATTATCCACAGTGCCTGTCTTGCTATCGAGGCCGAAATGACCCTGGAGCAGCTCCAGCAGGTTGTCTTCCCTCATCCGACCGTGTCTGAAATCATCAAGGAAACCGCATTCACCATCTAATAACCCCAGAATATCATGCCTAAAGCACTTTACATAGATCCCGAAGTCACCCTGCGTCCTCAGGAGCATGAACTCAAGCTCCCTTCAATCCCGGTGATGAAGTACAATAAGACCGTCAAGGAAGAAATCGAGAGCGGCCGTTTCTCCAAGGAAGACCTTCTCCGCATTTTCCGTGACATGTCCTATATCCGCGAGTTTGAGACTATGCTCAATCTCGTGAAGACTACCGGAGGCTACAATGGCGTTCCCTACAACAACCCGGGTCCCGCCCATCTTTCAGCGGGCCAGGAGGCTGCCGCAGTCGGTATGGCCTATGCACTTGACACTGATGACTTCATATTCGGAAGTCACCGTTCTCACGGTGAGATCCTCGCAAAGGGTCTTCGCTCGATCCAGATCCTTCCTGATGAAGAACTGAAGAAAGTCATGGACGAGTTCTGGGACGGAGCAACCGTGGCGGTCGCCAAGAAAGCATATTCAGAAAACGACACCAAGGAACTCGGCATCCGTTTCCTCCTTTATGGAGCGATGGCTGAGATTTTCGCCCGCACCACAGGTTTCAACAAGGGACTCGGTGGTTCGATGCACACCTTCTTCACTCCTTTCGGTATCTATCCGAACAACGCCATCGTCGGCGGAAGCGGTTCGATAGCTGTGGGTGCAGCCCTTTACAAGAAAGTCAACAGGAAGAAAGGTATCGTTGTCGCCAATCTCGGTGACGGTGCCATGGCCCGCGGCCCTGTCCTCGAGGGCATGACCTTCGCTTCCATGGACCAGTTCAGCACTCTCTGGGAAGGTGACATGAAGGGCGGCCTGCCCGTCCTCTTCAATGTCATGGACAACCAGTACGCCATGGGTGGCCAGACCAAGGGCGAAACTATGGGCTACACCTTCCCCGCACGTCTCGGTGCAGGATTCAAGGCTGATGCCATGGATGCTGAAAGGGTCGACGGTTACAATCCTCTCGCAGTCATCGACGCGTTCTACCGTAAAAAGGCCTACCTTCTCGAGAAGAAGGGACCTGCCCTCCTGGATGTCGTCACCTACCGTTACAGCGGCCATTCTCCTTCCGACCAGAGTTCATATCGTACAAAGGAAGAGATCGAGGCTTGGGAGAAGGAAGACTGCATCGTGGCTTTCGGCAAGAAGCTCATCGAGGCCGGAGTGGCTGACCAGGCTGCCCTTGACGCAATCCGCGCCGAGGTCAATGCCAATATCTTCGAGTGCTACAAGCTCGCGATAGATGAAGAAGTCTCTCCGAGAATGGATCTCGTAAAGCAGGATGAGCTTTTGGGTGAGATGATGTTCTCCAACCAGAGCATCGACTCTCTTTCCGACGCCAAGCCCGACGTGCTTATGCCTCTTGAGGACAACCCCAGGGTCAAGCAGATCGCAGGAAAGGAACGTTTCTGGCTCGACAAGGACGGCAAACCCGTCAGCAGCATGAAGTCCTACAACTTCCGTGACGGTGTCTTCGAGGCTATCGTCGACCGTTTCTACAAGGATGCTTCCCTCATTGCCTACGGTGAAGAGAACCGTGAGTGGGGCGGTGCCTTCGCAGTCTATCGCGGACTGACAGAGGCCATCCCTTACCACCGTTTGTTCAATTCTCCTATCGCCGAGGCGGCAATCATCGGAACTGCAATCGGTTACGCCATGTGCGGCGGCCGCGTTATCCCCGAGATCATGTATTGCGACTTCCTCGGCTGCTGCGGCGACGAGATATTCAACCAGCTCCCGAAGTGGCAGGCCATGTCCGGAAATATTCTTAAGATGCCTGTAGTGGTCAGGGTCTCTGTCGGTTCCAAGTACGGCGCACAGCACAGCCAGGACTGGACTAGCCTCTGTACCCATATCCCCGGACTTAAAGTCTGCTTCCCTGCAACTCCTTACGATGCCAAGGGTCTGATGAACGCCGCTCTCCAGGGTACAGACCCTGTGATCTTCTTCGAGAGCCAACGCCTTTACGGCATCGGCGAGAAGTTCCACGAAGGCGGAGTGCCCGAGGGTTATTATGAGATTCCTATCGGCGAGCCTGATGTCAAGAGGACCGGAAAGGATGTCACCATCCTGACCATAGGTGCCACCCTGTACAGGGCTCTCGAGGCTGCCGACATCCTAAAGGAGAAATATGGAATGGAAGCCGAGGTCATCGATGCCCGCTCACTCGTTCCGTTCAACTACGACAAGGTGATCGAGTCCGTCAAGAAGACCGGCAGGATCATCATCGCCGGCGATGCCTGCGCCCGCGGATCCTACCTCAACGACCTCGCGGCCAACATCTCCGAGATGGCATTCGACTATCTGGATGCAGCCCCCGTGGTGCTCGGTTCCCGCAACTGGATCACCCCGTGCCATGAGCTTGAGGAGGCCTTCTTCCCCCAGCCGTCCTGGTTCCTCGATGCGATCCACGAGAAGATCGTTCCTCTCAAGGATTATGTTCCCACCAGCAACCAGACCGTCGCCCAGATGCGTCTGCACGCACGTAAGGGTATTTAATTGAATATCAAGACGAATTTAATATGAAGACAAAAGCGGTACGCCTTTATGGCAAGGAAGACCTGAGGCTCGAGGAGTTCGAACTTCCCGAGATGAAGGAAGACGAGATCCTCGCTAAAGTAGTCAGCGACAGCATCTGCATGTCGTCTTACAAGTCCTCCCACCAGGGAACGGACCACAAGAGGGTTCCCAATGACATCGCCGAGAATCCTACGATCATCGGACATGAGTTTGCCGGAATCATCGAGAAGGTCGGTTCGAAGTGGAAGGATCAGTTCAAGCCCGGAGACAAGTTCTCCATCCAGCCTGCCATCAACTATCCCGGAGGCCCTGTCGGCGTGCTATCTTCTCCCGGCTATTCTTACAAATATGCCGGAGGCGATGCCACCTACATCATCATCCCCGCTGAAGTGATGGAGCAGGGCTGCCTGCTGCCTTACAACGGCCCTGGGTTCTATCCGGCATCTCTAAGCGAGCCTTTGTCCTGTGTCATCGGTGCCATGCATGCATGCTACCACACCACTCCCGGATCCTATGTCCATCAGATGGAGATAAAGGATGGAGGTAAGATGGCGCTTCTTGCAGGAGTCGGCCCGATGGGTCTTGCCATGATCAATTACATCCTCCACCGTGAGGACCGCCGTCCATCTCTGTTCGTGGTGACCGACATAGACCAGGCCCGCCTTGACAGGGCTGCTTCCCTTTACACCAAGGAATATGCTGCCTCAAGGGGAGTGGATCTGCGCTATATCAACACCGGTACTGTCGAGAATCCCGCTGCCTTCCTGCGTGAGATTTCCGGAGGCACCGGCTACGACGAGGTCGTGGTCATGGCACCTGTCCCTTCAGTCGTAGAGCAGGGAGACGATATCCTTGCACAAGACGGCTGTCTCAATTTCTTCTCCGGTCCGAGCAAGGCTGATTTCAAGGCTCCCCTCAATTTTTACAATGTCCACTATGCTTCCACCCATATCGTGGGTACAAGCGGCGGCAACACTGACGACATGAAGGAAGCTCTTGACCTGATGGGCAAGGGAATGGATCCTGCAGGCCTCGTGACCCATATCGGAGGACTGAACGTTGTGCCTGAGACCACTCTTCATCTCCCCGAAATCAAGGGAGGTAAGAAATTGATCTATACCCATGTTGAGATGCCTCTGACAGCTATTACCGAGTTTGAGGAGAAGGGCAGGACAAATCCTGTCTATGCAGAACTCGACCGTCTCTGCAAGGCCAACAACGGCCTGTGGAACATCGAGGCCGAGGAATATCTTCTCAGCCATGCCGACAAGCTGTAATGCTGTTTTTTGTAACGGCTTGATTATGAAATAATTATGGAAAACGAGTGGCTTATTAAGCTACTCGTTTTTTGTAAATGGCTTACAATCAATGTATTCTGTAAAACGCCATATTTCAGTTACATTATCCCGATAAGAAAAGGAAGTCACTGGGATAGTCGACGAAGAAGGTTGTTAATGAACAATCAGTCTGACTAGGTCGTTCGCTTCCGTGCCCTGGAAAAACCTTGAGACTTCGGTTGCTGCAAGAGCCTCCAGAAGCGCCTTCTGTTCCAGACGGCGTCCGATTAGTTTACTGGCGAGGACATCAGTCGGCTCTGAGAAGAGAAAATCGCCGAAGAAAGCCAGTTCCTTGATAAGTCCGCGGTCCACAGTGATGTGGGCCTCGACGGTACCGCAGGGGAGTTTGGCTGACCGGACCAAACCGGCTTCGTGGGAGTGACCGTAGATGAAATCCCATGTAGAGAACTTCTCATCCCTCATATTCCTGACTCTTTCAAACCCGTCTTCCGGTAAATCCAGCGTTCCGTCGCCTGCTGAGAGGATCTCTTGGAGGGCAGCCTGAACTTCGTCAAGGGATGAGAAGCCGGGAAGATATTCCTTGAGGTTGGCTACGCGGCTCTTCACCGAAGCTATTCCCTTGGCCTGCAGCTTCGAGCCTGGGGTGTCGAGGACCCTGGTAAGGGTCTCCAGATCCACGTCATACATCAGGGTACCGTGGATGATTTCCTGATTCTTTGAAACCCTTCTGGCGTAGCCGGAAACCTTCCTGCCTTCCACGAATATGTCATTGCGCCCTGTAAGTTCTGCCGGAACTCCAAGTTTCCTGAGGGCATCCACCATGGGCAGGGGCGAGGGATGACGGCCTACGATGGTGTAGTTCATGTTCTGAAGGTCGTGGTAGACGGCCCCGCCTCCGGTGACCCTGCGGGCGAGGGTGATCCCGTGCTCCTCAAGATAAGGCAGATTGACTTCCGAATAAGCGTTCTGGTTGAGTCCGATGATGACGGAAGGACGATTGCGCCAGAGGTAGAAATACGGCTCGTCGGCGACGATGTTCTCAAGACAGAACTCGTCCAGGGCCATATTGAAATATGGGTCTGTGGAATTATTCAGAAGATACTTCATCAAGGATCACCGGGAGGAAATAGTTCTTGATCTGGGGGAAATTTGGAAGATGTGTTCCAGGGTAGCGGAAGCCACGGCCCGGGTAGTGGATGCAGAATTCATCAAAGCAGTCCACCATTTCGTCATGGTCCGCAAAAAATCCTGTGGTAAGAGCGGTTTCCTCTGCATCTAAACCATCGAATTCGCTCATTTCCAGCGTCTCGTAGACATGGCAAATACTTTCGGTTATCTCGAAGGAAGTTTTCCCGTCACGCCGAGGCGAGAGATAATCCATTTTCCCGATCTTGCTTCTGAGGAGCTTTGACGGATGCAGGTCGGGGTTGACGAGGATCTTCTTCATGCCACGGAGTTTCTGAGCCCAGAACCCGCCCAGGGACAAGCCTACTACCAGGTCGGGAGACTCGTCAGAGCATATTCCTTCAAGGAGGGGAAGGGCTTCCGATGGCTCGATCGGTACATCTGGGGCCAGCACGGTACTGCCCTTGAGGAGTATCCTCAAGGACGACGCCATCTTGTAGGCTCCCGATGACGCCAGACCGTGGATGAAGAGGATTGTCATCAATTATGCCTTGCGGCTTTCAAGGATGAGGTCTCCGAGTTCCTTGAGGTCCCGGACGATGAAATCGGCTGTGCCGGCCTCAAGGGCGGTCTCCAGGGTGGTCTCTCCTGAGAGTACGAGTACGCTGACAGCTCCTGCCCTGCGCCCCATTTCGATGTCGGTGTAGATCCTGTCTCCTACCATGGCGATTTCTTCCGGTTTGAGCCCATGGCGGTCACGGATTCCGTCAAGCATTGTAGGATCGGGCTTGCCCATCACCTTGTCAGGCTTCCTTCCGGTCGCGGCCTCGATGCATTTCTGGAGGGATCCGCAGTCCACCAAGATGGTCTCTGCATCAGTAGGACAGACCCAGTCGGGGTTGGTGGCGATGTAGGGGAGACCCTGCTTCGCCCACCAGGCAGCCCTGCAGAGGCGTGAGTAGACCAGCGTGGTGTCGAAGGCTACGATGAGCATGTCAGGCCTGTCAGCAGGATCGTCCTCGCAGGAGACGAAGCCGGCCTGGACGAACTGCTCGCGCATGCTGGGGGTGCCCAGCATGAAGAGACGTTTCACCTCAGGGTAGGCTTTCTTTATGTAGTCTATAGTCGCTATCGGAGTGGTGTACATGTCTTCGAAAGCGCAGTCAATGCCCATCTTCGCAAGTTTCGCCACGTAATCACCAACGGATTTGGTAGGGTTGTTGGTGAGGAATGAATGGCCTACACCATCTGCCTTCAGCGCATCAAGGGTGGGGATGGTGAACGGGAATATGTTGTTCTCCATGTAGATGGTACCGTCCATGTCCAGGGCCAGATGCTTGATTTGACGAAGCTTTTCCCTCTGCTCCGGGGTAAGGGTTTTGTTATAGTTTCCTGTCATTTCCATAATACACAAAAGTACGAAATATCTTCGAGATAACGCCGGATTTACGTATATTTGTAAATATGGATCAAGATATCAAGAAAAAGTACAATTATTGGCAGTGGCGTACCTTGATCATCCTTATGATCGGTTACGCACTGTTCTATTTCGTAAGGAAGAATTTCAGCATTGCGATGCCGGCCCTGAAGTCAGAACTCGGACTGGACGAGACCCATCTAGGCATCTTCCTGACTCTAAATGGCATCATTTACGGAATCTCTAGGTTCATCAATGGTTTCATTTCGGACAGGGCCAAGTCGAAGAAATTCATCATGGGCATGGGCTTGCTCCTCTCGGCAATTGTCAACATACTGATCGGACTGAGCCCCCAGATGAATGGCTTCTTCCATCTTCTGGACAATTCCGGAAAGGCTACCATCGGCATGGTGTATTTCATCGGTTCCCTCTGGCTGATCAACGGATTCACCCAGGGCATGGGTTATCCTCCCTGCGGAAGTCTAATGGCGCACTGGATAAAGCCGTCAGAACTTGCGACCAAGCAGAGTATCTGGAACAGTTCACATTCGATCGGTGCAGGATTGGTAGCAGTGCTTGTCGGTACCTTGATCCTTGGAAAGTTCGGTTATGAAGCTTGGCAGTGGTGTTTCTTTATCCCTGCAATCCTCGCGGCCGCAGGCAGTTTGCTGCTCTTCTTCGGCCTTAAGGATTCACCTGCTTCCGTGGGACTGCCCAATCCTGAAGAGCTGGATGAGAATGCTCCCATGAAAAAGGTTGTCAAGGAGTCTCCAGAGCACGCGAAGCGTCTTTATGATGCCCTGCTCAAGAAGATGGTCTTCCGCAATCCCATCATCTGGATCCTGGCCATTTCCAATTTCTGTGTCTATGTGATCCGTTTTACTATCCTTGACTGGGGTTCCATGTTCCTGACCGACTACAAGCAACTTCCAATCGCTACCGCAGCGAATGTCGTTGCCGCGTCTGAGATTGTCGGAGGAATTATCGGTACCCTGCTTGCAGGATGGGTGACTGACAAGTTCTTCAAGAGCAAGGCTCACCATACATGCTTGATATTCATGGTGATGGCCACCTTCTGCTTCTTCATGTTCTGGAAGATGCCGCAATCCAACACGGGTCTGGCGATTTTCTTCCTCATCATGTCCAGTTTCTTTATCTATGGCCCCCAGGCCCTTACCGGTATCGCAGCCTCCAACCAGGCTACCAAGAGGGCGGCCGCTTCAGCCAATGGAATTCTCGGAATATTCGGTTACGCCAGTACGACAGTCTCCGGCCTGGCCTTTGGTATGATCGCTAAGTCGTTCGGCTGGAATACCGTTTTCGCAGTTGCCATCGCTTTCGGTATCCTGGGCTGCCTTGTCTTCGCACTTATGTGGAAGGCTCCTGCTGACGGTTATGCCAAGGCAGACAAGATCATTGCCGAGGTAGAGGCACAGGAAGTTGCCGAACAGTAAACATTCTGAGGTGGAAACCAACAAGAGGCTTGCCTCGCTTGACATATTGCGTGGATTGGACCTTTTCCTGCTGCTTGCGGCAGGGCCGGTTCTCCACACATTTCTTAATGCAAATCCTTCTCCTGCCTGGGATGGCGTAAGGCATCAGCTCTCCCATGTCTCTTGGGAAGGTTTCGTACTCTGGGACATAATCATGCCTCTCTTCATGTTCATGTCGGGAGTGACGATCCCATTCTCCATGGCGAAGTACCAAGACTTCAGGCCAGGAAAAGAGTTCTACCTGAAGCTGGTCAAGCGGTTCGCCCTGCTTTTCTTCCTGGGTTGGATCGTCCAGGGCAATCTCCTGAACCTTGACTGGAAACAGTTCCATCCTTTCGCCAACACGCTCCAAGCCATTGCGGTCGGCTATGTATTCGCTGCCCTCGCTTTCGTCCACTTCGGAAGGAAGGGCCGTTGGATCTTCGGTACGGCGTGTTTCATTGCCTATATCCTTGTCTTTTACCTTTTCGGCCATATGAATCTGGACCCTCAGGACAACATAGCCATGGTCATTGACAAGGCTATCCTCGGGAGCCACAGGGACGGTGTTATCTGGAATCCGGACGGAAGCTGGGCCTGGAACGAAGGCTACCAGTACACCTGGATTCTGAGCAGCCTTAACTTCATAGTGACGGTGATGCTTGGCTGTTATGCCGGAGTGGTCCTCAAGGACAGTTCCGTGGCGCCTGTCCGCAGGGCCGTTTATCTTGCCGGGGCAGGAGTCATGATGATCGTCCTGGGCCTTGCAATGAGTTCCTATTTCCCGATCATCAAGAAGATATGGAGCAGTTCGATGACTCTCTATTCCGGGGGAATATGCTGCCTTGCCCTTGCCGTGACATATCTCGTGGTAGACGTGCTGGGCTTCAGCAAGGGTCTCGGATGGCTCAAGTATTTCGGAATGAACTCTATTGCTGCGTACTGCATCGGCGAGGCCATCAATTTCTCATCGGTGAGCCGGTCGCTTCTGCATGGGTTTGAACATCTGACCGGGGATTATTACCAGCTCGTGATCACCTTCGGCAACGTACTGATCCTCTTCATGATCCTGAGGTTCATGTACAAGAAGGGTATATTCCTTAAGGCATAGCAATGGCTTCAGAAGTCGAGCACCATCCTTTCGAACCCTTCCTTCCGGAGAATGCCAAAGTCCTTTTCCTCGGAAGTTTCCCTCCTCAGCCCAAGCGCTGGAGCATGGAGTTCTATTATCCTAACTTCATTAATGATTTCTGGAGGATAATGGGGCTCGTCTTCTTCTCCGACAAGGACCGTTTCATAGATCCAGGAGCGAAGAAGTTCAAGCTGACCGAGAACATCTCTTTCTGCAATGAATATGGGTTTGCGATGTACGACACTGCGACTGCCGTACGACGTTTGAAGGACAATGCATCAGACAAGTTCCTCGAAGTAGTGGAACCTACCGATGTGGGTGCCCTACTTCGCCGAATCCCTGATTGCCGGGCAGTAGTCACCACCGGGGAGAAGGCCACGGAAACCCTGTGCGCCGTCTTCGGGACCTTGCCTCCGGCTGTAGGTGAATATTCATCATTCCGTTTCGAAGGCCGCGACGTGCAGTTCTGGCGCATGCCCTCCTCCTCACGCGCCTATCCTTTGCCCTTACAAAGAAAAGCCGACGTTTACCGCCGGCTTTTCGAAGAGTTGGGTATGAATTCCTGACAGGACTAATTGACTACGTTGAGAGTCGTTGTCCCAAAGACAGCACTGCCATAACAGGAACTTATAGTAATGGTGGCTTTTCCGACCTTCTTTGCATGTACATTGAAATCAAACTCAGTATAGGAGTATGGTTCGCCTACAGAAGTATTACTGGATTTTACAGTCCAATAAGCGGCGTTTACATAAGAGTTTGTAGACTTGTTGTACACCCTGAATTTCACATAATCCTGAGTGGCGGAGCCTAGTTGATAGGTTAGGGTGGAAGGAATGAGGCTTCCACTGTAGCGAGCTTCAAACTCGCCGACGATAACCTTGAGAGTGCGGGTGAATGTGCCAAAAGTCATCGTGATGGTGGCGCTTCCGGCTTTGAGGGCAGTAAGCTTCCAGGCATTGAATATTCCTGTAGGAGAACTGGATGCGCCCAGGTAAGCTATTTCTGCTTTGACGACGCTTGGATCAGATGACTTGATCGAGAAGCCTGACGGCTGATAGATAGTTTGGTCATTGTTCCTGTCATAAGGCTGGTAAATCATACTCTCTCCTACCTCGAATAGAGCGGTCGCACCTTCATAAAGATTGCGGTCCCCGACCATGATGGTGTACTCAGGTTTTGGCCTTACCGTGAGCTGGAGGGTCCTGATAGTCTTGCCCTTATAGGAGAAGGTAAGAACCGTCGTACCCTGGTAGTAAGCCTTTACGACCCTTTCAGTGCTGTTGTAGGTTATGCTCTGAGCAACAGAGGCCTTGGATGAGGTGATCTTGAAGTCGTCTTTGTAGGCGGACTCTCCGGTCACCAACTGTTTGTTGACCTTGTCGTAGAGTTTGAAGATGATGTAGTCGCGAGTGGCTGAACCCAGGGTGTAGGTCATCTGGGAAGGTGCTTCACCTCCACCCCAGTAGACGGTGTAATCACCAGGATTATCCACCTTCACGGTACAGCTTGCAGTGAACTTTCCTTCTTCAGTAGTGACTGTGATAGTCGTTGAACCTGATTTGAGTGCAGTTACGACACCATATTCGGAGACTGATGCCACACTAGAATTGCTGCTCTTCCAGGAGACGTTCTTATTTTCTGCCGTGTAAGGTTTCACATTGGCTTCCAGTTCGAATTTATCCCCGACCAGAAGGTTCAAGGTGCTCATTGAGAGTTCGACTCCGCTGACGGCGGTCAGGGCCGCAGTGACTGTTACATAGCAGATAGCCTTCTTTGCTCCGTCTTCTGTGGTCACGGTGATTGTCGTACTGCCCATCGCCAGAGCAGTCATGGTACCGTCAGAAGCGATAGTGGCGACCTTCTCATTGCTGCTTGTCCAACTTACATTCCTGTTGGTGGCATTCTTGGGGAAGAACTCAGGTTCAAATGTGTAAGTCTCGCCGGCAGGAATCTCCATCTGGGTGTTGTTGAGGGTGACACCGGTTACTGACACTCCGTCCTTGACGATTATCTTCGCGGTTGCAGTCTTGCCTCCGTCTTTGGTCTTTGCCGTGATTGTGGTTTCGCCTGTCTTCAAGGCCTTGACCTTTCCGGTTGCATCAACGGAAGCCACTTTCTCGTCCGACGAAGTCCATTCGATGCTCTGGTCGGTAGCATCTTCCGGCGTGATAGTGACGCCCAGTACGGCTGTTTCTCCTTCCTCGAGGGTGATTTCCTTGCTGTCATCATTGATCGTGATCCCTGTGACAGCAATCTTGGCAGGGACCACAGTGACTTCGCTCGTTACAGTCTTGTTGCCGTCCTTCGTGGTGACGGTGATGGTGGCCGTTCCTTCCGCAATTCCGGTCACGACACCTTCGGCAGACACGGTAACGACTTTATCGTCGGAAGACTTGAATGTAACTGTCTTGTCAGATGCATCTGCCGGCTCCACGGTCGGCTTCAAGGTGACGGTCTTGCCCTTCTCTACAGTAAGAGTCTTGGAAGCATCGTCCAAAGATACTCCGGTCACAGCCACATTGCTCGCAGTAACGGTGACAGTGCAGGATGCTGTCTTGGCACCGTCCGTGGTTATCACCTGGATCGTGGTCGTACCGGCTTTGACGCCGGTAACCTTGCCGCTGACATCGATAGTAGCGATAGAACCATCGTTAGACTTCCAGATGACATTGGTATTGGTGGCATTGGAAGGGGAGATAGTGTAGCTGAGTGTCCCAGTCTCACCCACTTTAAGGGTCATTGAAGAACTGCTCAGGGTTACACCGGTCACGGCAACTGTCTGCGGGGTAGGGGGAGTGGGATCCGGCTCCTCATGGCCGCAGCTTGCCATAAGCAAACTGAAGGCTGCGATGGCAGATAGCGCAGCACAGAATCTGGCAAATACTTTTTTCATGGTACGGACTGTTATGTGGATGATAAAGAAATTTCCCTTCCTGCCATAAATATGGCAAAAAGGGAGAAAAAAAACAAATAAAAGTAGATTCCCCTAAATTATTCTACGAAAGCAACTATCTGACCCTTTACGACTTTGTCACCCTGCTTGCCAAGAATGGCGACTACACGACCGTCTCTTGCGGGGATGATCTCTTCCATTCCATAATAAGTCTGGACGAATCCCATTCCATTGCCGGCCTTGACTTCGGTGCCGGCCACCGGGGCCTTGGACTCGTCATCCACATCCACCTGCCATAGGAGCTGGCCCTTGACCGGGGCCTGGACAGGGACTGCGTTGGGATAGCGTTTTGCATATTCATCGACATCGAAAGCTGGCATCTCGACGACCGGACGGGTCACGATGATGGGTGCTCCGGCCTTCTTCTTGAAGTCCTCGAGCTCCTTGTTGAAGCGCTCCTTGGCTATGCCGCTCCTGTAGTCGCGGTACTGGCGCTCATGCATTGCGAGTTCGAAGAGTTCCTCGTCATCCTCACCGTAGTCCCAGCCTTCCTCGTCCATCATCTTGCGGAACTTGGGAAGTTCATCGGGATAGTTGTCCTGGGGATTGCCTGTCGAGAACTCCATGCCCTTTTCCTTGGCCAGTTCCACGATTTCGGGAGCAAGAGGTCCGGGAAGCTGTCCCATGTTGCCCAGGATCATGCCCCAGGTGTCCTTGTCGATGGTTGTCCAGCGAGGCTTGTCGTTGAGCATGTTGAACAGGTTCATGAGGGCAGTATTCTTGACATATTGGCTGAACGGGGTCACGAGGGGCGGGTAGCCGAGGCGCGGCCAGACATATTCAACCTCCTGGAAGAGCTTGACCATCAAGGTGTCGAGAGTCATCTCAGGACGGCCGTGAGACCTCTGGGCGGCATTGATGGCACCCTGGAAACCCTTCAGGTCGGCCATCATGGATCCCATCATGCCTCCGGGCAGGCCGCAGCCCACGAGAAGGGAACTCATCTGGGAGTTGGTGGGATTGATCCAGTAACCAAGGAAGTCGTCGATGAACTTCTGGGTAAGGCGCCTGACCTCCATGTAGGCATCCATGTTGAGATCCTTCACGAGGAAACCGTCAGCCTTCATCATCTCACGGATGGTGATCACGTCAGGATGGACCTTGCCCCATGAGAGGGGTTCGACAGCAACGTCGAGATAGTCAGCGCCAGCCCTTGCAACCTCCAGCATGGATGCCGGGGAGAAACCGGGGCCGGTATGACCATGGTATTGGACAACGATGTGAGGATATTTCTTCTTGATGTCACGGACGAGTTCTCCAAGGAACGTAGGCCTTCCGATGCCAGCCATGTCCTTGAGACAGATCTCGTCGCAACCGTATTCAACCACCTTGTCGACGATTCCCATGTAGTACTCCACTGTGTGGACGGGGGAATTGGTGATTGAAAGGGCAACCTGGGAGATCATGCCTCCCTTCTTTGCACCTTCAACAGATCCACGCAGGTTGCGATGGTCGTTCAGGCCGCAGAATGAACGGGCGATGTCTGTGCCCTGCTTTTTCTTTACCTTGAACATGAGGTCCCTGACATCCTTTGGAACCGGGTTCATCCTCAAGGCGTTCAGTCCTCTTTCCAGCATGTGGGTCTGGATGCCGGCCTTGTGGAAGGGGGCTGTCCATTTGCGGACGGCCACATTCGGATTCTCTCCGAAAAGGAGGTTAACCTGCTCGAAGGCTCCTCCGTTGGTCTCGACACGGTCAAAGCAACCCATGTCAATGATCGCGGGGGCTACTTCGCAAAGCTGGTCCACTCTCGGGACGTATTTTCCAGAACTCTGCCACATGTCCCTGTA
>Ga0079305_1002166_pt1 | contig 18991 bp, 17 predicted proteins | sample LMS_cellobiose_e_FD_79183 | JGI IMG/M metagenome (GOLD analysis project Ga0079305, IMG submission 79183) | Rumen-fistulated moose microbial communities from Alaska, USA - LMS_cellobiose_enrichment | ecosystem: Host-associated > Mammals > Digestive system > Stomach > Rumen fluid ... | reverse complement strand
GGGGACGCTAAATTTACCCATTACGGTCGTCTGCCCACACCCGCTTCGTGCGAGGCGGTCGCCGCCGAGCGCGTCCCCCTTCGCCAAGGCTACGGCGCGACAAGCAGGGGGCGAGCGAGGCTGGCTTAATCAAAGTATTATGGTATTCGCCTTTTTGGAGTGTACCGATATGAAATCTCCGGGGACGGCGTCGTTGCGGACTTCCAGAAACAGCGTTCCGGGATAATTCGGCATTCGGACGAAGACTCGGCACTCGAACGGCTTGAAGCGGCACTCCGCCAGCATGCTTGACCCCTTGTATCGGCTCTGCGTCAACACCCCGGCATGGGTGAAACGATTGCTCATGACCAACGCCCCCTTTACGAATGAACCGAGATAAATGCCGTCTTCCGTTTCCTTGATGTAATAAAAACTCTCTCCGGTCGTGCGGATCAGAATGCCGCCGTCGAGTTCCCGGACCGTTTCGGCGGAAAGCCGTCGCGCGGGCAACGTCTTGCCGATGTCCGCGGCTTTCGCGGTGTCGAACGGAAGCGGCGGCATCTCGAGCGGCACGACAGCCCGCGGCACAGGTTCGATCTCATGACCGTCTTTGGCTCTGACCTTGCCCCCAGCAAGGAAGACGGAGGTGCTGAAACGTTTGTCCTTCAAATAATATTGGGCGATGACCGCGCGCGGAGCAAGCGAAAGGACGGAATAACGGTCGAATTTATCTTCCGGGATATCCGGGTGGAAATCGCGGTTCAGGAATTGCTGCGCCTGCGCCCCCGAACTTGGTGTGAGATAAAAGACCAAAGCGCTTTCCGTCAGCTTATCCCTGAAGATGAAGACATGATCGAAGGTGTGGAAGGCGTCTTTTCCGTATGACGCGACAAAGGAAAAATAAAGTTTTTGCTTGGGGCTGTAAAGCGTGAGGTGGCACGTGTCCTGCGGCCGGGTCATCGACGCTCCGCAGATCTTCAAAAGCATCTCCGCCGGAAGTTGTTCCTTGCGTTCCAGCGCGAACGCCCGCGCCGGACAAAACGCCGCCGGCATCAGCATGAGGAACGCGGCAAATAAATGTTTCATCCGTCAAATCTCCTTGGGGCAAACGGTACGGTGGCGGGGAAGTTCAATCTTCCCGGCAGCCGTAAGTATCGAGCATGTATTTCACGATGTCCAGCATCAGCGTTTCCGAGCGGAGTTTGAATTCCAGCGGCAGCATCATCAGCTTATCGGAGGCCCGACCGTTGCGGGTGAAATGCTTGCGCGGACAGAAACAGAAGGTGTGCGGCACGGGGATGCTGAACGCCTCCAAGGTGAAATACCCCTTGAACCCGACATCCCGCAGACCGCTGATCACGGCGTCGTAACTGGTCGTTCCGGTGAATGGCGCCAGATGCAGATCGCGGCCGAAATAGCTGTCGTGGATATGTACCGCCATCAATCCGCCGCCCATCGCCATGATGCTTTCGTACTGGTCGACGGGGTGGCAGTTGGCGTGTCCGACATCCCAGCAGCAGCCGAACATGGGATGATCGTCGAGCAGTCGGCGCAGTTCGTGGAGGTCGGCCCCTTCGAAGAGATAATACGTCGGGCAGTTCTGGCGGCAGGAGTTCTCCGTGTAGATGCGCACGCCCGTCTTCTCGGCGGTCGGCAGGAGTTCGCGGTAAAAGCGCATGTTGGCTGTCATGAACTCTTCGCGCGAAATGTTCGGCCGGGTGATCGCGTGGACCACCATTCCGGGGATGCCCAATATGCGGCAGATCTCCATTTCGCGTTTCAGCATGGCGATGCGGCGCTCCCGCTCCGGCCCCGGATCGAAGCAGCCGTCCGAGGCGTGCGCCTGCACCAGGTCCACGCCGGACTCCGCCCCCGCCCGGCGGATGCCCTCCGCCCACTTCCGCCAGTTGTCGGAGCACATCGCCGAGCCGTCGAAAAAGGCGCTGTCCATGGACAGATCGACATGGCGGAAACCGCACTTCGCCAGCAGCCGGATCGCTCCGGCGGCGTCGTCACGGGCGACATATTCCTTGAAATCGGCAGTTGTGGTGGCAATTTTCATGATCCTGACTCCCGGTTGCTTCATGGCGGCGGTGAAAAATCCGCGCAGCGCGCGCGGCCGCGCCTTCCGTATGAAAATAAAAGTGTTTTGACTTGAATGTCCAGATTGCGCTGTTTTCGATGATCCGTACTTCGATATTGCTTTTGGCGCCCGGCTTGATTTACCCCGGTCTTCCATGGTATCGAAGACTCGAAGAGCGGGGGATATTGTCCTTTTATTATAACTCCATTATGAGTAAAATACAAACGGAAAACCTGTTTTTGGGATCGCGTCAACGTTTGCCGTCCGCCCTTCTGCCGGGCGGGGGTTGGGGCGTCAGTACGGCGCGGCGACGCGCCGGTATTTCATGTCGTTGAAATCGTAAAGTTCCTTGGTTTTCAGTGTTTGCGGGTCGACAGCATGGATTTTCCCGGCTTCCGCGCAGACGATGCGTTTGCGGTAGGTGTCGAACTCCGCCCACATCCAATTTTTGCCGTCGAGGACGGTTTCGCCCGCGGGCGAAAGCAGTTTATGGGTCTCGCGATACCCCGACGTCGAGTCATAGCCGAAAGTTTTTTCGAATATCAGGTTGCCGGGGACTTTCTTCTGGAGCCGCCACCACCAGCCGTCGGCGTCATGGATGATGCGCCAGCCGTCGCGTTCGAGGCGGGGCAGGTAGACCATCGGACACTCCGAGTGCGCCGCCGCCCATCCCCATTCGCGCAGTTCTTCGGACGGCGGCAGTTCCTTGAGCCTCCGGCACTGCACGCCGGGGACGGTGTCGGCGATATGCTCCGGCGGTCGGTTGAGGTGAAATCCGCCGTCATCGGCGAACAGCCCGCCGCCGTTCCAGCCGGTGCCGTTCCACCACAGCGCCAGCGCCTTGAGATACGGCGCGCGCGAAATGGCGGTCCAACTGCGGTCGTGATATCCGGGAGAACGGCGCAGCTGCTCGAATTCCTTTTGGAACTCGGAGATTATCTCCGCTTCGGCGCGTTGTCTCTGCCGATAGTCGATCTCCCAGATTTCCTTCACATGAAAGCGTTTCAGCAGTTCTTCCCCGATCCGCTTTTCCACGGGGGACTGATTACCGTATTTCGCCGCGAAGTAGATCAGATATTCGCCGTTCGGCGACAGGTCGCTCCGATAGGGGTAGATCCTGCCGCGCAGCCATTGTCCGAGCGTGAAGGTGTCGCTTTTGCGATCCCAGCCGATCACGGCGAACTTATCCGACGGTCCGCGGCGGAAGACCACCGCTTTGCTGCCGTGGCGGGCGAGGATGGCATGTATTCTAGCAGGTACGCTCATTGCGGTTTTTGGTTGTTGCGACTCCGTTGATCTGTCAATACAATATCGCCGCGCGCTGCATTTTGCAAATGCTTTCCGTGAAATAACTTTTTGCAAATGCTTTCCGTGAAATAACTTTTTCGCCGGTTCGCCTCTCCCAAAGCCGGTTTTCATTAACGGTGAGCGATGCCCACTCCTTTTTTTCTGCTCTCGCGTCTTGAAATCGCCGCCGGCGCAATGTATTGTAATTCGGCAACGAAAACGGGAGGAAAGATCGTGATCACCGCAAGTTTTGCCATTTTGCTGGCCGCGTTGTTTCTGCTGGTGGGTTTCGGCTATGCTTTTTCGATCTTCGTATATTGTCGGCACGCCTCGTACCGTCCGGCGATAATAAAGGGGCTGATCGTCTGGCTGATTCTGTGGGCGCTGCTTGCCGTTGATGTCGTCGCCAACAGAGACGGGCATTTCGAAGGGTTCGAAGGCGCATGGTGGGTCGGTCTGCCGACGACTTACCCGCTGGAACTCGATTTCATACGCCGCGCCTTGAGTTTCAAAACGCGAGGCCACATATCGCTGGTTCTGCTGTGGCTGAATTGGGCCGGAACATTCGCCGCCGCGGCGGTGGTATTCAAAAAGATATGGTCGCTTTTCCGCCGCCCGCCGAAACCGCCCCATCACAGGAAGTGACATCACGATACGAAAGGATCGGCTAAAATGAGAAAACTGCTTTTGATCGCCGCGGCGATACTGGTAGTACTGCTGATCCTGGCGCTGTATCTCCACTTCCGGAGACCGGCCGTATCGTACAGCAATACCACGCCGAATTTCTATTATCTCGCCACGGAAGACCATCTGTATCTTCTCGCCGCCATCCGGAAACTGGAACATCAGGATCCGGGGTGGTTCGTATCGCCGCAATTCGGCTTTTCCTACCCCAATCAGCTGCTTTATCTATTCGACATCACGGCGGACGGGCAGTGCCGGGCCTATTCCTTCGTCCCGCCCAAAGTGATGTCGGGAACGATCACCGTGGTCGGCATCAACCTCGTCAGATGCGACGACGGGCTGGTGCTGTTTGACGGCTCGGTGAAATACCGCTTCGACGGGAAGCGTTTCGGCGAGGTCCCCCCGGAAACCGCCGCTGCGCTGTCGGAACTCATCCGGGAACGCGGAACTTCGTTGTCGCGCAAGCCGCTGGACGAATGGAACAAGGCGCATGGAGTGATCGGCAGCGGCGAATTGGCGATAAACGTTTTCGGTGAACATTGGCAACTGGATTGGAAACGGCATCATTTAGAATTCACCTGCGACAGCGCGCCGGGGGAAGATGTTTACCGGATAACCGTATCCGCGCCCACACTTTGGCGAAGCGCCCTGCGCATGACCGTGCCGTGGGACCGTCTGCCGGAAGCTCCGCATCCCGACCGGGAACCCGGATTCGGCCCCGTCCGGCTGGAAATCCCGATACCGAATACCGGAGCGGATTGATATTCACGATGGACAAAAACGAAAGGACATGACCGGGGAAACGGCGGAGCAGATAGGGATCGCGCCACCCGCGCCATGATATGATACTGATTCGATGATATGGATGAGTCTACGAGCTTTGACAGGACAAAAAACAGGAGGTGCAGTATGAGATCGAAACGTTTTTTCCCGGTAGCGTGCATTGCGGTTGCAATCGGAGTTTCCGCTGTCGGAGCTCCGCAGACCGCCACTTCTTCCAATCCGTTCCGTGGGCTGTTCACGGACTGGGAAAGCCGCCAGACTCCGCAGCAGGAGTATCGCCTCCGCCATCGGCAGCTGGTGGAAGATGTGGCAAAAGCCTATCCCGAGAGTTCCGCCGCCGATATTCGCAAATTCATGTCGCTCTTCGAATCGCGGAACGCCATCTATAAATTTTCCGGCAACGCCGCGTCGGCTCCGTGCGCCGACCCGTGGGCCGAGGCGGTGCGGGCGCTCCGGCTGGTCGCTTCCGATGGAAAATACAAAGAAGGTCTTGCGGCGCTCCATTCGCTCGCGGAAAAGCTGCCGCCCGGCGATATTCTGCGCACCCATCTGCTGTTTCTGGAACTCGCCTTGAAGGATCCCTGGAGGCCTGAGTTCGAAAGCGCCGAACGAAAACTTGTCGCCGACATCGAAGCCGCCGTGCTCTCCGGAAAGCACCACGGCTCGTCGGTCTATCTGTTTTATTACAACATTCTCGCACAGGCGAAACACTGCGGCAGCCGCTACTGGAGCGAGTTGGAGCAGCGTCTCAAACCCGCTGCCGACCGGATCGACCCGTGGTTTCTGGCGATGGTCCGGGGGCGCGCCGCCGTGTTCTGGGCTTGGGAAGGCCGGGGTGGCGACTGGGCCTACAAGGTCACCCCCGAAGGGTGGAAGGAGTTCCACGGCAACCTCGACGAAGCGAGAAAGCATCTTTACCGTGCGGCGGAGCTTTTCCCGGAGCGGGTGAGCCCGTACATCCGGCTGATCACGGTCGAAATGGGCAGCGGAGATCAGGCGGCGATGATCGACGCCTTCCGGAAACTCGTCCGCTATGACGCCGCGAACGAAGCCGGATGGGATGCCGTAATGTGGGGGCTGCAGCCGCGCTGGGGCGGTTCGCAGGAGCTGATGAAGATGCTCGCCGTCGCGGCGCTCGAGTGCCCGCGCCGCGATGTCGGCGTGGCGGAGTGCGGGTACCGGGCGTTGGGCGACATCGCGCGGTATTACCCGAGTTACCGTTGGCAGAACGTGTATCTCGATCCCGCGATACGCACCGCCTCCGACCGGCTCTTTGCCGAGTACGCGAAAAAGCTCAAACGCCGCGACTATCTTGGATATGAGTCATTCCGCCGGCTGGCGCTGCTGCAGTATGACGAAGCGGCGGCGGCAATCCGTGAATTCGAAAAATTCCCCATTCCCAGGCAGCTCAGAATTTGGCATTTCGGACTCTCCTTCGATTCGCAGCTTCTCACGCCCTACTATGACGATCCATTTATGCGGCTCAAGGTCTTCACCGGCGCTCATGCCGCCCGTTTGCGCGCGGCGGAACGGCTCTATCTGCAAGGCGGTGACGACGGGAAGGCGCTCCGCGAACTCGCCGGGGTGATCCGTGACGGCGGATTGCCGCCCGAAGAGCGGAGATTTCTGATCGAGTTGTACGGGCGGTGGAGAATCGACCGGGAGCCGCAGATGTTCCGCGACGAAAACGACAACCCCGTCAGCGCCGCAATCATCGCCCGGCGGCTCGGGCGCTCCGATGTGGTGGAGGAGATACGCAGCTTCGGATATCGCCATAAGGAAAGGTTCCCCGGCGAGACCGCCTACAACATCGCACTCGAATCCGACGATGCCAAGGCGATGACCCGCTGCGCCGCCGAGGGCGGGATCATCGACGCGCTGGACCCCGAATACGGTTATGCCCCGATCCATGTCGCGGCGATGTACGGCAGACACCGCATCGTGGAAGCTCTGCTGGATTTGGGCGTTCCAGTCGAAGCTCGAGACCGCGACGGCCATACGACGCTGCAGATCGCCGCGACCAAGAAGCAGGCGCGGGTGATATCCGCACTCTTCGCGCGCGGCGCGGACCCCAACGCGCAGGACGGCGACGGCGATTTCTGTTTGATCTATCTGCCGCAGGTGCACGCACCGGAGCGCATCTACCGGATGTTCGTCGAACACTCCAAGATCAAGGTGAATCTGCGCAACCACGCGGGCGAAAGCGCCATGCACTACATGGCGGCGTTCGGCACGGCTCCGGCGATATGGAAAGTGCTGATCGCCGCCGGGGCGGATGTCGATCTCCGCGACAATCAAGGTCGCACCCCGCTCGATGTGGCGGAGGAAAAGGGCAACCGCGCAACTGCGGAGTTTCTGCGGAGCATCGGCGGCAAGCGCGGCGCAGAGTTGGCTCCGGTCGCGCCTCCTCCGCCGCAGCGTCAGGCCGCCCCTCCGCCGTCGCAGTTTAAGGAACCGCCGAAATATTGGTACTGGGGCGGCGGAGCATTGGTGGTGCTGCTCATTCTGGTGCTCGTCATTAAACGCCGCAACGAATAAAGTAAAGAATGTCTAAAATGAAAAAACTCTATGCGGCGATACTGGCGGTCGCCGGCGCAATGTATTGTAATTCGGAGACTGAAACGGGAGGGCTGCCATGCGCAAATCCTTATGGCTGATCTTACTGCTTGCGGCGTGGGCGTTGTACGGGGCGGAACCGGCGCGGCCCGACGTCTGGGCGGAGTTCACCTGGTACGGCACGGAAAGCACGCCGACCGAAACCATCCACAAATACAAGCTGAAACTCTCCCCGAACTTTCCGGTTGATCAGGTGGCGCTGGTCCTCGCCGTGGATGTATTCGGCGGCGGCGACTATACCCCGCTGCGCAAGCTGGGAAATGACTTCCGATTGAAATATTCGGTATCGCCCGCAAAACCGAGAGGCGGATTGGTGGGGAGGGTCCTTTCTCGGATCGTCCGCGGACGCGGGGCCGGGGATATCGTCGCAGATGCCACACTCACCTTCGGCGGCGCTCCCGGTCATGACTGGAAGATACAGTTCGGATGTCAAAAATCCCCGAAACTGGAGCTCATGACCCGGCTGGTGCTTTATCCCGGCGACGTCACTCCGCTGTGCGCGCTGACGGTGCCCGAGACCCCAGGCGGGCCGACGACGGAATTCCGCTTTTCGCAGTGGAAAAAACCTCCGCGCGCCGGATTGTTTCTGCGGATCGTTATTCCGGACGAGGTTTTGGCGAAGGTCGACAAGGGTGTGCCCTACAACGTGGTATTGCGGCACGAGACGCTGAAGCGCATCGGCATCTCTCCCTACATGGCGGGCGGCTGCAATCTCGACGAACTCGACAGCTGTATCGCGGCGTACGAAACATGCCGTTTGCGCTTCGAGACCGGAACGGCGACGCTTCAGGCGCTTTTGGAGCGCGAGATCGCCGTGTTCGAAGTGTTCCTCAACACCAAGATCGATCCTCATGAGAAAAACGAACTGCGCCGCGGGTACCTGAAGCGCCAGCAACGGCTGCTCGATCTCCTGAAGGCGGAATATCGGGCGGGACGCATCGGGATCGAACCGGTCCGCAAAAAGGAACGCGAGATCGCCGAGTGCCGCCGCAAGTGGGGGCTCCCGCCCGCGGATGTCTTCGATCCGGCCTTCATCGGCAAGGTCAGGCAGATACTGGTGAAGCATTTGGGGGCGCCACAGTTGACCTTCACATGCGGGGGGCAGACATATTGCGTGTGGAAACTCGAATCGAGTCAGAACGATTTATTCCTGATCTTCGGCAGCCGCGGCACGACGTGTCTGAACCAGCATAAGCTGCAGGCGGCATTGAAAAAAGCCGGAACTCCGGGGCCGGAGCTGTCATCGCTGAAACCGGTCAGCGTTGAGAGCAGAAAAAAGGCGCATCAGGAAATCTCTGAAACCGTCGAGGCGATGTTCGGAAAACGTCATTTTTCCATCGGGTCCGGACTCGTGCGGGATTATTGGGTTTTCGACGACGGCACGGTTTTGGAGTATTGGTGGTCGTTGGACGGAATCGAAATACGGAAACTGCCGCCGCAATACCATACGATGACCGACGACGGCGAACGGAGTAAGATCTTCTTTGATACTTTAAAAGGCCCGCTGTACGAATTCTGATCCCGCGAGGTGACGACGGGGAGAAATGGCAATGGATCGGACGCTGAAACGCAACATTCTGAAATTGGGAATATTCATGCTGGTTGCGGCATGTATCCCGCTGCTTCTGTTTTCATTGCCGCTGGATATGGACCCGATAGGGGTGGTTTCGACTCCCTATGTCGCCATCGCCTACATGTTTTTTTGTCTTTCCATCCTGATTTGGGGCAGTATTCAAATATGGCGTCTGCCGATCAAAGGCCTCCAGCGGACGGTCATTTTTCTGTCGTGGGTGATACTTTATCCATCGCTGTGCGTGTGGTGGTATTTACAGTGTGTTCTTCTGCTCGCCCTTGTTATTGGTGCCAGATGCAAATGAAAGGATGAACATGAAAAAACTCGAATACATCATCGTGCAGCTGCTGTCGCTGGCGGGGCTGGAGTTCGGGCTGTTTTGCGCATTGTCCTATTACTGGTCGGGCTTCGAGTGGTCGCCGCTCGGATACGAGACGTGCGGTTTGGAGGGGATCGTGTTCCTGTTTTTTGTCTGGCCGTCGTTTCTGCTCGCATTGCTGTTCCGTCTGGGGCTGCTGGCGCGTTGGAAGTACCCGCACTGCGTCTGGTATCTGCCGCTTGCGCTCTGCGGGATAGCTGCACTGCCTTTCTTCAAGTCGCTGTGGATGGGGATATTCTGCATCGCGGTAATGGTCTTTCTGCCGTTCCTCGAGCTGTACGGTGTCCTGCACGCCGAACGCCGCCGCAAAAACGCCGAGCCGGTGGGAGAAAAATGAAGAAACTCATCATTGCAGCGGTACTTTTGGGGCTGGCGGCGGTATTGACCGCGGCGGAGGCGGTCCCGCAGTATGTGACGCTGACCATCCGGAACGGTCGCGTCAACGGCGCGAACTTCGAATCCGCCCGGACGCCCGTCGTCCGCACCTCCCTGCAAGGCGACGTGTTGGATGTGGATATCCGGGCCGGGTTTCCGCCTGACCAAGGCGGCGGCGGGCTCGATTTCGCCATCCCGCCGGAGGCGAAGAAGATCAAGCTGTTCGGCTGCGTCTTCAACCTGCCGCCCGCGGGGCACACCGCCTTTTTCCACTCCTTTCTGCTGGCGGATATCCGCCAGCCGTGGTGGCGCTTTTCGCGGGACGGGACTCTGCGCGCGATGCTGCTGATCGCCTTCGCGCCGGATCGGAAGTCCTTCGAGGCGCAAGTCTGGTACTGCGGCAGATCCGGCAATGAGAGTTGGAAACGCAAACGGAACTTTTCCTGCATCGTCGCCGAAGACGGGCGGATATACGAAAAGTTGGATGATGACGCCCGCCAACGCTTCGGTCCCGACACCCGTTTTTGGGATTCGTATATCTTGTGCAACCATGACGGCAAGTTGCAATTCCGCCCGAGCGTGATCGGCAGATATTACAAATATATGGCGAAAAAGGAATTCTGCATTACTGACATTCCCCTGCCGTTGCCGGAAGACCGCCCCAGCACGCTGTTTTTTCTGAATTTGCCGTTCAAGAAAAAGTACCTCGCGGACAATCAGACGGGCGAGTTCGCGCTCAAACGGAGCGTCGCCGAGTTCCGCGCGCTGGCGGAAAAACTGAGATCGCTCCGGTCGGGCATGACGCCGGAGGAAACGGCGCAACTCCTCGGCAAGCCGGACCGTTACCGAACCGTCGGCACGAAAGGACCGGGCACCAGAGAACACGCCTGCGCCATATACGACTTTCTGCGTGTCGGCGCGACCTCGCAGAAAAACCTCACCGTCACGCTCCGGTTCGAAAAAGACTCCGCCGGGACTTTCCGACTGAAAACCGTATATTGACCGTCAAACTCCGAACCGAAAGGACTTGGAATATGAAAAAATTGACTTTGCTCTGTCTGGTGCTGTTTTCGGCGTTTTCCTTCGCCGGGGAAAACTTGAAGTTGACCGAGGGTTTGTGGCATATCGTCATACCGGAAAAAAGCGGCGAACTCAAATCCTCGCGGGCGGCGTTCCGCTTCGCCCCCGACGGTGTCGCGGAGCTGCTGATCCGCGACAATATGAGCGGCAAGTGGATGACGGTGCGCGAGGCGTATAAGAAGAATTACGGAAAGGAGGTCGATCTGCGCTGCCGCTGGGAATGGAAAGACCGCCAATTGAAGATCATCTCGGAAGTCGCGCCGGGCAAGCCCCCGAAAACGGATGTCTATGTTCCCGGCGAAAGTCCCGATGTCCTGATGCCGCGGGACAAGGCCCAATTCATTCTGCTCGCCCGCGAAGGCGCGAAACTGTCCCCGGAACGGGCGAAGAAATTCCTGAGCGATTTGGCCGAGGCACGCCGGGATAAGTTCGCCGACGATCTGAAACTCCCGGAAAACACTCCGCTCGCCGAACCGGAAAAGGAACTTTGCAACATCCACTTCTTCAACCGCTCCCATTGGCGCGACGCTCCCGCCGGGTCGTTCCAGCAAACCGTGCTCTCGGCGATAAACCGGGGGCGGAAGTTGCCCAACAACGCGGAGTGTCGTATCCCGACATTGGAAAAGCTGCTCGCAACTCCCGAGAAGAAAGCGGTATTGCTGCAATATCTCGCCTGTCACCCCGAGTGGCGGCTCTACCTGGAGCACGACAACAAGCTGCACGCGACGCGTTATTTCCGCTATCCCGACGGCGAGATCGCGCCGACGCTGAACCAGTTCTACTCCCATTTCCTGCCCACGGACCCGAGCGGCAAAAAGATCGGTGACCCCGCGCTGGAATTCCAATTCCGCTTCGACATCGCGCTCGACGGCGTCGCGTGGGACCCGTCGCCGCAATTCGCGCGGAACCGGACCGAACACCGCGACGACATTTGGCGCACCCGCTTTTTCTGCGGCAATGCGCTCGTGGATATCTGCGACCAGTCGAATTTCCCCGGTCGGCAGATGACCGCCGCGGCACTGGATCTGGCCGAAAAGGAGTTTTCCGCGCTGGACGCGGCGGGCGACAACTGGCGCAAGCTTCTCCCCAAGGACAGTTTCAGAACCGACTCTCCCGATCTTGTCCTGCGCAACGGGATGCAGGGCGGGATATACGAAGCCACCGTCTGGTGCAATCCGGGCGAAAAAGGGACGATCTACCTCAAGGCCTTCGAGATCACCAAAGGCACTCCGCTCTCGGCGAAGCCGCTAGAGGTAAATTCGAACTGCATTCCCGGCTGGTCGGGTAACCCGCGCGAGCAGTTCTTTTCCGCCATGCATTTCAAGATCTACGAGGGCGAGTGGGGACAATTCTACGGCGCGCGCTTCGAACTTTGGTTCAAGCCGGATGCGGGCGGCTCCGAACGCAAACTCCTCGAGAAGAATTACAAGATCCAAGGCTGGCAGAGATGATACACGATGTCGCTCGTTCGTGTCACCACCGGTCATTTTTCATTAACTCTGCCCTCCGCTCTCCTGCATTTTGAGGCAGGAGGGCGCGCCCTCAGGTGTTTTTCAAGCAGATAACGTTGCGCGGTGAAAAGCACCTTTCGCCAACTCTTGCCGTCCGCCCTCCTGTCGGTAGACTTTTGAGGTTAAATCGGAGGTCGTTTGCCATAGTTAACTGAAACCGACCGTTTGCAGGCAGAAATTACCGCAACATCTTTTGAAATGTGGACAGAAAAATCTGCCACTTTTTCTTGAGTTGGCTGATAATTGTGCTATATTTACAAAAAAAAGGAGGCTGGGATCATGGATGCTACATTGCTGAAAAATACGCTTCGGGAACTTTTTTCCGACTTTTACGAAACCGCTCTGCCGAAAATGACCCGGCGACAGGTTGCCATTCCGGAAGTCGCCGGATGCGCGACCGTGGTCTTGGGAATGCGCCGGACCGGAAAAACCTTTCTGCTCTACCAGCGGATGAACGACCTATTGGCTTCCGGCGTTGCCAAAGACCGGATGCTCCATGTGAATTTCGAAGACGATCGGCTGCTGGGCATGACGCTTGAGGATCTTCGTTTCGTTCCGGATGTTTATTACCAGATGTTCCCCGAAAACCGCGATAAACTCTGTTATTTCTTTTTTGACGAAATACAGAATATCGCGCATTGGGAATCGTTCGTCCGCCGTATGGTGGATACGCCGAATGTGCAAGTTTACCTTTCCGGTTCGTCCGCGAAACTTCTCTCCAAGGAGGTTGCCACGGCGATGCGCGGCAGATCGGTCGAGATCGAGAATTTTCCGCTCTCGTTCGAGGAATTTCTGGTTCATCACGGATATTTCGAGACCATCCCGCGAAATATCAGCAGCGCTTCGCGCAGCAAACTCCAGAATGCCGTGGAAAAATTCTTCACCATCGGCGGGATGCCCGCTGTGCAGAATGTGCCGGATGTCCTCCGGGCGACCATGCTGCAAGGATATGTGAATACGGTGATATACCGGGATGTCGTGGAACGTCACGACATAGCCAACACTCAGGCGCTGAAGTTTACCATGCAGATGGTTTTCAACAATCCGGCCCGGCAGCTCAGCGTTAGAAAGATCGCGGATTATCTCAAAAGCCAACAGCTGACCGCAAGCCGCGAATACATAGCGGATTACCTGGATTGGCTTTCCGACGCCTATCTTTTGCATAAGGTAGGCCTGCATTCCGAGTCCGCGATGAAACGGCGTGTCAATCCCGATAAATACTATCTCAATGACGTCGGCATCGTCAGGGCGATGCGTATAAAACACGCATTGGACCAGGGGCCGCTTCTGGAAAATCTGGTCTATTTGCAGCTGAGACGTCACGGCTTCCAAGTGGAGTATGTCAATACTTCCGATGGTTCTGAAGTCGACTTCATCGCGTTCCATCCTATGCAAAACGATTATAAGCTGATCCAGGTGTGCTTCGACATGAGCGATCACAAGACCTTTGACCGGGAAGTTTCCGCTTTGCGGAGCGCCGCCGATTCTCTCGGCGTCAAAGATCGTTATGTCATCACTTGGGACGACGAGACCGCTCTGCCCGGAGATATCCAAGTTCTGCCGATATGGAAGTTCCTGCTTGATCGTAAAAAAGACAACGTGTAAATGCTATAGAACAGGAGGATGTTGTAATAATATTTGCGACAAAGGTTGAAAACACATTATTTGGAAATATTTTACAAAGTCAGTGTAAGCACATATTAAGCGCAGGGAGATTATGCGATGATCAAAAAGCTTTTGGTGCTATTCGCGGCGGTCGGATTGGGAACGCCGGTACTTTGGGCGGAGGATTGCCAGATGCTGCTGCCGCCGGAGAAACAACAGGAGCATCTCTACGGCAGAAACTATCCGCCCTCCTCGAAACTGCGTATCTCGAAACGCGCCGCTGCCGACGGCTTTGCCGCGCTGGAGCGCAAGGATCTGAATAAGGCCATGACGGAGTTCAACCGCGCATGGCGGTTCCGGCAGGACAACCCCGTCGCCTATTGGGGCGCAGCCATCGTTTATTCGCTCCGCTCGGGAGAGCCCGGAAAGAAACCGGAGGAAGCGCTTTTGGATATCCGCAAGGCGCTGCGTCTTTTTGACCTTGCGGAAAAATATCTCGACCAAAGCGGTGCAGAAATGCGGAAAAATCTGCTCATGGATCGCGCGGCTGGTATTTACGCCGAAGCCAAAATTCTCAAGCGCCTGAACGATTCGGCGGCGGAGACGCGTTTTGCGGATGCCGAAAAGATCTGGTTGTCGATCTTGAAAAGTTCCGCTGCATCCACCCAACGCGGCAAACTGGTGCGCCAGAGGTGCTGTTGGCATTTGTACACACTTTACCGCGACTGGGGGAAAGCCGAATTGGCCGAGCGCTATCTGAAGCAAGTCGATCCCGAATTGCGCAAGATATTCGAAAAACCGTATTGATGTCCAAGGTCAAATCGGAGGTTGTTTGGCATAGTTAAACTCTGCCCGATGCCCTCCTGCATTTTGAGGCAGGAGGGCGCGCCCTCAGGTGTTTTTCAGCTAGATTTCGTTGCGCGGTGAAAAGCACCTTTCGCCAACTCTTGCCGTCCGCCCCAACCGATGCCCACTCCTTTTTTTCTGCTCTCGCGTCTTGAAATCGCCGCTGCCGCAATGTATTGTAACCCGGCAACGAAAACGGGAGGTCGATCATGCGCAAACTGTTATCGGCAATTATGCTCTTCGCGGTGGTGGTGCTGTCCGCGGGTGAAAAGACTTCGGCGCACCCGGCAGCGGGAGCGCCTGACGCGGCGGGCGCAATGTTCGAAGCTCTCGGCATACCGAAAGATCAGGTGCGCGAGGCGTGGCATACGCCGGAACTGAAACTCCGCGCCGCGCAATGGCGCGATACCAAATTGCGTTTCGAGTCCGGTAATATCGGGATCTATGAAGTGTGGGATCGCGAGCTTGCCGCGCTGCGGGCATTGATGGGCCAGCCTGAAGTCGCCGTATCGCCGCTGATGCCGGAGCTGCGTAGTGCGTATCTGGAGCGTCTTCGTCGGCAGTTGGACATGCTGAAAGCGGAGTATCAGGCGGGATTCATCGGGACGGATCCGATCCGGGAGAAGGAGTTGGAGATCTCCGAATTCCGCAAGCGGCACGGGCTTTCGGAAACCCCGCCGTCCGAGTGGAAGAAATCGGCGTTTGCACAATATCGCGCCGCCGCCGAGAAGGGCGATGCCGCGGCGCAGTTCGAATTGGGGTGCCGCCTTGGTTTCGGTTGGGGCGTCGAGGGAGACAACAGACCGGAAGCGGCAAAGTGGTTCGAAAAAGCCGCGGTGCAGGGGCACCCGACGGCGCGCGGGGCGTGTCTCATGTTCGGTTTCGGAGTCGGGAAAGACCTTGAACAGGCTGAGAAACTTTTCCGCGCCGAGTCGGAAAAAGGCGACGCGTGGGCGCAGCTGCTGTTGGGTATGTGCCGCTTGGAAAAGCGGGATGTAAGAGAAGCGGTAAGGTGGTTCCGCAAAGCCGCCTTGCAGGGCAACGCCGTCGCGCAGTTCAAACTGGCGGAACGTTATTTTTTCGGCGACGGGGGGATCGCGAAGGATCCCGCCGAAGCGGAAAAGTGGATTAAAAAATCGGCGGAACAGGGGTTCGAGCCGGCGCTCCGCGCTCTGGATGCGTGGAAACTTTGGAAACGGCCTCCCGACGTCAAGATCATCAAGCTCGAGACCGCCCGGTGATTTTCGACTGCTGAAAGGTGCGTCGCCCGCGGTAAAGGGAAACTGAATATGACCGGGGAGCGATGACCGCGAAAAAAAGTATGAGTAAATTTATGAATATCCTTAAATATTCAGCTTGCATTGCTGTCGCAACGGTCTTTTTTTGCGGTTGTTCAAAATATAATTATCCTGATATTTTTCCGTTTGATCATTCATTTTATGAACGGGCAAAGAAAATCAGAGGAATCAATGGTTATGAAGCGTTCATGTCAAATGCTGAATTTGAAGGCATGAAAGCCACTTTGAGGCAACATGGTTTTGTTGATTGGAAAGAATTGGGTGATCTATCATTTTATTCTCAGGATACAGCAGTAAACAGAAACTTTTTAGGCGTTCCGCATGGTGGTATGTTTTCTAAAAACGAAGCATCGGGCTTAGATGGAGAATTTCCGGTAATTCTTTATTTTTCCGATATTGGAAAAGTAGTTATTTTGATAGCAGATGGTATGATGTAAGGGAACAATTCTCTATGAGGCCCCCCCAGGAGCAGTCAATCCATTTCAAAATTCAATGTTTGATGTTCTGTCTGATGTTGTTTCCGGCGGTCTGACATTGCCAAACGCGATCTTGCGTATTCATCCCGTGTCTATTTTACGGTTTTTTTTATACAAACGGCATAATATATTGCAAAGCCGAGAGACAACAGCACATGAATGCTCTGCGGGCAGATGGCCATGTACAAATATTGGGGTGGCATTATTTTCAATATGCCGTTTAAAACAGCCACGATCACTGATATGATGAAAGAATACAATACCGCATATAAAAATGTCACGGCATAATAATATAGTATCAAAACTTTCCTGCCCGCCATGAAACAATAAGGAAGCGTTGCCAGCACCTCAAAGACGGAGGCGATATATGCAGGCATCCCCTTCGAGGCGGAGGGTTGCGATATATCTGTTTGAGTTACATAAAAAACCGGATGAAACATAAACAGGCATACAAATAATATCAGCACCATTGCGCATTTGGCGCCGGAGGGTCTCGTGTGGAAAAGGTGATCATAATCAATAAAAAAATGTTGCATGATCGTTTGCCTTTTGGGGTCGTATGCCATATCAATAATTGGTGGTGTCCGAAATTTCGCAACAATGAGGCTGGCTTGGCGTATTTTTTTTGCAAATCCACTCGGCGTGATGGGAATATATCGCCACAATGCGTTAAATGCAAATCCATTTTGCACGATCGCCCGATGGCGCACCGCGCGGCGGATCCCGGCCGGGAAGTTTCGCCTTGCATTTGCCGTTATCCGGCGCTATATTTCCCCAAACGGACGACGGCGGAGACCCGCCGCGAACGAAAGGAAATGCGATGCGGATCACCAAGGTGTTTCAGTTGCTGATGTCGCTTTTCGCCGGGGCGATGGCGTGCGAGGCGGGTGTGAACTTCTTCGAGTTTCCGGGCGGAGCGTACGCCCCCTACTGGGCGGAGCGTCCGCTCGAAGCCGGCGACACCGACGCCGAGTTCGCGGTGATCTTCGTCCACGGACTGAGCCGCCAGCCCCGGGATCAGTCGCCGACCCTCCGCGCGCTGACCCAAAACGATCCGCGCGCCGCCCGGGTGATCTTCGCCATGCCCGCGTTCTTCTCGCCCCGGAACCGCCCCGAAGAACTGAAGGACCGGATCGCCCTGTGGGACATCCGGGAGCATGACTGGCGGCGGGGCGATCTCTCCTTCGGCGAGGCGGGAATAAGTTCGTTCGCGGTGCTCGACCGAATGTACGAACTGCTGTCCGACCGCCAATGCTATCCGAAGTTGAAGCATATCCTGCTGTGCGGATTTTCCGCCGGCGGGCAGGTGGTCAACCGCTACGTCGCCGTCGGGCGGTTCGCGCGGAGCGCCCATCTGCAATACTCCTTCGCCGTGGGGGCGCCGTCGACCTATCTGTATCCGGACGGACGGCGGCCGACCGCGCAGGGAACGTTTTGCGAACCGGATCCCCCCGTGGCGGAGTGGGATTCGTGGCACCTCGGACTGCGTGACCGCAACCCCTATTCGCGGGACCTTTCCCGCGCGGAGATCTTCGCCAACCTGACGGCGCGCCCGACTCTGTACCTCTGCGGCGAGGCGGACGTGGAAAAAAGCGGACTGGCGATCTCCCCCGGCGCAATGACTCAGGGCGAGAACCGCTACCGGCGGTTCCTGAACTATCGGCGCTATGTCGGGCTCTTCCCGGAGTGGTCGCGGCAGTGCCGTTTTGTGTCGGTCCCGAAGTACGGGCACCAGTGGCGCGGAGTCGCCTCCGCCCCGGAGTTCGTGCGCCTCATCTTCGGCGAACGCGACTGATCCCGGAGGCATTGGTATGGGAGGGGATCCTCGCCCCCTCGCCCCAAGACGCCCCCGCCCCGCCGGAGGCGGGGCGGGGGGGCAGTTGAGATCAAACCGGCGCCGTGGCACGCTGGCGCGACTGCAAGCCGCCGTCGCGCGAATGAGCGCTCCGAACGGACACGAACGGACACGAACGGAGTGAGGTGGCTGGAAGTGCGCGCACTGATGTTGGTGCCACGCTGACGCGGAGGGGGCAAAAAGCGGGCGCTGGGGGCATTAATGCAGGGCTCCGCCCCGCACCCCACGGTGCGCTGGCGCCCCGAGCGGGGGCAGGCTTGGCGCCTTCCCCCGCACCCCCTGCTGCTTGCGTCAGGAAAGCAAGCCCGTTTGCAGACGATCCTTTAAATTCGAGCGGCCTGCGTTCGCCAGCCGCCACAAACTTGCGGCGGCTGCCTCACTCGCGGCCTTAATGCTCGGGTGCACTCGGCTGTCTTTTTGACCTGCAAAAAGCCAGCTTCGCTCGCCCCCTGCGCGCTCGGCGGCGACCGCCTCGCACGAAGCGGGTGCGGGCAGACGACCGTAATGGGTAAATTTAGCGCCCCCGCGAATTGGCGCTTGCGGCATTTCCCCGCCCGGCCG
>Ga0079305_1002165_pt1 | contig 19014 bp, 10 predicted proteins | sample LMS_cellobiose_e_FD_79183 | JGI IMG/M metagenome (GOLD analysis project Ga0079305, IMG submission 79183) | Rumen-fistulated moose microbial communities from Alaska, USA - LMS_cellobiose_enrichment | ecosystem: Host-associated > Mammals > Digestive system > Stomach > Rumen fluid ... | reverse complement strand
GATGGCCGTCGGGTACTCCTTGGTCTACAGCATCCTCAATTTCTCCAATTTCGCTCACGGAAGCGTCATCATGCTCGGCGCGTATTTCGGTTATTATGCCGTTTCCCTTATCATGCCGAATCCGATACTGGCATTCATCGTCGCCACGATCGGGTGCGGTATCGTGGCAGTGCTTCTGGAGAAGCTGGCCTATAGACCATTGAGACTCAGAAACGCACCCAGCCTCTACTTCATCATAGCGGCCATGGGCGCGTCCATATTCCTCGAAAACCTGGTCATCGCGACCATAGGACCGAACTTCAAGACCTATCCGCAGTTCTTCAAGAACCCCTCGATAGCGATCAACGACGGGGCTCTTATGATCTCCAAGATAGACATCCTAATGTTCATAATCGCGGCTGTAAGCCTTTTGCTCCTGGTCCTCATCCTCGAGAAGACCCGGATCGGCCTCGGCATCCGCGGAACGTCCTACAGCACCAAAGCTGCGACCCTGATGGGCGTAAACGTCGACCGCGTCATATTCACGATCTTCCTTCTCGGAGGCATCCTCGCGGGACTCGCGGGAACGCTCTACGGCGTGCGCTACAAGGTCTACCCGCAGATGGGCGTCATCACGAACAAATCCTTCGTAGCGGCCGTTTTCGGCGGTCTGGGGAGCCTTCCGGGAGCCGTTATAGGATCGCTGATCCTCGGCGTCATAGAGACCTTCGGATCGAGCTATATAGCCTCCCAGTACAGAGACCTCATCGCCTATGTGCTCCTCGTTATAGTCCTGGTCGTCAAGCCGTCCGGCCTCATGGGCAAGATGACGGAAGACAAGGCTTAAGGAGGTGCGGCTTATGAATATCGGATGGGGATATATAGAAAGCATACTGATCCTCTGCGGCATCAACATGGTGGTGGTCATGGGCCTCTCTCTGCTCACCGGCTTCACCGGTCTGTTCTCCTTTGGTCACGCCGGATTCATGGCTATTGGAGCGTATACGGCCGGAGCCTTCTCCACCATGCTGCACACACCTTTTGTGATCTCTGTCATAGCGGGAGGGATCGCGGCGATGCTCGTGTCCTTCCTGATCGGCGGCCTCACTCTGAACCTGAAGGGCGACTATTTCTGCATAGCGACTCTGGGCTTCGGAGAGTCCGTGAGACTATTGCTGAACAACATAGAATTCCTCGGCGGCGCACGCGGGATGTCCAAGATCCCCCCGAGCAGCACGCTCGGCTCGGTCTACGCCTTCGTCGTGGTCGGTGTGATACTCATGTGGTTCCTGCTCAAGTCCAAACACGGACGCAATATGATAGCCATCCGCGAAGAGGAGCTGGCGTCCCAGTCCATCGGGATCGGAGTCTTCGGCTACAAGATGAGAGCGCTTGCGATAAGCGCGCTCTACGCGGGCATCGGCGGAGCGCTCTGGGCGCACAGGCTGACGTTTATCCAGCCGCTGAACTTCCAGCTTATGAAATCATATGAGATGGACTTCATGGTCATCATCGGTGGCCTCGGTTCCGTCACGGGATCGCTGGTCGGCGCGTTCTTCCTGACGCTGCTTCCCGAGGTGTTCAGGCAGTTCAGCTCTTGGAGAATGGTGATCTACGGACTCGCGGTGGTCCTGGTAATGGTCTTCAGGCCCCAGGGCCTGCTCGGCGGGATAGAGTTCAGCCCGTCCGGGATCATCCGCAGGATAAGGGGACTCGGAAAGGACAGCGAAGGCCTGGAGCTCGCGGAGATAGCCGCGGCCTCGCCGGAGCTCGCTGAGGAGGTCCGCCGTAACCGCGAGGAATACGATAAGATCCACGGCAGCAAAGCTGTCCGCTCAATGGAAGGAGGCGAGGCGTAATGGCAAGCGTGCTTACACTTAAGAACGTTACGAAGCGCTTCGGAGGCCTCACCGCCGTCGGCGATGTGAGCTTCTCCATCCGGGAGGGCGAGATCTACGGACTTATCGGCCCCAACGGAGCCGGCAAGACCACCATATTCAACCTGATCACAGGTGTATACACCCTCACGGAGGGGGAGATAGTCTACGGTGATGATGATGCCGGGGACGGACCGACGGCCGTAAAGCCGGCGGTGACGCTCGCTGTGGCCGACCCTTACGGAACGGGCTTCGTCGCGGACATCAAAAGGCGCTTCATCTTCAGGCCGAAAAAGCCTTCCGATATCGCGAACCTCGGCATCACCAGAACATTCCAGAACATCAGGCTTTTCAAGAAACTGACTGTCTATCAGAACGTTCTGACCGCCTGCCATAAGTCCGCGACCTACGGGCTGATGAGCTCTTTCCTTCCCAAGAAGGTACCCTATACCAATATAGTCTTCCCCTGGTTCAGGGAGCAGTACGCGGAAGAGGTAGGCATCAACATCAAGACGGAGAACCTGCTCAAGATGATGGGCCTCTGGGAGTACCGCGACATGCAGGCCGCGAACCTGCCCTACGGACTTCAGAGAAAGCTTGAGATCGCGAGAGCTCTGGCGCTCGATCCCAAGCTCCTGCTGCTGGACGAGCCCGCCGCGGGAATGAACCCTGAGGAGACCCTCGCTCTGGTGGACCTGGTAAAGGAGATAAGGGACAAGTTCCGGCTCACGGTTTTGATCATCGAGCACCATATGGATCTGGTCATGAACCTCTGCGACAGGATCTACGTCCTGAACTTCGGCAAATTCCTCGCAGAGGGCTATCCGGCCGACATACAGAATAACCCGGAAGTAATAGAAGCTTATCTCGGAAAGGAGGAGACCGATGCTTAAAGTCAGAGACCTCAACGTCCACTACGGCGGCATCCACGCGATCCGCGGGATCGACATCGACGTGGAGCAGGGCAGCATAGTGACCATCATAGGGAGCAACGGCGCCGGCAAATCCTCCACGCTTAACGCGATAAGCGGAGTAATCAAATATCAGGGGCTGATCGAGCTGAACGGCGAGAAGCTCCCGACACACCCGAACAAAGTCGTTCAGAAGGGGGTCGTCCAGGTCCCGGAAGGAAGGCTCATATTCGCCAATCTGACAGTGGAAGAAAACCTCAGGATGGGAGCTTACCTGAGAAACGACACCAAGGGCATCAAAGAGGATTTCGAGCACGTCTACGAGCTGTTTCCCCGTCTCAAGGAGAGGGAGAAGCAGAGAGCGGGAACGCTCTCAGGAGGGGAACAGCAGATGCTGGCGATGGGAAGGGGCCTTATGGCGTCTCCCGACCTGATCATGCTTGACGAGCCGTCTCTGGGCCTGGCGCCTCTTCTGATCAATACGATCTTCGACATCATCAAGGAGATCAAGGCCATGGGCAAGACCATGCTCCTAGTCGAGCAGAACGCCTTCAAGGCGCTGTCCATAGCCGACGAAGCCTATGTCCTCGAGCAGGGCGTGATCAAGCAGCACGGAAAGGCCTCCGATCTGATCAAGGATCCGAGCATCCAGGAGGCATATCTGGGAAAGAAATAACGGCTTCTGCAGGCTGTCACGCCTGACAGCTGTTTGAGCTTCGTAAGATGCGCTGAGAGCACGCTCCTGAGCCTGAGGCGGGAGTGAGCGATAATGGAGTCGGGCCGCCGGCGGAAAAGCCGGCGGCCCATTTTTGTCCCGGAACGGTGCTTCGAGGCTCCGGTTTTGGTGTATACTAACTAGGTGCGCGCCAGCGCGTATGGAGATGTGCGCTGCCGGTCGGCAAATATATTTGGCCGGCTGTTGACTTTGTTAAAAAATTGTCTTACTATATCTGAGGACTGTTGGGGATGGTTTCTGTGAAGTCATTCTTAAGGAGGTTGAGATGAAGAAAAAGATCATTGTTCTGATGCTGGCTGTCGTTTTGGCGCTTACCGCTCTCGCGGGCTGCGGGCCTGAGAGCTCCGGCGACGATCACGGTGAGGAAGGCCCGATCGCGGGCGAACCGGAAGTGACCGAGCACGACAGCACACCCATTAATATCCTCGCGCTGAAAGGTCCCACTGCAATGGGAATGGTCCAGATGATGAACGGCGTGGATTTCGGTGGGTTCGACGGCCACGAGTACAGATTCACGCTCGCCGGCGCTCCCGACGAGGTCGCTCCGGCCATAGTTCAGGGTACGGTCGACATGGCCGCGGTCCCCGCGAACCTGGCATCCGTCCTCTACAACAAGACCGAAGGCGGCGTTCAGGTCCTCGCGGTCAACACTCTGGGCGTACTGTACATAGTCGAAAGAGGGGAGAACATAAACTCCGTCGCTGATCTCGCGGGCAAGACAATCTACGCGAGCGGCAAAGGCGCTTCGCCCGAGTACGCGCTCAACTATATCCTCAGGGCGAACGGCGTCGATCCGGAAAAGGATGTGACGATAGAGTGGAAGTCCGAGCACGCAGAGTGCCTCTCGGCTCTTCTCGCCGATGAAAACGCGATAGCCATGCTGCCCCAGCCTTTCGTGACGACGGCCATGACCAAAGCCGAAGGCCTGAGAGTAGCCCTCGACCTCACCGAGGAGTGGGACAAGGTTCAGAGCGGGGAGCCATCTCCTTCAATGATGATCACCGGAGTTCTGATCGCTCGCAAGGCGTTCGTCGACGAGCATCCGGAAGCGGTCGATGACTTTCTGGCTCACTACGCAGAGTCCATCGCGTTCACCAACGAAAATGTCGACGATGCGGCAGTCATGATCGGCAATTACGAGATCGTTCCCGAAGGCATCGCCAGGCTCGCGATCCCCGAGTGCAACATAGTGTATATCGACGGCGCCGAGATGAAGGACGCCCTGTCGGGCTATCTCTCCGTGCTCTTTGAGCAGGACCCGGCTTCCGTGGGCGGCAAGCTTCCCGAGGACGGCTTCTACTACGTGAAATAGCCTGCGCTCATTAAATCCCGAAATAGCATCAAAAAGGGGCTGCCCGGCCTTAAGCTCAGTGGCAGCCCCTTTTGCGTGTCCCGCCCGCTTCCGCCGCGCCGCTGTGCCACAAGCATTTGGTGCAGAGACGCAAAAAAATGAGATTTCGTGGTGCAGAGCGCCAGAAAATCGCTTTCTGCACCAAAAAGTGCTGCCGCAGCGCGAGCATCTGGTGCAGAGACGCAAAAATAATGAGGTTTCGTGGTGCAGAGCGCCGAAAAAGCTCGTTCTGCACCAAAAGTGCCTCGTTCTGCACCAAAACGCAGCGCTGGGCGCTGCCTTGTTGAAAGCGAGAGCCGCAGATGGTACAATTCTAATGCGATAAGGTGCGATCGCAGCGCGATTATGAACAGGAAACAAGGCATTAAAATCTGGGCGATAGTATTCTGGCTCGCCGTATGGGAAATACTCAGCCGGCTGCTCGACAAAGATATTTTTCTGGTCGGGCCGGTCAGGGTCGTCGTGCGCCTTTTTGAGCTTCTCCCGTCAGGCGGCTTCTGGGCGTCGATCGGTTTTTCGCTGCTGAGGATCACCTGCGGTTATCTTGTCGCCGTGGTGCTCGGCGTGGCGCTCGCCGCCGCGTCGCGGAGGTACGAACGCGTAAGAGAGCTTCTGGCGCCGATCATCACGGTGATGAAGTCGGTGCCGGTCGCTTCGTTCATAATACTGGCTTTGATCTGCCTGCCGCCAAGGAGCCTTTCGGTTTTGATCTCGTTTCTCATAGCGATGCCCGTCGTCTATATGAACGCCTACGAAGGGCTGGGCGCCGCGGATCCCGGGCTGCTCGAGATGACAAAAGTCTTCGGGACGCGCCGCGGAAACGTGATCCGCGCCGTATACATCCCCGCGCTCTATCCGTATCTGGCCGCGGCCTGCAGGACTGCCGTCGGAATGGCATGGAAGGCGGGTACCGCCGCGGAGGTGATAGGCATCCCCAGGGGCTCGATAGGCGAAAAGCTCCAGCAGGCGAAGATCTATCTCGAGACGCCGGACCTCTTCGCGTGGACGCTCGTGATCGTGCTGCTGAGCGCTCTTTCGGAGCGGCTGTTCCATCTGATCCTGAAGCGCGGTTATGAGAGGCTTACGCGGATCCCGGGACCGAAGCGCAGGGCTGCTGAGCCTGCCGAAGCCGAGCCGAAGCGCAGGGCTGCTGAGCTTGCCGAAGCAGATGGGGAGTCTGCAAGGTCTGAGAGCACCGCGAGGTCTGAGCGCGCCGCGAGGGCTGATCGCGCAGGCCGGGCGGTCTTTCCGATCGAGGCGAACGGTCTCACCAAGAGTTACGACGGCGTTCCCGTGATCAAAGATTTCAGCCACCTTTTCCCGGTGGGAAGCGTCACCGCTGTGATGGCGCCTTCCGGAGCGGGGAAGACGACGCTTCTCAGACTGATCGCCGGGCTGGAACAGCCGGACGGCGGAACGGTGAGAGGCGCAGAGGGCATATCGATGGTCTTTCAGGAAGACAGGCTCTGTGATGCGCTCGACGCCGCGTCCAACGTGATGCTGGCGAGGGACGGGCTCGGAAGAGAGGACGCGGAGGTTTTGCTCGCTGAGTTCGGGCTGGCGGAAGACCCGGAGAAAAGGCTATCCGAGTATTCCGGCGGCATGAGGAGAAGAGTCGCGCTCGCGAGGGCGCTTGCCGCGGACTACGATATACTGCTGCTGGACGAGCCGTTTAAGGGGCTGGATCCGGAGCTCAGGGCGACGTGCGCCGAAAAGATCCTGGAGGCGTCGGAAGGGAAGACGGTGATACTCGTGACCCACGACGCGTCCGAGGCCGAACTCATGAACTGCGGCGAAGTCATCGCACTCGGGTGAGATGCCTGAGCGGGCTGGGACGGAGCTACTGCGGGAAAGGAGAGAACGATGAGCGACGTTATCGTAATAGGAATAGCCGGAGGGACCGGAAGCGGAAAGACGACGATCACGGATAAGCTGGTCGGATGCTTCGGCGATAACGTTTCGGTGATCCATCACGACAACTACTACAAGGCCAATCACGATATGACTTACGAGGAGCGCGTGAGGCTGAACTACGATCACCCGGACGCCTTCGATACGGACAGGATGATCGCGGATCTGAAGAGGCTCAGGGACGGGTATCCGATCGAATGCCCCGTCTACGATTTTTCGATCTACGACCGCACCGACGAGACTTTCACGGTATATCCCAGACCTGTGATCATAGTCGAAGGGATACTGATATATGAGAGCCGCGAGCTCTGCGACGAGATGGATATAAAGATCTTTGTCGACACTGACGCGGACGTCAGGATACTGCGCAGGATAGAGCGGGACGTCATGGAACGCGGACGCAGCCTGGAGAGCGTGATAAGGCAGTATCTGGAGACGGTGAAGCCGATGCACGAGCAGTTCGTGGAGCCGTCCAAGCGCAGGGCGGATCTGATAATCCCCGAGGGCGGTCACAATGAGGTCGCAATGCAGATGGTGATAGAGCGGGTCCGCGCGCACCTCGCCAAATAGCCCGCGCGTATCGCGAAATAAAGCATCGACCGGAGTGCCGGGGATGTGTTATACTGTATCGTTAGAGACGATATTAAGATAATCGGAGGTAAACAAATGAAAGCGGCAAACATAGTATGTCTTTCTCTTGCGGGAACCGCGCTCTGCGTAGGAGCGGCGGCGCTCACCGTTTCGATCATCGCGCTCGCGAGGACCAGGAGAAGATAGTCACAAGGCAGATATTTATAAAGATATAAAAGGAGCAAAAAAACATGGATTACGCGAAGGAATCCCTGCGCCTGCACGGTGAATGGCAGGGAAAGATCGAAGTGAACTCAAGAGTGCCCGTTGCTACAAAGGACGACCTGTCCCTTGCATACACGCCGGGAGTGGCACAGCCCTGCCTGGAGATCCAGAAGGATCCCGAGCTGGCTTACGAGCTGACCCGCAAGTGGAATATGTGCGCGGTCATCACGGACGGCACCGCGGTGCTCGGACTCGGTGATATCGGACCCCAGGCCGCTATGCCCGTAATGGAGGGCAAATGCGTGCTCTTCAAGTCTTTTGCCGACGTGGACGCATTCCCGCTCTGCGTGGACAGCAAGGACGTGGACACCTTTGTTGAGACGGTATATCTGATCAGCAAATCCTTCGGAGGCATCAACCTCGAGGACATCTCTGCGCCGAGGTGCTTCGAGATCGAGCGCAAGCTGAAGGAAAAGTGCGACATTCCGATCTTCCACGACGATCAGCACGGCACCGCGATCATCACGCTCGCAGGCCTGACCAACGCGCTGAAGGTCGTGGGCAAGAAGCGCGAGGACGTCAAGGTCGTCACTTCCGGAGCCGGAGCCGCCGCGATCTCCATCACGAAACTGCTCCTCTCCGCGGGATTCAAGAACGTCGTGATGACCGACCGCAGAGGCGCCATCTACAAGGGCAGACCCGAAGGCATGAACTGGATCAAGGAAGAGATGGCTGAGGTCACGAACCTTAAGGGCGAGCAGGGAAGCCTTGCCGACGTGATCAAAGGCGCCGACGTCTTCATCGGCGTGTCGGCGCCCGGACTCCTGACCGGAGATATGGTAAGATCCATGAACAAGGACGCGATCATCTTCGCTTGCGCGAACCCGACACCTGAGATCTTCCCGGACGAGGCGAAGGCGGCCGGAGCTGCTGTCGTATCCACCGGAAGATCCGACTATCCGAACCAGATCAACAACGTGCTGGCGTTCCCCGGAGTGTTCCGCGGAGCCTTTGATGCCCGCGCGACCGACATCAACGAGGAGATGAAGATGGCAGCCGCGAAGGCCCTGGCAGACCTGATCCCCGATGAAGAGCTCAGCGCCGAGAACATCATCCCCAAGGCATTTGATCCCGCTGTCGGACCCGCCGTCGCGAAGGCCGTAGCCGACGCGGCGAGACGCACAGGAGTAGCGAGAAAATAGCATTGACCAGGCGCCCCGCCGTGACCGCGAGTCAGATCCTGGCGCGGCGCCGCGATAAGGATAAGGAGAGAGTTATGTCTGAAGAAAAGAAAGAACTGCTCAGGGACAGCCTGGGAAGACCCTATGTATCCTGGGATCTCATCGGAGATTTTATGGTAGCGGCGTTCAAGGCCGTCGGAGTTCCCGAAGAGGACGCTAAGATCTGCGCCGACGTGCTGATGGAGAGCGACAGACGCGGCATAGAGAGCCACGGCTGCAACCGTTTCAAACCCATCTACATCGACCGCATCAACGACGGCATCCAGAACCCCGTGACCGAGTACGAAGTGCTGAAGGAGACCCCGACCACGATCGTAGTCGACGCTCACGACGGCATGGGCATGGTCGCTTCTCACAGGGCCATGGAGACCATCATCGAGAAGGCGAAGAAATACGGCATGGGCATGGCCGCAGTCAGAAATTCCACCCACTACGGTATCGCCGGATACTGGGCGACCATGGCGAGCAAAGAGGGCATGATCGGCATCACCGGAACCAACGCCCGTCCTTCCATTGCCCCGACCTTCGGAGTTGAGAACATGCTCGGCACCAACCCGCTGACCATCGGTCTTCCGACGGATGAGGAGTTCCCCTTCTGCATCGACTGCGCGACCTCCATCACCCAGAGAGGCAAGATCGAATACTATTCCAGGATCGGAAAGTCCACTCCCGCCGGCATGGTCATCGGCCATGACGGACAGGCTCTCACCGACAGCGACCAGATCCTCGTGGATCTCACGACCGGGCAGGCGGCGCTCGCTCCTCTCGGCGGCATCGGAGAAGAGCTCGCGGGCTACAAGGGATACGGCTACGCGACCGTGGTCGAAGTCCTCTCCGCCGCTCTGCAGTGCGGTTCCTTCCTGAAGATGCTGACCGGGAAAGACGCCGAAGGCAACAAGGTGCCCTATCACCTCGGACACTTCTTCATCGTCATCGATCCGGACGCCTTCATGGGTCAGGAGAACTTCCGCAAGACCTGCGGCGAGATCCTGAGAGAACTCAGAGCTTCCCAGAAGGCTCCCGGCCAGGACCGCATCTACACCGCGGGCGAGAAGGAATACCTCGTATGGCAGGAGAGAAAGGACAAAGGCGTCCCGGTCAGCGAACCCGTTCAGAAGGAGTTCATCAAGGTGCGCGACACCTACAACCTGCCCTTCACCTTCCCCTTCGAGTAGAAGGCGGAGCGCCTGAACAGAAGCGGAGCACCTGAGAAGAAAAGGCGGCTCAGCTGAAAAAGCAGATATAACAACGGCGGCTTCGGAAACGAAGCCGCCGTTTTCTTTGCGCAGAATGCATTAGAAATAACTTCCAGTGACAAAATCGGTTTTCTGCATGTTTTGCAATGCATTTTCGGCAGATTTCACGTTTTGTCAACCGCAAAACCATGCCGTCGGGTGTTTTTTCGTTGACAAAACACGAATCTGATCAATTTTTCAGTGCAAATTTGATGAAAAGAGGGTTTTGACTTTGTATACGATCTTGGAGATGTGCGAAATCATCTGGGTTCTGTTGAGCCCCGCCGCGATGATGAACATCGAGATCATCGTGATGACCATGAAGGGGAACACCAGCAGACAGATAATCATGGAGATATCCATAATGAGTATCCTTCTTTCTATATCTCGTCTTTAACAGTTCAAAATAAGCAAAAGCCCTGTAAACGCCGTAAATAACGGCATTTGCAGAGCTTTAAGTTATGCACAACTTTTGCACAATGTTTAAGTTTTTTTAGTAGCCCTCAAAACTTTTCTTAGATTACTGGTAGTTAGTATTTGGTAATCGGTCCGGAAGCCACTGACCTCGTGCAAAGCATCGGTAATATCAGATCTTTTGTACCCAGGTATAAAGCCTTCACGGGGAACCTCGAGGAACTTCATTTCTCTAAGAGTAGAGAGGATTTGAGATGTAGTGTATTTTTCCTCTAGTCTCTTTTCGAGAATTCTGTAGATATACAGAGCAAGGAAACATGTTAGGAAATGAGCACGTATTCTGTCTTCACGTCTAAGATATATCGGTCTGGAGCGGAAGTCGGACTTTATTATGCGGAAGCTTTCTTCAATCTCCCAACGTTTGGAGTTAATGCGTAGTATTGTGACAACATCATTTTTCAGATTGGTCGTTACACAATTTCTTTCCCTATACAACTGTTAAACTACCGTCACAGATACTCATATACGAGGGAATACCCCCGTTCACAGGTTTTCCTTTTATCTGAAATGTATTTTGGAAAACTCCGAATTCGCACTTGAAATCATCAATTTAGAAGAGGTATAATAAACAAATTAATGTATTGTAATTACTCTTTGCTGCAGGAGATATGGACATGAAATCAGGATTGCTTAGGAAGACCCTCGCAGTGGTGCTGATGCTTCAGATACTGCTCGGTACGGTTCCTGTACAGGTATTTGCCGATGACGGAGATGTGCCGGATGAGGTCACATCCGCTCAGAGCCTTTCGGAGGAACAGCCCGCCGAAGGGTCTGTTTCCGATGGAGAGGATAATGGGGACCGGGAAGCAGATATAACCCTGGAAGTATCACCGGAGCAACCGACGGAAAATACATCTCAAGGAGAAGCAGAAGAAAACGAGACCGAGCAGCCGGACAAAGGAACAGAGGAGCAGACTGTCCAGGATACAGAAGGCACAGACTCTGCTGTATCCGATACTGCCGCAGCTGATCAGGCAGAAGACACGAAGGAAGACGTACCGGAAGGCCCCGTTCTGCTGGGCTCCGGAAATGATGCCGCTCCTTTGCTGGGAGCCGGCAATACATGCCCTGCCGGAGATTACGTTCTCGGATTTCAGATGTATGGTAATGATGATACCACCGACTATTATGAAGAGAACATACGCATACTGGATTCGGACGGAGAACAGATCGGCAGTGTTCTGACCTTCAACGCATTTAACGGCACGGGCGACCTGTGGGAGAGAAAGACGATAAGCCTCACTCTGGACAGAGAGCCTGCTACGATCGAGGTCAACGTAAGTTATGGCCCGAAAGGTGATCCGGGGCCTATTCAACTTTACTACACTGCGCCGTTCGAGACAGATTATGTGGGTAAGGATGCATCCGCAATAAGAGCGGATAATGGCGACGAAGTGACGTTTTGCCACTATGACATCCAGTGTGTAAACTATGGCACCCCTATATGGTACGTCGACCAGTACGGAAATACACATGTCAAGACTGACTACGAGACTCCCGGCTTAGACGATAAAGTCGGAAAAGAGTACTGGCTCCCGATACGCGACAGCGGCAGAACTCAGGTATTGGTAGTTACCGGAGATACTAATATTGTTCTCTATGACGATGTCTCTTATGAATGTACAGGCATCTTTATATCTCCGAACAGTTCTCTCACCATCTGGGGTCAGAAAAACGGTACAGGAAAACTTAAAACGACCGGACAGACTCCGGGATCGGAGACGGTACTTGAGCAGTATCCGGGCGATCCCGGTATAGAAGTTTGGGATGACGCAACTCTTGTGATCAACGGCGGAACCATTGTCGCCAAGGGAGGAAAGGATGCTGCCGGTATAGGAAGCGCCGAGGACAGACTGAGCGGAAGCATAACCATCAACGGCGGCCACGTCACCGCTACAGGCGGAGAGATGGTAGGCAGCCTTATCCCGGACCTTGCAAGCAGAAACAGCGCTGCCGGAATCGGCGGAGGCGGAAACGGAAGCAACGGCCCCATAGTCATAACCGGAGGCACAGTCATAGCCGAAGCGGGAGCCCCGGGACTCGGCGGAGCCGGAATTGGAAGCGGTACGAGAGCTGCATCCGGACCGATCACAATATCAGGCGGATATGTAAAGGCAACGGGCAAGAACCGCGGCGCAGGCATAGGATCCGGAGCAAAAGCAGGCTCAGGGCCCATAGTCATAAGCGGCGGTATTGTGGAGGCGTCTTCATATGCCGGTGCAGGTATAGGATCAGGCGGACGTGAATACAACGATGACAGCAATCCCAACGGCCCCATCACGATCACCGGAGGGGATGTCAGAGCTTGGTCCGGAGATCAAAACCCCAATTCAAAGTTTTACGGAAGCGGGGCAGGTATCGGTGCCGGAAACGGAGGACCTCAGGTCGGTGACATTACTATTACCGGCGGCGAAGTTACGGCAGTCTGCACAAGACGCTCTGCCGGTATAGGCGGATCAGCAAACGACAACGACGGATTCGCGGGCGGCAATATAACCATAGACGGACAATATACGATAGTCAAAGCCTTAAGTGTCGGCGGCGCAGGAATAGGATCCGGCGGCAGAAACGTCGGTGCCAATTCATTAGGCGCAAATGGTGCTTCCGGCGGAAATATCACCATAAACAACGGAAATGTCACCGCGGTCTCCACAGGTGCAGGAGCCGGTATAGGAGGGGGCAACGGCGGAGAAGGCGGAACTATAACCATAAACGGCGGATATGTCAAAGCCTACGGCGGAAACTCTAAATACAAATGGAATGATGAAGGTTCATATGAGCAGGGCGGCAGCGGTATAGCAGGATTCAATGATGTCATGGATGATATCATGATGGGCGAGTTCTTTGATCAGCTGGCCGACGTCATTATAGGGGCATTGTTCGATGACACCTTCGCAGGATCCGGGATCGGCGGCGGTTCTCATGCAAAGGGCGGCACTGTAGTCGTAAACGGAGGTATCGTTGAGTCCACTGCAGGAACAAATGAGGCAAAGGCGATAGGACATGGAAGAAGCAACTCGGATAACGGTTCACTCAGTGTCTATGACAACTCCAAAGTAACTTACGGAAATTATCAGGGAAGTGTAATAGCTGTCGATGGAGTAGACACATCTGACATAAGGCATACATATGCTCAGAACAACAGCTATGCCAAGATCGAACCCGGCGAGATAACCGTTACTTTCAATATGAACGGCCACGGAACAGCTCCAGAAGATCAGATCGTCACAAGAGGAGAAACGGCCGTAAGACCCGATGATCCGGCAGAGACAGGATACTTTTTCGCCGGTTGGTATAAAGATGATCAGTTCACTGAACTCTACGATTTCGGTGAGCCCGTGTTCACAAGCACCACTTTATATGCAAAGTGGGTTATAGGCTATGACCTCAAGATCATCAAGAACTGGGGCGGCTATGAGGCTGCGGGTCCGGTCACTGTTAACTATGAAGTCGAATATGCGGAAGGACTGAGCACGTCAGGTACCGTGACGCTCAATCAGGGGAACGCCTACAGCGGCGACATCCTCATATCCGACGAGAGCATTGTGCATCTCAAGGAAGGCAGTGTGGAAGGATTCCGCCACGGCGATTACACTCTCGGAACAGATACAGTGCTGCCGATAGACGAGACGGATACAGCAGTACTGAATCTCAGAGACAGAGCTGATTCAGGTCTTACAGAGAGACCGTACAATGCTGCAATTAATCTTGTAAGATCCGGAAATGCCGCCATAACTCTCGAAAATGTCAAAACGGGACGCTACTCGGTCGTTAAGATATGGGATATTCCCGAGGATCAAAGCTACGCGAAACCGAATTCCATACAAGTTGCGCTTCAGCACTATTCGGAAGGCACATGGACAACTGTCGAGACGCTCGAGCTAAAGGGAAATATCAACAGCAACAGGTGGACGGGAGAATTCCAGCCTGTTGACGACGGCGAGACTCCTTTTGAAAACTACAGGATCAGAGAGCTGGATATGGACGGGAATATAGTCCTTGCAGCCGATGATGCTGATGCCACGGAACAGGACACGCAGACAGTAAAGTTCCATATAACTCCGGACGGCGACACTCTTGAAGAAGAGAGAGATATAAACTATAAAGTCTCATACAGTGACGATGTGAGCAACGGCACAACTGAGATCACAAATACAAACAAAACAGATTATTCAGTAAAGGTCGTATGGAATGATTTTCCGGGAGAAGAGGGACTGCCTGATTCTGTCACAGTGCAATTGCAGGGACATCAGCCGACAGACCTTGTGCTGACCGCAGAAAACGGCTGGCAGGGAACCTTTGACACAAGAACGGATGAAGCCGGGTATAGAGTAATTGAATTCGGAAAATGCCACGACGGCGTCGGACTCAGTAATAAATATATCTTTGATGATCCAAATAAAAATGAAGATATAGCTGACTTCGAGATCACGAAGAACGGTTCAACTGTCATATACAGATTTACTGTGACAAGAGAATACGACCCTGAGACCCGTGTCACGACAATAACCCATACAAAAACGGGCGTATTTTTACAGGTCACAAAAAAGTGGGAAACGGACCGGGATTACAGTAACTTGGGTATATTCATTGTTTTCCAGCACAGGCAAAATGACGGAAACGGAAACTATACCTGGACCAATATGACCGAGGCTACTGATTCTAATTTTATAGAATTGCCTAACAATAACAGTTACACGTATATTTACCCGGCACCTGTGCCCCTGGATGAGAATTTCTCAAGAGACGACTACCGTGTCCGAGAGTGGATAGATCACCGCACCGATCTTATCGACAATATCTACTGGCCAAGTTTTACGACTCTTACCTCCGAAGAGGGACTGTCTTTGCGTCCCACATCTTCCTCTGTTATGGGAAGAATTATGTATCTTGAGGAAGACGACGGATATGTTGACGGACTTGGCCCCGTATTCGAGGCCAATTACAAGGTGAGCACGGGATTAACAAAGGTCCTGTTCAGAACGCTTTATGAGACCGATGAATTCGGCAACTATGTTATCATAAACCGCGAGGAGGGAAATCTCGAAGTCAAAAAGAACTGGGAATCCGAGACAGATCACCTGCTGAAACCGGAGAGCATCGAGGTCGCCCTGCAGCATCGCACGGAGAACGGATGGGAAACTGTTGAAACTGCAGAGCTCAATGAGAGCGGCAGCTGGAAGCACAGTTTCTCTGCACTCAGCTACTGTGAAAGCGGAGAGTTTTCCGCCGATGATTTCCGCATAAGAGAGCTCGGCTCTGACGGCAGCGCAGTGCTTGCACCGGACGATCCCGATTTTGCGGAATCCAATGGAGACGATACTGCAGTAAAAGTCAAATACGAAGTCGCTGTAAACGGCAAAAAGACCGAAGTCTCATATAAAGTTAAATATGAACTCCAAAACAGTGTGACGGTCATAACCAACACTGATGAGTCCAGGTATCTGACAATAGAGAAGAAATGGGATATAGACATTGAGGGAAAAGACCATCCCGAAAGCATAGAGGTCGTTCTCCAGAAGAAAAACGGCGATTCCTGGGAAAATGTCGAGGTCGTAAAACTGGATTCCGAATGCGAGTGGCGCCGGGATATCCGCATGCCGAACGGTACAACGGAAGATACCGAATTCAGGGTAAGAGAACTGAAGCCCGAGAGCGCCCTTGACGCATTCAAAAAGGATCTCAAGGCGAAGATAATCTCCGGGACCACCGTATCCTTTGAGGACACTATAAGCAGCCTTAAGACCCTCGAAGATGGCAAATACTGGGATCTCCTTCCGGACAGCGTAAAGGAAGCAGCCGAGAGCGGAGAGGAGAATCTCAAAGAGGAACTCGGTGCAGAGACCGGTAAGCTCTGGGACAGACTCATGGATACCATAGGCCTCGCAACGGCAAAGAGCAGGATAGTCTACGACAAGGACGACTCCGACAAGGGCGAAGGCACAACGAACGAAGTGACCTACAAGGTCGATGGATACGACTCTGTAGTCACCGGTGAAGAGGAATCGTCCCACGATACGAAGTACAGTGTATCCTACACGAAGGACGGAAACACCTATAAGATAACTAACAAGGCTATTCTCAATATAGATATAGTCAAGAAGTGGTATTCCTGGGGCGTTGAGGATGACGACATGCCTGAATCAGCTTGGCTCGTGCTGATGTGCAAACCAAGTGAAGGTGCACTCGACAATGCAAAGGATCTCGCAAGTGCAGCAGGAGTGGACCTTGGCGGAGTCCTCAGCTACGAGTTCCCGGTGATCAATCCTATCAAGGGAGGGATCGATCCCATCGATCTCATAAGCCAGCTCACGATAGGCGTAAATGTCAGCCTGTTCAAGGATCTCAAGATCATCCCGACCCTTGCGATCGCAAAAGCGGAGAAAGCTGACGAAAGCGATGATGACGGTGACGAAGATGCCAAGGACTGGCGCGTCGAATTCACCGTCAGCAAATACAACATGGGAATACCCATGGAATACAAAGGCGCGGAGCTTTCAAGCGAAGTCATAAGGCAGATCATCAAGTACATTTCCGGATTCGATCTGCCCGTATCCTTCAACCCGTTCGATCTCTATATAAGCGTGCCCGGCAAGGCAAAGGGAAGCACGGAGAACTTCAGCCTCAGCGACTTCGACTTCTCTAAGCTCGCGGAAACGGGTAAGCAGTTCACACAGGGCGACCTCGATCTCATGAAGCTCAAAGAGCTGTTTGAGTCTGACACGGATCTGCTTGCCAGCGTCATGAATCTCAAGATCGACTGGGATACAGACGATTCCGACAAGATCGAAGGCAGCAAGACGTGGGTTAACGATGTGGAAGCCCAAAGACCTGAATGGATAAAGATCCATATCAAGGATGAAAAAGGTGAGATAGACGGGTCACCTGTAACTCTAAACAGGTCCGACTTTGAGGGCAAAGACGTCTGGAAGTGGGAGATCGATGAGCCCGAAGACGCAGATGAAGACACCGAATACATCTTGTCCGAGGAGTGGCCTGAAGAATACTCAAATAAAGACCACTATGTCGTCGAGATCGATGACTGTGACATTACAAATACATGGCACAGTGAGATCCCGGAGACTGTTACCGTCCAGGGCAGGAAGCTATGGAATGATGACGATGACCGCGACGGACTGCGTCCCGAAACCATAAAGGTATATCTGCTGGCCGGCGGAAGCCGTGTAAAGGATGACGACGGCAATGATATCTATGCCGAGACCTCGGAAGCCGGTGAATGGAAGTACTTCTTCCCGAATCTGCCGAGGACCGATGAGACAGGAAATACAATAGAGTATTCCGTCGAGGAAGAACCGGATGAAAACTATGAATCGGAAATTGACGGATATAACCTCATAAATACCCACGAGACTCAGACGAGGGATATCACTGTCATAAAGATATGGAATGACTCCGATGATCAGGACGGCATGCGTCCAGACAGCATTATCGTATATCTTAAGGCTGACAGCAGAGTCGTCGCATCCAAGACAATCGATGAGGAAGATGGCTGGTCATGGACTTTTGAGGATCAGTACGTTAAAGCCGACGGCGAGGAGATCAAGTACACTGTAATAGAAAAGCCCGTGAGAGGGTATGAGACAGAGATAGACGGCTTCAATATCACCAATAAGCATGATCCGGACAAGATCAGTATAAATGTCCAAAAGGTCTGGGAAGATGATGAGGACCGGGACGGGATAAGGCCCGATTCGGTAACGGTGAAACTGCTTGCAAACGGTAAAGATACCGGAAAAACTCTCGAGCTCACAGATGATAAACTGACCGGTACTTTCGAGAGTGTCGATGCAAACAAAGATGGAGAGAAGATAAACTATACCGTCGAGGAAGTGACAACCTCTACGGTCACAGGAACTGATGGGCCCGGAACATATGCGTTTGAAGTGACCGGAAGCGCCGAAGAGGGCTTCACGGTAACAAATACTCACACTCCGGAGAGAGTCTCTGTCGAGGGTACGAAGGAGTGGGATGATGAAGACAATGCCGATGAGATCCGCCCTGAGAGCATAACCGTTTATCTCAAAGCCGACGGCAAAGTCGCCGATTCCAAGACAGTCGGTGAAGCTGAGAACTGGTCATGGGCCTTTGAGAACCTCTATAAATATGACGACGGAGAAGAAATAGAATACTCTGTGACGGAAAAGCCCGTAAGCGGTTATGAAGCGGAAGTCGACGGCTACAACGTCAAAAATACCCACATTCCGTCCACCGTCAGGGTAGAAGGCACAAAGACGTGGGATGACGACGATGATGCGAACGGCAAGCGCCCTGAAAGCATAGTCATCAGGCTCAAAGCCGACGGCGTTGAAGTTGCGGAAAAGACTGTTACAGCCGAAGACGGATGGACCTGGGCTTTTGAGAATCTGCCGGAGAAAAAAGACGGAAAAGACATAACATATACCGTGACCGAAGATACTGTGGAAGACTATACTTCTGCAGTCGACGGGTACAACATCACGAATACGTATACTCCGGACAAGACT
>Ga0079305_1002164_pt1 | contig 19022 bp, 26 predicted proteins | sample LMS_cellobiose_e_FD_79183 | JGI IMG/M metagenome (GOLD analysis project Ga0079305, IMG submission 79183) | Rumen-fistulated moose microbial communities from Alaska, USA - LMS_cellobiose_enrichment | ecosystem: Host-associated > Mammals > Digestive system > Stomach > Rumen fluid ... | reverse complement strand
CGGGTGCGTATCTTACGCGAGCGCATAGAGATCAATGAGCGCTTAATCCACAAGACCGGGAAAAAGCGCAGGGAGGCAAAAGCGGAGTTGGAGGATTTTAATGCACAGTATGAGGCGGTGTGCGCGGAGATAAGTCTATTGAAGGGGTGATTTTGTGGTGGAATGCCCATATAATTTGCGCATTGAACAAATCACCCAAACAACGCATGAATTTAACGCAGATGGCCAGGAGATATCCTGCGAAACAAAACTCATTGAAAAGCAATTTCCGCAACCTTGTGTGGGGAAAAGATGCGGCGCATATCATTTTGGAAGATGTATGCGCCGAGGGTAGAAAAAGTGTGGTGGTGATGTGGCGAATGGTAAATATCAAGAGTGGTTAACGCCGGAGGGCTTAATAAAGCTCGAAGGGTGGGCGCGGGATGGCCTGACGGACGAGCAGATATCTCAACAGATAGGGATATCTACCTCTACGTTATATGCCTGGAAGGAAAAGCATTCGGAGATTTCGGAGGCCCTAAAAAGGGGCAAGGAAATTGTTGACCGTCAAGTGGAAAACGCCCTCCTGAAACGAGCGCTCGGATATGAATACACAGAACAGAAAATAGAAGTGGACGAAAGCGGCCGCAAAAAAGTATCGCAGACAATAAAGCAGGTAGTACCTGATACGACTGCCCAAATCTTTTGGCTAAAGAACCGTAAGCCGGAACAGTGGCGCGATCGGCCCAATGCTTCCGATAAAGACGCGGGTGCATGGGAAGATCTCATAAGGGGCATGATGGATGAGGTATAGCGATAAGCAGGCCGAGCTGCTTCGGATGTTCAAGCAGGGACAGCTTCGGCGCATCAATATCCTGCATGGTTCGGTCCGATCGGGCAAGACCTGGATATCTCTGGTGCTGTGGGCATTCTGGATTCTGTCCATGCCGCGAGACGGTTCCTACTTGATGGTAGCAAAGACCCTGACCAGCTTAAAACGAAACTGTCTCGACCTGCTGGAAACACTGGTAGGACGTGAGCATTTTACATATTCCTTGTCGGCTAAGCAAGCAACACTATTTGGAAGAACGGTTTATTTGGAGGGCGTGAACGACGCCCGAGCGGAAAGCAAGATCCGGGGCATGACCCTGGCTGGCGCCTACTGCGACGAGTTGACACTATTCACCGAGGATTTCTTCTCTATGCTGCTATCCCGATTATCTGACCCAGGAGCAAAACTTTTTGGGACAACAAACCCGGACACGCCGTTTCATTGGATCAAAGTCAAGTATATCGACCGGCAGAATGAGCTTGACATGCTGGTAATGCAGTTTCTGATAGACGACAATCCATATCTTGACCCTGAGTATGTAGAACAGCTCAAAAAGGAATACACTGGAGTTTTCAACGATCGATTCATCAAGGGGCTTTGGGTAGTAGCGGAAGGCTTGATTTACCCGATGTTCGACCCGAAAAAGCATGTCGTCAAGGCGGAGGATAGGCCATATAAACAATATTACATATCTTGCGATTACGGGACCGCAAACCCAACAAGCATGGGCTTGTGGGGCGAATATGACGGTACATGGTATCGGATTCGAGAACATTATTGGGATGGGCGGGCCGGTGGACAAAAAACCGACGAAGAACACTATTTAGATCTTGAACGGTTGGCGGGCGGTCTCCCGATACGGCGAGTAATCGTAGACCCTTCCGCGGCGAGCTTCATCGAGTGCATCCGCAGGCACGGGCGATTCAGAGTACAGCCGGCCAATAATGACGTGATCGACGGGATACGGGATGTTGGAACCTGTCTGTCACTCGAAAAGATCAAGTTCAATGATTGTTGCACAAATTCATTCGCGGAATTTTCTGTCTATGTATGGGACGACAAGGCCGCTTGCGATAAACCGGTTAAAGACCATGACCACGCAATGGATGACATCAGATATTTTGTACACACAATTGTAATGTCTCAACCGGGAATCCGCGTACTAAAACCGAAGGAGGGATAGCTTGGAATTAGAAGTCATTAAAAAGCTGATAAAGGATAAGGTAGGCGGTCATTCGGCTTATATCTCCGATGCAAACATTGCGGATCTTTACTATGATACCAACAACGACATAGAGAGAAGTAGGTTGGAGGAATCTTCTGACAGCAAAAGCCCTCTGCGTACAGCGGATAACCGAGTATCACACAATTTTTATCAAATACTCGTCGATCAAACTGCGGCATATATGTTTACTTATCCTCCGACCTTTGATACGGGAAATAAGCCGCTAAATAAAAAAATTATGGAGATTTTGGGGGATAAGTATCAAAAGATCTGCAAGGATCTTTCTATCGATGCCAGTAACCATAAGACTGCATGGCTGCACGTTTGGAAGGACAGCGAGAACCGATTCCGATATGCGATAATTGATGGGCGTGAAGTGATCCCGCTCTATTCGGGCTCCATCGACCACGAATTGATTGCAGTGCTGCGCAAGTACCTGCAAACAGACGATCAAGGCAAGGTGTGGTGTGTTTACGAATATTGGACAGACAAGGACGCATCGGCATATCGTTGCTATGGCGGAGATATTAATGCACTGGAAGCTTACCAGATGTTTTCGTCCTTAGATGTAGACACGCAGTCGCAGGAAGCGTCTGAAGCCATGCCACATGATTGGGGCGTTGTGCCGTTCATCGAGTTTGCCAACAACAATAAGCGACAGAACGATCTAAAAAACGTCAAAAAGTTAATCGACGTTTACGACAAGGTGCTTTCTGGCTATATCAACGATATCGAGGATATTCAACAGGTTATCTTTTTACTCGAAGGTTACGGCGGAACGGATCTGGATGAATTTCTGGGGCAGCTCAGAAAATATAAAGTGGTCGATATGCAGAACCGACCGGATCAAAGGGCCGGAATGTCTACTTTGTCCATTGAAATCCCGGTGGAAGCCCGCAACAAGCTGGCAGAGATCGTTGAAAAGAATATCTATCGACTGGGGCAGGGCGTTGACATTAACCCGGACAAACTTGGACAGGCAAAGGGCGTTGTAATTGATCACCTATATGGATTCCTAGAACTGAAAGCAGGGCTGAAAGAAACAGAATTCCGCCTTGGGTTCGGTAAGCTGGTTCGGATGATCCTAAAATATTTGGGGGAAAACACAGAAACTCCAATTACGCAGACGTGGCAGCGTAACAAAATCCGAGATGATCTGGAGCTGTCACAAATCATTGCGAATCTCGCCGCAGTAACCTCGCGGCAGAACATAGCCAAAGCAAACCCGCTGGTGGAAGATTGGGAGGAGGAGCTCTCGCTTCGAGCCGACGAAGCGGAGGAGGATATGCGACGATTTGAAACACCCGACCTGCCGCCGAAGGACGGTAATGGCGCATGAAGTCGCGGGACTACTGGCAGGAACGCACACAGACCCGATATTTGAACGCAGAGGCCGATATCTTCACAGCAAAGAAAACCCTTGTGAGGTCTTTTGAGCGGGCAAGGCGGGACTTGCAAAGCCAGATTGACGCATTCTACGGGCGCTACGCAAGAAACAATAAGCTGTCGCTGGCAGACGCGCAGAAAGCCTTGTCGCTGGTGGAGTTGCGGGACTTTAAAGACGATCTGGAGTCCTTCCGAAAGCTCGCAATTGATAGCATGAGCACCTTTAATTTGGAGCTGGATAACCTGTCGGTCAAGGCGCGGATCACCCGGTTACAGGCGCTGAAATGCCAGGTGGACGCGGTGATTGAAAAGCTGTACATAGACCAGCGGGGCCAGATTGCAAACATCGGCGCAGAAATCTACACCGACCAATATCACCGGACGCTGTTTGACGTCGACCGTTATACCGGATTCCATCAGGAGTTTGCGCAGATATCCGACGAGACGATCAAGCGACTGCTGGACTACCCGTTTGATGGCTTGATGTTTTCCACCCGCCTGTGGCGGCAGTCGGAGGATTTGAAACCGCAGATTCAACAGATCATCAACCAGATGTTGATTACCGGCAAGCCGCCGCAAGACTACGCGGAGGAACTCGCAAAGCGGTTCTCGGTCAAGCAAAGCGAAGCTTACCGGCTGCTTTATACAGAATCCGCCTTCATGGCGAACCAGGCGCACACCGACGCATATCGTGCAGATGGGATCGAGCGGTATATCTTTGACGCAACACTGGACGGGACGACCTGCCCGGAATGCGGGGCGCTCGATGGCAAGGATTTTGCTTTAAAGGATTTAAAAGTCGGGATCAACGCCCCGCCCATGCACCCATACTGCCGATGTGTCAAGGTTCCAATGGTTGAGGGTGTGGAATATGACGGCACCCGATTTGCGCGCGACGCAGACGGGAATTCGATAGAAGTACCGGCCAGCATGACCTATGAACAGTGGAAAAAGCAATATATTGACGCAGAAAAGGCAGGTGGTATAATTAATGCAAAAGAGAAGTACAGCGGAATAACACGGGATGAGAACCGATTGATTCGCGGGAAAAAAGAAACTGCTATTGTCTACGGGCCTGACGGTTCAACGCTTCTCGTCAAAAAAGGCGGAGAGAGATTCGTTCGCTTTACCGCTCGAGAGGTCGGGATGATGAGGGGCGGAATTCTGACACATAACCACCCAGAGGACACAACCTTTTCCCCTGCCGATATCAATATGCTGCGCGGATCGGGGTTGGCAGAAATTCGCGCCGTAACCAGTGGGGGCGTTTACCGCCTTAAACAACCCGCGCGTTGGGATAGCGCCTTTAACACCCGAACAAAAATTGAGGCCGAATACGCAAAGTTAGAGGAATTGATTGAACCTAAGGTGTGGGCACGCTGCGAAATGGGAGAAATAACACTGGCAGAATACAACCAAATCTATCAGCACCAAATTTTATTACAGCTTGCGGAACAATTTGGGCTTGGCTATACTTTTGAGGTAAAATGATATGGGAGAAAATCGGATTGTAAAGATCAGCGAAGTGGATAACTTCGAGGACTACCCGGAAGATACCGTCTTTGAATTGGATGAAGATGGCGGAAAGCATCGACCGGAACGCAAACTGCCGGAACCACCGCCAAAACGCGAGGTGGAATAATGCTAAAGCCGTATAAATGCCGCCAATGCGGGAAGTTGCTCTTTGAAGCTGAGCTGCGTGACGGAGAGATTATCAAGATTTGTCCAAAGTGCAAGACACAAAACGTATTCAAGGCAGGAGGTGTAAAAACTGGACAACTTCAAGATTATCTATCGAATTCTGAAAGCGCTTGAAAAAGCTATGGACAATGACGAGTTTGACATGGAGACAATTTCGGCAGAGACGATGAAGATCTCGGAAACCAGATGGCTTAAGCTAATGATTATGCTGATAGATAGCGGTTACATTGACGGGATCAGTATTAGAAAAAGTTTTGATGAGTACCTGATTGCGGGATCAAGGCCAGAGATAACATTAAGAGGGTTAGAGTATCTTGAAGAAAACTCACTGATGCGGAAAGCCGCTGATGTCGCCAAAGGAATTGTTGACGTGGTAAAATAGCATAACGTAGCGCACCCAGCGTGCCAGTAGATGTAAGTCTATTGGCGCGCTTTTTATTTTACAAAAATTGTCCGGCCCGACGACATGAAAACTACGGGCGGCCCAGTGATGCGACCACTTGAAAAAGCATAGCCGGGATGGAGGAAAAATGAAAACAGAGGAATTGCTTGCGCTCGGCCTGAACGAAGAACAGGCTACCAAGGTATTGACCATTAACAGCAAGGACATCGAAAAGTTCAAAAACACAAACGACTCGATGAAAACCGAGCTTGCGGGCCTGCACGACCAACTCAAAACCGCCAACGAAACCATTGAAGGATTCAAAAAGCTGGATGTCGATGGAATCAAAAAGGCGGCGCAGGAGTGGAAGGACAAGCACGCCGCCGATACAGCGGCCCTTACAGAAAAGCTCAAGCAGCAGAGCCGTGACGCGGCGATTCGCCTTGCGGTCGCCCGTGAGAACGTCCATGACGACGCTCTGACGGTAGCAGCGCTCGACCTCAATAAGATCGCTGTCGCTGACGACGGGACGATTACCGGACTGTCAGATCAATTGACGGCGCTCCGGGAATCCAAGCCGTTCTTGTTTAAAACCGGGGAAAAGAAACACGAATATACACCAAATGGCGGGAATCCTCCTCAGGCAGACCTTGATAAGCTGTCAGATGCGGAGTGGTTCGCCGTACATAGTCAGAAAAACTAAAGGAGAGATATCATGGCAAATCAGTTCATCAGCATCATCGAACTCGCGCGTCAGTCCCTGATGCGCCTCCAGGAAAATCTTGTATTCCCGAACCTAATTTACAAGGACTATTCGCATGACTTCCAGATGGGAAAAGGTGCGAAAGTGCAGGTTAGAAAACCGGTCGTACTAGAGGCAAAAAGTTTTAATGCCTCCACTGGAATTGAGACACAGGATGTCAAAGAACAGAGTGTGGAAGTCGAGCTGAACGAAATCGCGACAGTTGACATTGAGGTCGGCGCACTGGAAGGCGCGGTCAGTTTTGACGATGTGAACCGGCTGTTCGTTATCCCTGCCGCAAACGCTCTGGCTGAGAAGATCAACAGCGACGGCCTTTATCTTTATAAGGACATTCCGTATATCGGCGGCACCGCAGGAGCCACGCCGGACGATCTGACCGACCTTTCGGAAGTCCGACGCATTCTCAACGAAAACAAGGTTCCTGTTTCTGGCCGCCGCGCCGTGTGGGACACCGAGGCCGACGCGAAGTTTACCACGATCCCGGCGATTGTAAATGCAGAGAAATCCGGAACCACTGCCGCGTTGCGAGAGGGTTCCATCGGCCGCATCTTCGGCCTTGACAATTACATGGCGCAGGGCGTTAAGAAACACGCCAAAGGCACCTTGTCCGCAGAAGTCAAGCCGAAATCGGCAACCAATGCAGGAGTAACCTCGCTTACACTGTCCGCAGCTACCGTAACCGGTACGCTTGTCAAGGGCGACGTGCTTACCATCCTGAATGATCACTATGTGGTTACCGAGGATGCAACCGCCGCATCTAACGAGATCACGGTCAATATTTATCCGGCACTGAAAAAGAATGTAACGACCGCAACTGTCGTTGCCGTAGCAGGGAATCATACCGCAAACCTTGCCTTTAACCCGCAGGCATTTGCGTTTGTCACCCGCCCGCTGGTTAAGCCCTCCGGCGTAGAAAGCTATGTGGTTAACTTTAACGGCATGTCTCTGCGCGTGACGAAGGGATATGACATGAAGTATAAGAAAGAAATGCTCTCTATGGACATCCTGTATGGTTACAAGACCATGTACCCGGAACTGGCTGTCCGCTATATGGGCTAATGTTTACGGCGGCGGATGTCGTCAAGCGTCTACAGCTGGACGGGGTAATCCCGTCCAGCGCACCGGACGCAAAGACGCTGGCACAGATTGACGACATGGCCGAGAAGGTCATGAACTATATCCACTCTGACGGCATCCCGGATGGCCTGTTTCGGGCGTTCTGCAAACTCTGCGCCGTTTACATCTCCAACTGTGATACTGGATCAGCTGGAACGGGAGAGGTTAAGAGTATATCTGAAGGAGACACCACCGTCACCTTTGCAACCTCGACAGAAACGGCGGCGATGGACGCGGACGGAGTTATATCCCAGTATGCAAGCGACCTGAACCGATACCGAAGTGTATATTTCAGAAAGGCGGATGTGCCGTGGGCTTTTCAGCAAATGTGATATTGCGCGGAAAATCCGCCCTTGCAATCCTCCGGGATGACCACGCGAAGGTGATGCGGCTTGACCCTTATGGGGAATCAATTGATGCGGATGCCGTGATATACGATTCCCTGCCATGCCATTTGTCCCAAACCACATTGCCGGTATCGGAAGGCGAGGACACCGCGTCGCAGACCAGAACGATATTTACTCTGTTTTTAGATGACGACGCGGACATCCGACAGGGCGACGAAATCACTGTAACCCATAAGGGCCAGACATTCACCGGAATCGCTGGGTTGCCGCTGCGCGGCACATTCAGCCTATCGGTAAAGCTGGAAAGCGTGGAGATATCATGAGCGAGAATGCAAAAGCGCTGGCGGAATTCCGAAAGAAACTCGAAATGCTTCTGGGCGACTTCGATGAGAGCGCGAAGCGCGTCGTGGTTGCACAGGCCAATCACGGAATGGGCGTGACCATGCGGAACACTCCGGTTGGCAAGTCCTATCCGGGGCATGTCGGCGGCACCCTCAAGCGGGGATGGAAACGCGGCAAATACAGTAAGGTTGGGAATGCTCACGTTTCTGGATACTCGAACAATGTTGAGTATGGTGCTTATGTGAATAATGGACACAGGACGGTCAATCAGAAGGGCGAGACCACCGGATGGGTGGAAGGCAGATTCATGCTGGAAAAAGGCGTGAACGAAGCCGACCGAAAGCTCCCGCAGCTGTTCGATGCGGAGATTGCGCGTATAAAGCGGGAAACGGGGTTCTGACATGAAAAGTAATGTGTTTACTGATTCCATCCTAAAAAAACGGGAAGCCGAAGGCAAACTGACCATTGCAGACAATGTGACCCTTGCGCTGGCTGACGCGCTGGCCGAGCTGTTCCCGGAGCTTCCAATCCACACTGGCCGGTTCGGCAGGATGCCAGGCTCCCATGCTGGTTTGTGTCCTTTTATGAGATGGTCAATTCGCAAAAGCTGGACGACCTGACCGAATATGAATTCGGGTTCGACCTGGAATACTGGCCGAAAAACAGGTCGAGCAACGCTGAGATAAACGCGGCGCTCTACACGGCCTTACAGGGGATTTACAGGCTTCAAAGCGATGGATGGGAATATACCGTCTACCGCAAGAACAGCGCGGTTACCGACCGCGTAGGGCATGTCACGGGCGTTGTAAAGGCGCTTGAGCAAACCATACCGGATGACCCGATCATCCAGAAAGCAGAAAAGGAAGTGACAATATGATTGATAGAGTAATTCCCGGCGTGAGCGTAGAAACCATTGCCGGGGAACGGGAGGCGCAGCTTGGGACACTGGGCGTTGTGGCAATGCCGCTGGAACTGAGCTGGGGCGCGGCAGTCACCGAGATTGAGCGCGGTGATGACACCACTGCGAGCCTCGGCCACCGGCTTTCCGACCCGGCAATCAAGCTGGTGGGCGAAGTCATGAACTATGCCAACAAGCTGATTCTGTATCGGCTGACGGCGGGAACACAGGCGACGGGAACGCTCGCGTCCGGCATTACTGCAAAGGCAGTTTACGGCGGTATAGTGGGCAATAACATTAAAGTGGTGGTTGCAGCTTCAGGGGATAACTGGAGCGTCAAGACCTTCCTCGGCACCGTCGAGATGGACGAGCAGATTATTGCAGCGCCCGCTGACTTCAAGGCGAACGATTTCATCCAGATCGAAGGAACCGGCACGCTGGCGGCGGCGACCGTCTCGCTCACTGGTGGCGCTGATACGACGGCGGACGCGGAGGATTACGATGCGTTCCTTGCGGAAATCCAGAAATACGACTATAACGTCATGGCTTACACCGGTTCCGATTCAGCCATTGCCAATAAGCTCATTGGTTTCATCGGGGAGCAGCGGGAATCCGGTACGATGGTGCAGCTTGTGCAGAGCGTGGTTTCCGCGGACGATCCGGCGATCTATAAAAGCACCATCGGCGGGAAAACGCTAAATTACGATCTGACCGCCGCCGAAGCCTGTGCGACAATGGCCGGTATCATTGCAAAGTGCGGGATCTCCGGCAGCGCGACACATTTTGACGGCGTGGAGGGCTGGACAGACGTATCTACCCGGCTGACCATCGAGCAGCAGAAAACCAAGACCCGCGCGGGGGAACTCCTGTTCGTGCTCAAAAATGGCAAGGTGATCGTGCTCTACGACATCAACAGCTTGATTACATACACCGACCAGGAACCGGAGGATTTCCATAAGGGATTGGTCATGCGGACGCTTGACAGCTACCAGACCGACTTACAGCTTTTACTTGACCAGAAGGTGATCGGGAAGATCCGCAACGGTGTGGACGGCAGAAACCAGATTAAGGGCATGATCGCAAAAATGACCGTTGAAAATTATTTGAATCCGGGCTACGTTGAAGGCTTTACCGCCGACGATATCACCGTGATTATGGGCACGGATCGGGATTCGGTCAAGGCGACGGTTGGTATTCGCGTGGTTGACACGGTGGATAAGATTTATGTCACTGTGATTTCGCAGTAAGGGAGGGGATTAGATGGCTTTAGCAAGAACCAGGCGGCTCCGAGACATCCCGACCGGTCATGATGGGAATGCATATCTAACTGTTGACGGCAGGCGATATGACGCTTTTTTGATTTCCAAAATGAATATCGGGTTCGAGACAATTACCGATGAAAAGCGGTTTCTAGAAGAACTGATGACACAGCACGCCGCGCGCGGCGGCAACATTACCGGCAGTGTAACCTATTACAATTGCACAAGTGCGTTTGTAAAAGCTGTCGAGGCATGGAAAAACGGCGAGGCGGAATACCCAGACATTACAATTCAATCCTATTCAAGGGTTGCGGGCGTCGGAAGGCAGGAAATTTTGGCGACCGGCGTAATCCTGAAAAATATTGGCCTTCTCACGCTGGACGACGGCAGTGAAACAGCTTCTACTTTCGATAGTGATCTGACCGCAGACGACTTCCAGACGATTGAATCTTTTAAGGAGTAAATCATGAAAAATCTTGACAGCTTTCTCCACCCGGAGCGAAAACCAAACATCAGATTTAAACTTTCGTCTTTTGCCGATGAATTTGAAATGCGCGTGCTGAGCGCCGAAGAAGACCGGAAAGTTCTCCGTAGTCTTGGCGATAAAAGGGATGCAACCGACGCACTTATCGCTTATGCAGCAGAGGCGCTTGTTGTGCCTGACCTGCGTGATGCTGAGTTTCAAAATGCCCTTGCTGAAAATGTCGGGCATCCAATTATGAATCCCGCTGACGCGCTGATAGCCATGACAACTAGCGCGGAACTTGCGCAGATAATCAGTGTGTACACGGACTATTCCGGTGTCGATGTCTCGTTTAGAGACGAAGTTGAAGAAGTAAAAAACTGATAGAGCAGGGCGAGGACGGATATTTTGTGTACGCTCACCTCGCCCTGCAAAACCACAATCTCCTGCCGCATGAATTTATGAGCTTACCTAGACGAGAACAGGTGTTTCTCGTGGCAAGCGACCTGGAAGCGGCCGAGCGTTTAAAAGAACAGCAAAAGAGGTGATGATTTGGCTCAAACTTTACAGGCTGTTTTCGCATTGAACGACCGCTATACAACGGTCATGACTAAGATCATCAACTCTACTGATACGGCAGAGAAAAAAGTCAAGGACATGGAGAAAGTCCTGGGCACATATAACAAACGTCTGGAGCAGACAAAGACATCGGCAGATATTGCGTCAGGAGGGATCGGTGGCCTTGCAACAAAGATTGGAGGGCTTGTATCTGCTGCATATCTGGGGAAAAAAGCACTCGAGGGCATGTTTGCGGCTGTTAATCTGTCCGCTATGCAGAAGGTGCAGGAAACCACGTTTCAGGCGCTTACACATAGCGAAAAGATTGGTTCAGGCCTCTATGACTATGTGAGTCGGTATGCCGAAGTGTCAGCTCTTGGCCGCGAAGATGTGGCACAGGGCGTGACAGCGGCGTTGACCGTGACGCGGGATATCAATCAGATTGAGCAGTTCATCAAGATGATTGAGCGTCTTTACGCGAAAGACCCCTCCAAGGGTGCGCAGCAGGCAGTTTTTTCTCTGAAAGAATTGCTTGCAGGAGACACAGTTTCCGCACGTGGGGTTTATGGGATTACCGGCATTAGTGGCGAAAGTATTCGCAGTATGATGGAGTCCGGGGATACACAGGGCGCACTTGACTATATTAGCTCCATCATGGATAAATTCGGCGCTACACAGGAAGTGGTGGACAAGAATTTCACCGGCCTTATCACCCAAACCAATATTTTTACCTCAAATCTCAAAACCGCAATTGGCGAAGCGGCGACTCCGGTCATGGAAAATCTCGCAGGTGTAATGCAACGCCTGAATGCTGAAATGCAGGCAGGGAAGTATCAACCGTTTATCAATGTCATGGTTAATGGCATGGAGATGATCGGGAACGGTCTTGCATGGGTGGCGCAAAATGCGGATTGGTTGGTTCCGTCCATTGCCGGGGTTATGACTGCGCTTATTATTTATAACGGAGTCATGAAGATTGTCAAGGCTACGACTGAACTTCTGGCTATTTCCACAGGCATCCTTACGGGAAGATGGGTAAGTGCAGCGGCGGCGCTGGCAGCGTTCGCGGGGAGTGCTTATGTAGTTTCCGAACTGACGAAAGACATCGATATGGAAACCAAACAGAGCCTTGCGGACATAAAAAGCGGGTTAAGTTCTGGGTTGGCTGGGACCGCTGATATAGATGCGCATATTACAAACAGTGACCCGATCAAGGTGACCGGTGAGGTGGAGATTGAACAGGAAAGCCTAAAATACATGATGGATTTTGCAGGTGCGCGTTTCCTCGCAATGTATTCCACCAGCATGATCCAGCCGCAGATGATCGTGCAGAACCAGACAATAAACCAAAACGCGGATTGGGACGAAGGATACCAGCGGTTTGGCGATATGATTGCCGAACAGCATGACGCAATGCCGAAGGGGGTGTACACGCCGACATGAGTTACCATGTTTATCTTGGAGATTTGACCATATATGGATCAGAGACTGTCGGCGTGACGCTCGCCCGCCCCGTTACGGTTCATAATGGGATTGGGTCGGGAGAATTTCCAATTCCAGACGACAAAAAGCTCCGCGAATGGACGATCAAGGGGCAGTGGACGGAGCGCAACGATTACCGCCTGACAGGTTGGCGGGAAGCGCATGAGCTGCTGGATGAACTGCTGGATATTCTCAATTCAGACGACCCAGAGCGGCTCATTATTGCAAATGGCTACGACAAAACATCAGTATTGGCCTATCTGACCGACGCAACCATGAATGAGAAATACGCAGGGGTCTATGACTTTACCGTAAAGCTGACCGAGTACAAAAAAACAACCGTTCGGACAACCGGCGTGCCGACCATTACAAGGCCGGGAAAGATACCGGAAATGCCTAAAACGGTTGTGTTTGAAAAAGCCAGTGATGTTGCCGGGTTCGGTATGGGGCATGGGTCGGGATACGATAAGACGATGGCTGACTTTAAGCGGATGGAATATGAGGATCAGCCAAGAAACACACTTTTGGAAGATTCGCTTGTGAACTTTTATCAGTGGGATGGTGATTCCGGGGAGGTAAAAACCACTTCTAACCCAAACCAAGTTCCTATCAATACTCCTGTCAGAATTTATAAGTATGGGGATTTTAACAAATGGGTAAGCAATTCGTTTGACGCTATAAAAGGAGCCTACAACAATTGGCTGGAATCGTGGGATGAGAAGAATCGGAAAAAGAATCAGATTGTAACTGGTAAGTAAATAACACGGAACGATTTATCTTATTTCGCGTTTGAATACGCATCCATAAAATTTTGCATTGCAAGCTGTTTATCTAACTCAGAATCTCCAGTACTGCTTGAGTCGTATAGCATACCTTCACCAGCAAAATCATGATGATATTTTACGACTTCACCATTTTCATTAACGGATGCATTGCCACTACTTGAATAGTTTTGTATAGGATTAATCCGATAGTCATATAACAAATTATCTCCAACTTTCAACGCTATTGGCTTCACGTCCGCAGAACTGCTTGCAGAAATTGTCGCTGTATAAAACTCATCAATCGTATTTCCGGCGCTGGAAATACGAGAAAATTTTTCTTTCACGACAGAGTTTCCTTGGTCATCGGTTGAATAACTGACGGTTTCAACAAAGAATTGGACGCTATTCGGGTTTGCAGAAGCGTTCAATACCATTCTGTGCGCAGCGTTTAATAATTTATCTTTGTTTAGAATTGATCTACTATCTGAATTATTGCCATTTAAAAATTGCCCTTCAAAAACGATCTCGTCATCAAGATATAGAGAAACAAGGTTAACAGTAAATGATTCAGGCAAATATTCGTAAACGGCAGTAACAGTATATTTCAGGTCAACTCCAAAAGCGTTGGGGCTAGAAAAATCTATCCGAGTGGCAATAACATCATCATCTGCCGTAAAAACATAAGACGAATAATCAAAATCATATTTCCCGGTTATAGTTGGAATCATTTCCTGAATGTTTTGGCAGAATACCGTAATTACTTCATATTTTAGGTCGGAAGCATTTTTGGCGGAGCTGGTACTACTTGAGACATAAGAATTTTGGCTAGGCGCGTTGCTTTGCGATGAGGGCTGTGAAAAAAACATTAAAAATATGGCGATTACCAACGCGGTCACTAAAACGAATATCCATACAGGCCGAGACGAAGTATTCTTTTTTGGGTTATATTGTTCATTTTTTGGCTTTTGAGAGCGTGCATTGAAATTATCGTCAGTTTGTGCATACCCGCACCATTGACAAAATACAGCATCATCGTCTATCTCATACCCGCAGTTTTTACACAACACAACGCAACACCTCCTGCACAGAAAGGGGAATTTTGATAATGAAAAACAAAACGCTGCTTTTACTATTGGGAGGATTCACAATCGGATTGGTTATAGGAACCTTACTGCTTGAAAAGGTATTCCTGTCTTTGTGGATATAAATCCTACCACCAAAGCCGTGATAACACCAGTGACAACGCCTATGACGATTGGAGATACGTTTTTCTTAAATCTTGTTAGCAAAGACTGCTCTTTTTCCTCTTTTTCTTTAAGCTCTACATATTTTATCATAGCCTTTCTTCCTTCCGGCCAGATATAATAATACGCTTGCTCGCCTTCACCGATATTGATATACTGCGCTTCCCTTAATTCTTGTAAAGCAATTAAAAGATCATCTGTATTACAAAAATTTAAAAACCCGTGGATATGGTTAAAAGTAACTACAAAGCCCTTTTGATGCTCATATTTCTCTAACATATATAATATCTTCAATTCCAAATCAGTTAAATCTTCTGCGGAAGAAATCACACGCAACACCTCCTGCCCACATTCTAACACGGCAGGTAAAGATTTACAACAAAAAGAGCCGCCAAAAAGGCAGCTCGGAAGATATTGTATAGCATTTCTTTTATTGCGCTTTTTTGTATAGAGGAATCTTGACTTCGATCTGTGCGTCCTCTGCCCAGTCCAGCAGGGTATTGACAGATGCGCGTGTGACCTTGGAATCCTCTTCCAAGTTTGAAAGCCGCTCGTCAATGGAATTGAGCCGTTCGCTTATTGGTTTCAATTTAGCATCCATCAAATCCGCAATGGCTTGCAAATCGCTTTTATCCAGCATATTCTTTCCCTCCCGTCCGATGTGTCTGATTATACCATACCGAGGAGACTGCTTCAAGAGAAATTATCAACAAAAGGGGGTGATTGCCATACTGCTTGTAAACGGTGCAGACCTTTCGCAGATTGCGGAGGACGTGAAATATGTATCCTACTGGAACAATGGGCCGGGGACGCTGACATTCACCTGCTCGGCGAAGAAGGCAAAGCTATATGACCGTGGAACAGAGGTGGTGTTTACCTTTGGCAATGCGAATATCTTTTATGGGTGGCTGTTCAAAGCATCCATGAGCCGGGATAAAATCACCTACACTTGTCATGACCAACTGCGCTACTTGAAAGCACAGGATACTTTAATCCGACAGGTTGAAACCCTTGATAGCTTTTTAAACCGTGTCGGCGCGACCTTTGGGGATAGAATCCGCCTGGGGCAGGTGGACAGCACCGAATACCCACTCTCCAAATATCTGTTCGACAACAAAACCTATCTGGACATGCTCTATCAATCCATATCGGATAACCTCCTCGGGAATGGGTATCACTACACGCTGCGGGACAATTTCGGAGCGCTTGACCTGCGGGATACGGTAGATCTTCGCCTGCCGCTGATTGTGGGGGATAAATCGCTGGCGACCGAATTTGAATATGCCGCGTCCATCAACGACGACACATATAACTTTGTCAAGGTGGCGAAGGACAACAAGCAGACCGGGACGCGGGACACCTATATCGCGGAGGATAGCGGCAATATATCCAAATGGGGCAAGCTCATGATCTACGACAAAGTGACCGCAGAGCTGAACGACGCACAATTGCAGGATCGGGCAAATCGCCTGCTTGTCATCAAAAACCGGGAAACCGAAACCCTGTCCATAGAGGCGGTCGGGGACGCGCGGGTTATTGGCGGCAGCGGTGTGAGAGTCATCTTAAAGCAAGCGGGTTTGGATACTTGGGCGGTGGTGGATCAGGCGACGCACAACTTTACACGCGACCGGACGGGAAAGCCCATCCACACAATGAAAGTAAATCTCATGTTTGGCAGGTGGTATTAATGGCCGACCTTGTTTCGGCAATTAAAAAAATAGTCAGGGATTATATAGATAATGAGAACCTTTCGGATCTTTCCTATGCGACATACACTGGCGCAGGCCTAAAAATAGACGGGAAACCGGTAGAAGTCCCGCTCGACATGATAGACATTCCTCTCCACCTCCAGACGATTACCGGAAAGCTTACCTGTGATCTGACCTCAGGGTTTGAAATCAAAGCCAAATGCGACGGTAAAGATGTGGAGGTCGAAAGCATCAAACTGACGGATGTTCCCGTAACGATTCAAACAGGGCTTTCGCCCGGGGCGCGGGTAGCAGTCGTCCAGAAGAAAGGCGCGAACAAATACTCCATCATCGACGAGGTGACAGGATGAGCGTATTAAAAACCTATGCAGAGCAAACAGGATACCACCCGTCAAAGACCTTCCGAATCCATGACGGCAGAATCGAAGGGATTATAGACGGGTTGGACGCGGTGCGGCAGTCGGCAGAATTGATCCTTACGACCGAGCGATTCGCATGGGACATCTTTTCAACGGATTACGGCGTGGAGCTGGAGGAGCTGATGGGGGAGCGCCGCCCCGCATACATTGAGGCCGACATTGAAAGGCGCACCACCGAAGCGCTCACGGAGGATGACCGGATCGCCGAAGTCAAGGACTTTTCGTTAGAATTTGGCCGGGAGAGCGCCTATATCAAGCTGACGATTGTTACCGACTTCGGAGAAATTCCACTCGAAAGGAGTGTTTCACTTGGCTGAAAATTACGAATACATGCCAATCTTGCAAGAAATGTTGGATGCGGTGCCGGATACGTTGGACAAGCGCGAAGGCAGCGTGATCTATACAACGCTTGCGCCCGCCGCCATGACCATTGCGCGGCAGAACTACATGATCGGATACCTGTTGAACCTGGTATTTGCGGACACCGCGACAGATGAATGGCTTGACCGGGTGGTATATGATTTTGGGATGGACCGGGAACAGGCGACCTATGCCGTTCGGCAGATCAACACCTTTGACAGCGAGAACAATGCGATGGATATACCGATCGGCAGCAGATTTGCAATCAACAACCTGACCTTTGCGCTGACCGAAAAAAAGGCAACCGGCCAGTACAAGGCGACATGCGAACAGGCGGGGACACAGGGCAACCTTTACAGCGGAACCATTCTGCCGGTGGATAATATACCGGATCAAGGCGGCGTAAAATTTGGCAGAGCGGAATTAGTCAGTACACCGGAAATCGCCGCAAGGGATACCGAAACCGATGAATCTCTGCGTGAGCGTTTTTATCTGGCGGTGCGCCAATCGCCTTATGGCGGCAATATCGCGGACTATGAACAGAAAACATTGGAGGTAAACGGCGTTGGGGCCGTCAAAGTGTTCGGAGCGCCAGACATGGGCGCAGGAAATGTCGGGCTGGTCATCGGAGACGAGCAGGGCAATAAAGCGTCACAAACGCTGATTGACAATGTGCAGGCCCTGATGGGAACCAACGGCGACGGGATTGCGCCGATCTATCACACGGTCACGGTCAAGACCTCAACAGACCTTGCGGTGAATGTGGCCGCGCCCGTCAAGCTGAAAACAGGCGCAAGCTTCGACATCGTGAAACCTACGGTTGAGGACACGATTGAAAAATACATAGAGGATATCGGATTTAAAGACGAAACTGTCTTTTTGGCAAAGCTGGTGGCCGCAATCCTGAACTGCCACGAGAGTATACTTGACGTTGGAGCGGTAACGCTGAACGGATCGGCTGAAAATATCGCGTTAACAAAGACTTATGCGGCCTATCAGGTGCCAATCGTTGGCACAATCACGGTTACGGAGGTGGCGTAATGTTTTATGACGACCCCTCGGATTACCTGGGACTTTTGCCGGACAACTGGCGGGAGCTGCTCGAAGTGCAGGCGATTGGGAATAGCGTAAACATCCAAATGGACAAGCTGCTTGCGACCATTAAGCAAGGAATTCAGAATAAAAGCGTATCTTTGGCAGACGAGCAGGGCGTTGTGCGGTGGGAAAATATTCTCGGGGTAACATCCCCGCTGAATAGCACTTTGCAAGCCCGCAGGGAGGCATTAAGAGCAAAGATCATGGCAAAGCCCCCGATCAATTTGCAGTCATTTAAGGCAGTTGTGGAGGCCTATATGGGGCTGGAAGTAGATGTGGAGCTTGCGCCAAATTACACCATCAAAGTGTGGTATCGCGGCGAGAGCCGGCAGCCGGATCTGAATCCGCTTTATGCAACCGTATATGAGATGATCCCGGCAAATTTGATTGTGGAAATCATGTACAGATATGTGATTTGGAACGAACTGGATGCCCTTAATATGGACTTTGATGTGCTGGACGCTAAAAATCTGACATGGGACGAATTTGAAAAGGGTGAGTGGATTGAGTGATACATTAACGCTATTTCAGGGCACAGACGCAGTTAGTCGCGCAAATTTCAACAGCCGTCTGACAGCGGCGAACGCCAAATTCAACAGTATCGAAGCGAACAAAGCCGACAAAATCCTAACTGGTTACACAAAACCATCAACGGGCGGAGCACTCGCGCCAACGGATACAGTCAATGAGGCGTTGGG
>Ga0079305_1002163_pt1 | contig 19039 bp, 16 predicted proteins | sample LMS_cellobiose_e_FD_79183 | JGI IMG/M metagenome (GOLD analysis project Ga0079305, IMG submission 79183) | Rumen-fistulated moose microbial communities from Alaska, USA - LMS_cellobiose_enrichment | ecosystem: Host-associated > Mammals > Digestive system > Stomach > Rumen fluid ... | reverse complement strand
TCCTGTGAAAAGATCCCCAGTTTTTCACAAGCGGTACGCTTACTGTGCGCATACGTTTGCGAAGCCGGATCATCGCCGACGAGCACAACGGCAAGCCCGGGTATCACGCCCTGTTCCGCCATTGCGGCGACTTTTGCGCGCAGCTCGCCGCGCAGCTCCTCGGCAATTTGTTTTCCGTCAATCCGTTTTCCCATCGCTGTCCTCTCCTTTTGTATCCGCAAGGGTAATCTCCGCTTCAGAAGCGGGCGTTTCTTCCGAAACAGGCGCCTTTGCGGACGGCGGGTATGTCTCAAGGCGCATCCAGTCGGGAAGCGTTCCGTTTTTTAAACGGCTGCGCGCAATCGCCAGCAGTATAACCGAGCCGACCGCGAGAACGGCCGCCAAAAGCCGTGAAATGCGCACGCTGCCCGCCATCAGGCTATCGGTGCGCAGCCCTTCGATCCAAAAACGTCCGAGACCGTTCCAGAAGAAATACAGCAGCATCAGCTCGCCGTCAAAGCGGCGGCGATTCGTATAAAGCGCCAGCAGCGCAAAACCAAGCAGGAGCCACACGGATTCGTAAAAAAAGGTCGGATGCACGGGGATATCCGTCATGGCGAGCACCTGCTCTTCGGTGAAGCCGGGCAGCAGCGACGGATTTTGGTGAAAATAAGCGTCAATATGCGGGCTGATCATGCGCTGCACGCCGGTGCAGTAGCTGCCGAACGCCTCAACATTGAAAAAGTTTCCCCAGCGGCCGATTCCCTGCCCAAGGAGAACGCCCGTCATCGCAAAATCCGCTACGCGCAGGAAGCGGAGCCTCCAAATGCGGCAGAGCAGAATTGCAAACAAAACGCCGGCGATCACGCCGCCGTAAAAGGCAAGGCCGCCTTCCCAGATCCGGATGATCTCCGCGGGGTGCGCGCCGTAATACTCCCATGTGAAGGCAATATAATAAACGCGCGCCCCGATAAAGCCTACGAGAACCGAATACATCAGCACATCAAGGGTGCGATCGGAATCGAGACCCGCGGATTTTCCGCGGCGCACCGCATAAAAAATCCCAAGCACAACGCCGAGCGTGACAACCAACCCATACCAATAAACGGTTAACGGGCCGATCTGCAGCGCAATGCGGTTGATTTCAAATGAGAGCCCAAGCCCCGGAAAAGAAACGGTATTAATCATGACGGCCTCCGTGGATCACGGACAGGGCTGCGCAATCGGGATCGAAGTTTTCCCGCAAAAAAGCCTGCGCATCGTTCACAGTCAGGTCCGCAATGCAATCGAGCAGCTCATAAGCGCCAAAATCGGCAAACTGAGCAAGCGTCAAAATGCCGGCCATTGATTCAATACCGCCATAAAGACTGATATAGCGCCCATAGGCCGCGCGGCGCGCACGCTCAAAGTCCTGCAGGTTGATCCCGATCTCCTGCAGGCGGCGCACACCGGCGAGCAGACGGTCAAAAACCGCCTTGGGTTCATGTGATTCTCCAGAGAAGAGCGTCGCAAGATAATTCGGCCCCGCAAGCACCTCGCTGTCAAACGTCGCATTGATCAGGCCCTCATCGTAAAGCTCGCGATAGAGCTGCGTCCCCTCGCCGATCAAAAGATCGCCGACAATCTCCCCCACCGCCTGCGACAGCAGATTCTCGCGGTAAGAACCGGGCTTGCCCTTAAAGCCGATTTCGAAGAGAGGCACGGCAACCTCGAGCTGCTGCTCGATATAGGGCTGCACCACGGTCGGCGGTTCGTCGATCGGACGGGTTTCGACGATTACGGGTTCGGCAGGCGTGAGCAGCCTGTCGCAGACGCGCACGACCGTCTCCGGATCAAAATTTCCCGCGACGGCGAGCACCATATTATTGAGATTATAAAACGACCTGTAGCACGTGTAGAGCAGATCGGCGGTGATTTCGCGGATGGATTCGACTGTTCCCGCAATATCGGTATGCAGCGGATGATTGTGATAAAGCGCGCAGAGGACGTTGAAAAAGACACGCCAGTCCGGGCTGTCGTCATACATGCGGATTTCCTGCGCAATAATGCCCTGCTCCTTTTCGACCGTCTGCTCGGTAAAATAAGGATGCGTCACCAGGTTGACAAGAATCTCAAGCGATTCCTCAAAACGGTCCGTACAGCCGAACAGATATGCCGTGCGGTCAAAGGACGTAAAAGCGTTGGCAGTAGCGCCCGTTTTGGCATATTGCTCGAAAGCGTCGCCCTCCTCGCTCTCAAAAAGCTTATGCTCGAGAAAATGCGCAATGCCCTCCGGCACGCGGGTAAACGGCTGATCGGGCGAGGTGCGGAAACTGTCGTCGATCGAACCGCAGCGCGTTGAAAACAGCGCGTACGCACCGGAAAATCCCTTCATTGGGCAGAGCATCAGCGTAAGCCCGCTCGGATGCTCGACACGCAAATACTCTCCATCCATGCGCGGGCTGGAAACCGTCTCAGTTATCATCTGCGCCACCTCCCTGCTTCTCGGTCAGCAGATAGACCGTATCCAGCGTGATCTTCTGCGCGGCAGCGACGACATCGTCCCGCGTCACACGCTGCAGCGCCTCGATCTCCTCCTGCGGGGTGGACATTTCTCCGAGCAGGATACGGTTGAGATACCAGTCCTCGCTCGCCCCCGCGGAATCGGAAACGCTTTTGAGCGCGCCGATCATCTGCAAAACGGTAAATTTCATTGTGTCATCGTCAAAGCGGCCGGCGCGCAGATCGTCAAGCTCGTGCAGGATCGCCTCGCGGGCAGCCGCGATATTCGCATGCTCAATGCCCGAATCAATCAGCATCACGGCGCTTATACGGCTGTAGCGCGCGGCGCAGTAGTAGCAAAGCGAACGCTTTTCGCGCACATTGAGAAACAGCTTGGAGCTCGGCGTGCCGCCGAGGACCGCGACTGCGAGCCGGATCGCAGCCTGTTCGCCGATCGGCGGACGCTCGCCTGTGCGAAAGCCGAGCACAAGCTTCGACTGCACAACCTGGAGATACTCGGTATGCTCCTGCACGCTTTCCGCGCGCGCGACGATGCGCGGCGGCAGATAGCGGCACGGCGCAGGGCGGTCGGCAAACGCATCGGCAAAAACGCGCTCTGCATCGCTCGGGTCGCCGGAGCCGATAAAGAAAATCTCGACGCCCGCGGTATCGATCAGCGTGTGCCATGCAGCTGCCGCGGACTGCGGCGTCGTTTTGCGGGCTCCCTCGAGCGAACCGTATTTGCGCAGAGAGGCGGGATCGCCACGCCCCATCAGGCGCGTGCATTCCGCAACGGCCCATGCGCGCTTGTCCTTGATTTCCGCCTCAATGGTATCGATCAGATAGCGACGCTCCACCTCAAAGCTGTCGGCGTCAAAAGTGCCGTCCTCAATCAACGGCTCAAACAGGAGCTCGCGCAGCATCTGCGCGCACTCAAACACAAGGCGTTCGCCGCCGATCGTATAACGGTCATCGATCGTCGTCACCGAAAACGTCACGATCTGATTGGCACCGATCTTGAGCACATCGGTTGAGAGATCTGCGCCATAGAGCCAGTCAAATTTCCGATTCAGCTGCGTAAAATCCGGGCAGCTGCGGCATCCCTTGCGCAGCAGCAGCGACAGCATTGCGTAATCCGAGGCCGTCTCCTCACGCAGCGGAACGATAAAATGGACCGACAGGCGGTTGAGCTTGAATTTCGGATCGCGCAGCGCCGAGAAGGATACGCCTTGCGCCAAAGGCCTGCGCAGGATCGGGTTCGTCATACAGTCATCTCCATTTTTCCGCAAGGACGCGGAATCATTAGCGTATTGCATAGTATAGCACAAATCGGCGGCAACGATCAAGTGGAGGGAAAAAGACCGATCGGCCGCTCCCTTTCCGCAATCCGATCCGGCTTTTCACCGCGCCCCGATCCGCCTTTCCGCCTTGCCGGATGGTTTTATTTCAGCGCCGCTTCCCATATACCCGGTAAAAGGGGGGGCGGTGTGATGACGGCCAAAAAGCTTTTGCGGGAAACGTTGCTGCTGTCTGTCGGAGCGTTTTGGATGCGGGGCCTTGGGCTCTTTTGCAGCATGTGGCTGACAAAACGTCTCGGCACCCGCACGCTCGGCCTCTCGCAGCTCGTCTGGACGGTCTATGGCTTTGCAGGCACACTCTGCTGCGCGGGCGTGCGTCTTGCGGTAACGCAGCTCTGCGCCCGTGCGGCTGCCGGCGGGTACAGCGGAAGGAAAATCCTGCGGTTCTGTCTCATGTGGGCGCTTGCGGCAGGTTCCTTCTGTGCGGCCGCGCTCAATGCTTTTGCGCCGGCGATCGCCGCTTCGCTGCTGCATGAGGCGCGGCTCGCGCCCGCCCTCGCCCGCGCGGCGGTCGGGCTGCCGTTTCTCGCGATGTCGAGCGCGCTGTACGGCTTTTATACCGCGCGCAGCCGGCTGATCTATCTGACCGGCCTGCAATGCGCGGAACAGCTCGTCTCGATCGGACTGACCGTTTTGTTGGTGCGGCAAACCGCCGACAGTTTTACGGCGGCCGCCGCCCTCGCAGCGGCAAGTACGGCAACGGAGATCTTCGCCTTTGCCGCGGCAGTATGCTTTCTGCCGCGCGACGGCGCAGGAGAACCCGCCCCCGTGCGGCCGCGCACATTTTTGCGCATCGTATTGCCGAGCGCGATCAGCGGCACCGCCGCCGCCGGACTGCGCGCCATACAGGAAATCAGCATCCCCGCGATGCTGGCGGCATGGGGCCTGACGGAATCCGAGGCGCTCTCTGCCTACGGCGCGGTGGGCGGAATCGTCTACCCCATCCTGTTTTTCCCCGCTGCGGTGCTGACATCCCTCTCCATCGCGCTCGTTCCCGAACTGACCGGCGCATATGCCAAACACGATTATCCGCGAATGCGGCGGCTCTGCGAAACGACCCTGCGCGAAACAGTCGCTTTTTCCGCTGTGTGCTGCTTCTTCGTGCGTGCGTTTGCCGCGGAGCTGACGGCGTCTTTTTTCGGCGACGCTTCCCGCGGCGCGCTGCTTGCGCTCTTCTCCCCGATGATCCTTCTCGCCTATCTCGATCTCATCACCGACAGCATGCTGCGCAGCATCGACCGGCCGCTGCATGCGACGGCCGGCGGCGTGATAGACGCCGCCTTCTGCCTGCTGCTGGCGCGCCTGCTGGTGCCGCGTTACGGGCTCGGGGGCCTTGTCGCCGCCGTGCTCGCGGCGAAGCTCCTCAACCTTTCGATGAGTCTGATATGGCTCGCCTCTTCGCTGTCCCTGCGCTTTTCCGCCCGGCGCGACCTGCTGCCGCTGCTGTTGGCGTATGTGTCGGCAGCGGCGGCAAAGGCCGTTTTTCCCGCAGGACAGCGGGCCTCGCTATTTTGCCACGCGGTGCTCACCCTCCTAATTTTTATCTGCCTGACGGCAGCGCAGCATCCCTTCAAACGGCTCCGAAAAAACGGGAAGCATGGGACAAAGCCCATGCTTCCCGCAGAACGATAACGGCAAATCGATTATTTCCCGTTTTTCGCAGCTTTTTTGTCCTCCAAGCTGGAAAGAATCATCGCGCAGGAGGCGTCGCCCACGATATTGAGCGTTGTACGGCCCATATCGAACAGTCGGTCGATCCCCATGATCAGCGCAATCCCTGCGACGGGGATATTAACGCTTTCCAAAACCATTGCCAGCATGATCATGCCGGCGCCGGCGACGCCGGCCGTGCCGACGGAAGCGAGCGTCGCCGTCAGAATGATCGAAATCATCTGTGGGACTGTCAGCGAAATGCCATAGCAGGTTGCGATAAAGATGGAAGTAACGCCCATGTAAATCGCAGTACCGTCCATATTGATCGTGGCGCCGAGCGGCAGGACAAAGCTTGCGATATCCTTTTTCCCTCCCATATTCTCCACGCATTCCATCGTGATCGGCAGCGTTGCAACCGAAGAGGTGGAGGAAAAGGCGAAGATCATCGCAGGCACCATATGCTTAAAGAATTTGATCGGGCTGACGCCGCCGATCACACCGACCGTGACGGAATAAACGACAACCATGTGCGTAATGTAGCCGAGATACGCAACAAGGAGCACTTTCGCGAGAGAACCGAGCACCTGCGGGCCCTGGTTTGCGACAACCCACACCATCATACAGAAAACGCCGATCGGAGAGACCTCGATGATGATCGACATAATCTTCATAAAGACGGCGTAGAAGCTCTCGTTGACCTTGGATGCGACCTCGCCCTTTTCACCGGCAAGCAGGATGCCGACGCCGATCAGGATTGCGATCACGATGACCTGCAGCATCGTCGAATTGACCATCGGCGCAAACAGATTGGACGGGAAAATATTGACGATCGTATCCATAAAGTTTGCACTGTTGGCCGTGTATTCGAGATCCGTTATCTCCATCGCGCCAAAGCTGTTCTTAAAGAGATTTGCATACGCGAGGCCGATCACAACGGCAAAGGCAGTTGTAAAGAGATAATAAACGACGGTTTTCCAACCGATGGCGCCGACCTTGCGGATATCCTTCATCGAGATAATGCCGTCGATGATGGACAAAACCACAATCGGCACAACAATGAATTTGAGCAGGTTGATAAAGATATTGCCAAACGGCTTGAGATAATCGGTTGTGAAATCGGGCTTACCGATAAATGCAATGCCGACCGCAATACCGAGGACCATGGCAATAAAGATTTTTGTGGCGAGCGATAGCTTTTTCTTCTGCTTTTGCATGTGGGAGCGCTCCTTTCTGTACAGTTGTTGGAAATTATGATACCATAGAGCGAAAGCGAAATGGGATCATCGCCCATGTTTTGCGGTTCCACCCCGCAGGGCGAGAGCAAAACGGGCATAAAGAAAGCCGGTATCATTGGCCGTGTGCCGCCTCCGGCGGCACGGCCTTTGATCCGATTGCGCGCCGCCTCAAAGAGGCGGCATGCGCAGCATCATAACCGCTCTGCGGTTATTATACCATGTCTTGCAGACATGGTATAATTGGCCATGTGCCGCCTCCGGCGGCACGGCCTTTGATCCGATTGCGCGCCGCCTCAAAGAGGCGGCATGCGCAGTATAATAGCCGCTCTGCGGTTATTATACCGTATCCGTACGAAATTTGCACTATATTTTTAAAAAAACAAAAAATGTTTAATATTTTTGTTTATAATAAATAATTTTAATAGGAACAGGGCAGATAAAATCGGAAACGGCCTTATAGCGGCCAAAAGAAAATCGCCTGCGGGAAAAACTCCCACAGGCGGCCGGACAAAGCGCGGTAATGCGTTCGGGTTCTTTTACAGATGCCAATATTCGGCAAGGCTGGCATGCGGATCCGGCACCGCCTCGATCCGCGGGGTTTTGCACGTCATCAAGGTTGTCACGCCGGGACCGTGCCCCATCATCCTCGCGTCGGAATGCACCACCACGCCGACCGATACCGCGCCGCGCAAAAAGCCGCGTCCATAGGTGTTGTCGCAGTCCTGCAGCAGCACAATGTCGCCGTAGCGCAGGCGATCCAGCCCGCAGCGCTCGATCTCGCCCCAGTCGGCCGTCATGATATCGTAGTCGCCGGTATAGCCGGAGCCCTCGCCCTGCCCCGCGCCCATCAGATGCGGCGGCACGACGGCCGCGACCGGCACGCGCAGCACGCCGTTCTCCGCCTCGATTCCCATGCAGTCAAACAGCATCGGCGACAGGTTGGTGCACAGAACGTCTTCAAACCCCTCGATCTCCATCCCCTGCCCGATCGCGCGGATTGCAACCGCGTCGCCCGGGAGCATTTTTTCGAGATAGGCATGATCAAAATACAGCAGCGTATGATCGATCCCGCCATGGAAGCCGGTTACATACCCCTTTGCCCCTTTTGCCTCGCCGGAGACAACCGTCGCCTCGTTGCCGACACAGGAAAGCGTGACAACGGCGTCGTTTTCGCCGCGGTCCGGATTCTGCAGACTGACGCCGGGCTCAACATGGTCGCAGCGCATACCGTAGACGCTGTCGCCGAGGCGGACATTGTAGGTGATGCCGCCGACGCTCGGCAGTACGACGCTCCTCCCGTCGTGAATAAGCTTAAAGTGATTGCCATGCCAGATCGTCGGATGATGGATGCGCCCCGTCACCGACTGCTCCACGAGCTGTTCACGATTGATACGCGGTTTCATAACGATTCCTCCGTTCGTTCCAAAGGGCGGTTTTTCCGATTCGATTGTACCACACTTTTTTCCGATTGAGAAGATGAAAAACGGCAATGCGGCGCCGCGTTCTTTTTCTGCCGAACAAACCTGCGCCCGCTTCCCCGCACGGACCGTACAAAAGGATTGACGAATCGACAATCTTTCCTGTATCATGGAAAAAACTGCATCAAAGCCGGTTTTTGAACCGATTCAGGCCTCTTTCGTTTCGGATTTTTCACATTTTGGAAAAGGGGATTTTTGTATCATGATAAAGTGCATTTCCGAAAAGATAGACTTTCTGATGAAATTGACGAACACACAAAACGCTTCGCTGGGGCGGGTGCTGAGTTTCGACGCCTCCTATATCAGCCGCATTCGCAACGGCAAACGCGGCTTGCCTTCTGAGCAAGCTTTTATACGGCCGGCGGCTGCTTATTTTGCAAGCTGCATCACCGAAGAATATCAAAAGCATGCCATTGAGAAGGAGCTGCACCTCAACTATCCCTACCCTGAAAGTGAAGAGGCGGCACAACGCCTGCTGCTGATATGGCTCAAAAGCAACACGGCAGAGACAAATCCCCTGAAAGGCATCCTTCCCAACATGATCGATTCCATCCCGCCGGCAAATATTCCGGATGCCACGTACGACACAGCCGACGGTGAGCGGGCCGAAGCCCTGCTTTTCTACGGCAACAAGGGCAAGCGCGACGGTGTGATCGCCTTTCTGACCGCTTTATGCGAAACGGGCGGCCCGCATGTGCTGCTGCTGCACTCCGATGAGGATATGTCGTGGCTCTATGAGGATGCAAAGTTCGTCGCCGCGTGGACTGCGCTGCTGCTTCGCCTGGTGAAAAACGGATGCACAATCAGAATTATCCATTCCATTAACCGCGATGCCAACGAGATGTGGGAAGCGGTACGGAAATGGATGCCGCTCTATATGACCGGGGCGATCGAGCCTTACTATTATCCCCGTCTGCGGGACGGCGTCTGCCGACGCACGCTTTTTGTCGCGGAGGGACATTCCGCCTTTTTTTCCAATACCACTTTAAGGCAGCAGGGCAATACGCTCAATCTATTGATTCACAGCAGAGATGCCGTTTCCGCGCTGGGGAACGAGTTCACGGCTTATATGGCGCTGTGCCGCCCGCTGATGGAGGTCTCTTACCTCGACAGCATCACTGCGTTCGCGCCGGTGATCCGCTCCTTTACATCGGCAGCAGGCAATCCGATGGCCTCTTTTTCCGATCAGACGGTAATCTGCATAAAGGACCGTTTCGGTGCGCTGATTCTCAAAACGGCAGCGCCCTATGTGGTTTTTACTCTTAAAGAGCCCCATATGCTGGCCGCGATCGAGGAATATCTGCAAAATCTGGATGGCGAGGTCATGACGGACAAACGAAAAATCCATGCGCGTCTGCGGGCGCTTATCACGGAAAAATAGCAGGCGCATTCAGAATCGGAACAGCAAACAGCGGCAGGGTTTCCCCTGCCGCTGTCGCTTTGCTTTTTCGTTATCCGCCCAAGTATGCCTTGCGGATACGCTCATCGGTGAGAAGCTCCTGCCCGGGGCCCTCCATCGTGATGCTGCCCGTTTCGAGCACGTAGGCATAGTCGGCCGTTTTGAGCGCCATGTTGGCGTTTTGCTCGATCAGCAGGATCGTAACGCCCTGCTTGTTGATCTCGCGGATAATCTGAAAGATGCCCTGCACAATAATGGGGGCAAGGCCGAGCGAGGGCTCATCCATCATCATCAGCTTGGGGCGGCTCATCAGCGCGCGGCCGACGGCAAGCATCTGCTGCTCGCCGCCCGAAAGCGTGCCGGCCAGCTGCCAGCTGCGTTCCTGCAGACGCGGAAACAGCGAATAGACCCACTGGATATCTTTTTCAATGCCGTCGCGGTCGTTGCGCAGATACGCGCCGATGCGCAGATTCTCAAGCACCGACAGATCGGGAAAGACACGGCGCCCTTCGGGCACGAGCGCGATGCCGGCGGAGATGATGCGGTCGGTCGTGTAGTTCGTCAGGTTCTGCCCGTCGTAGTTGATCGTGCCCTCCGAGGCTCTGACCAAACCGCTGATCGCCTGCAGCGTCGTTGATTTCCCCGCGCCGTTTGCGCCGATCAGCGTAACGATTTTTCCATCCGGCACCTCAAGGGAAATGCCGCGCAGCGCGCGGATACCGCCGTAAGAGACATGGAGATTCTCAATCTTAAGCATCTTCGGTCACCCCCAGATAAGCGTCGATGACGCGCTGATTGCTCTGAACCTCGCTCGGGATCCCCTGCGCGATCAGCTTGCCGAAATCCAGCACGTAAATCCGGTCGGAAATCTTCATCACCATGTCCATATGGTGCTCGATCATAAAAACGGTCAGGCCCATTTTTTCGCGGATCTCGTGGACAAAATCGGCCAGCTCGATCGTTTCCTGCGGATTCATGCCTGCGGCCGGCTCATCGAGCAGCAGCAGCTTCGGTTTTGTCGCAAGCGCACGGGCGATCTCCAGGCGGCGCTGGCGGCCGTAGGGCAGGTTCGTCGCAAGCTCGTCGCGCACGTCGTCGAGCCCGACCAGACGCAGCAGCTCCATCGCCTCGCGGCGCTGTTCCTCCTCCTCCCTGCGGTTGAGGCGGAACGTCGCGGTAAACACGTTGCTCTTTGCCAGCATATGCTTGGCGATCAGGACATTGTGAAAAACCGTTTGGGATTTCCACAGGCGGATGTTCTGAAAGGTACGCGCCATTCCCAGCGCCGTGATCTTATCCGGCGTCGGGTTAAGGATGCGCTCGCTTTTATAGAGATCGGCAAGCTCGCCCTTATAGGTGCGTTCCATCTTCCCCTGCGGGTGGTTGCAGACGATCACGGAGCCGTCGAAGCTGACGCGGCCGTTCGTCGGCTCATACACACCGGTGATGGCGTTAAAGGCGGTCGTCTTGCCGGCGCCGTTGGGGCCGATAAGCGCAACGATCTCACCCTCGTTGATCTCGAGGCTCAAATTATCGACGGCGACGACGCCGCCGAACTGCATCGTAAGGTTCTCTACCTTCAGCAAATTGCGGCTCACTGTGCGCTGCCCCCTTTCTTCGCGCGGCGGCGCAGCAGGTCGGGCAGCTCCTTGTCGCCCATAATCCCCTTGCGGAAGAACAGTACCACAACCATGATGATGACCGAAACGATTGCCATCCGGAAGCCGTTCTTAAAGACCGCCGGCGCGTTGATACCCAGAAATTTTCCGGAATCGAGACCGCGCAGCAGCCACTCGACCGAGGCGATATACAGGAAGCTGGTGAGGATTGAGCCCGTGATGGACCCGATGCCGCCGATGACAACGATCAGCAAAATCTCGTAGGTCATGGAGCTCTTGAAGGACAGCGCCTGCACCGCGCCCATATACATCGCCAGCATGCCGCCACCGACCCCCGCAAAGAACGAGCTGATGACAAAGGCAAGGCGCTTGTGATGCGCCAGATTGATGCCCATGGCCTCCGCGGCGATCTCATCATCGCGAATGGCAATAAAAGCGCGGCCGTATGTGGAATTGACGAGCAAAACAATCACGGCGATCAAAGCCCCGCCGAGGATGATGTAACCCGTCGCGCCGGAAAAATCAGGATAGTTTTTGAGCAGGTTGGATCCGTTGGTCACGGGGCCGAGCGTGCGCCACTGGAAAAACGCACGAAGGATCTCCGCAAAGCCGAGCGTCGCGATCGCTAGATAATCGGATTTGAGGCGCAGAACCGGCAGGCCGATCAGATACGCGAAAACAGCGGCGAGAATGCCGCCGATCAGCAGCGCAACCAGCATGCCAAAGACCGTGCCGATCTTATCGCCCAGAAGGCCGGAGAAAATCTCCGGCAGAGAAAACTGCACGATGCCGCCGTTATACTGCTGATAAACGCCCGCGCGCTTTGCAACGGGGATGCACAGCACGGCATAGGAATAGGCCCCCAGCAGCATAAAGCCCGCCTGCCCCAGCGAGAACAGGCCCGTGAAGCCGTTGAGGAGGTTCATCGAGACGGCGACAAGCGAGTAAACGACTGCCTTTTTGACAACCTTGATCGCAATATGATAGCTCGGCAGCAAAGCATCGAGGATGATCGCGCCGATGAGCACCGCAAGCAGGACGCCCATGACGAAAACGGTTTCCTTCTTTTTCATCCCGGCACCTCCTTAAACCTTATCGGTTACCTTTTCGCCGAAGAGGCCCGTCGGCTTAACGCAGAGCACGACGATCAGCAGCGCAAAGGTAAACGCATCGGAAAACGTGGAGTATCCCGCGCCCTTGATCAATTCCTCACAGAGGCCGATCAGAAACGCGCCGACGACCGCGCCGGGGATCGAGCCGATGCCGCCGAAAACCGCCGCGACAAACGCCTTGAGACCCGGCATCGCGCCGGAGGTGATCGCTACCGTCGGGTAATTGGTAAAATAGAGCATCGAGCCGACGGCGGCAAGGAAAGAGCCGATGACAAACGTAACGGAAATGACCGAATTAATCCGGATACCCATGAGCTGCGCCGTTTGAAAATCCTTGGCGACGGCGCGCATGGCCATACCGACCTTTGTCTTTTTGATGAGCGCGACGAGCGCAAAGACAAGGATAATCGTCAAAATCGGCGTGACGACGGTAACGCGCTTTGTGGAGGCGCCGAAAATCGTGATTGTATCGGAAATCCACGGGATCGAATTTTTGACCGGCTGCGGCAGGCCTCCTGTGATGTAAAAGGCAAGATTCTGAATGAGGTAGCTCACGCCGATGGCGGAGATCATCAGCGACATGCGCGGCGCGGTACGCAGCGGCTTATAAGCCGCGCGCTCGATGACAAAACCGAGCAATGACGTCACAATCAACACAAGCGGCAGCGCCAGATACATCGGCATCGCCGTTGTGGAATAAACCATTACAAGGCCGGCGACCATAAAAACGTCGCCGTGCGCAAAGTTAATCAGGCGGAGAATACCGTAGACCAGCGTATAGCCGATCGCGATCAGCGCGTACTGTCCGCCCACAGAGATACCGTTGATGATATACGGGAGCAATCCTTGCATGGGAACCCTCCTAAATGTTGATGGAGAAGCGCTCGCCCACAGATCGAAGACCGTCCGGAAAAGGCGCAGGGGGTTCGCCCTTTCCGGGCGATCCGCGAAAACGGGTCGCATACCCTGTCCCGAGACAGGGCAAAACTTGGCAGGGCTTGCGCCCTGCCAAGTTCCGATAAACAAAAGGCTGCAGATCAGTTAACGCCCTGGACGGCAACGAATTCCCATTCGCCCGTCTCGGTGTCGGCAGTCTTGATATAAGCGGCGTCGCGCTTGGCATCGCCGATCTCATCAAACTCGATCATGCCGGAAACGCCCTCGTACTGAACGCCGGGCAGAGCGGCCAGAACGGCGGCGGGATCGGCAGAGCCGGCTGCCTTCAGAGCCTCAAGCGCCGTGAAATAGGCGTCGTAGCCCATCGCGGTAACAGCGGAAACCATGTCGTTGCCGCCGTTGTTGGTCTTGGCGTCGGCGTTGGCGTTGATCCACTCCTTGATGCCGGAGTCGAATTCGGGGTTGCCGCCTTCCTGATAGAAGGTGGTGATCTTCACGGTGACGTCCTTGCCCTTGGCGGACTCGACGACCATGTTGTTATCCCACGTATCGGAGCCGAGCAGCTCGCCCTCATAGCCCTGAGCGGCGGCGGCCTCGATGATCAGCTGCGCGTAGTTCGTGGAGACGGGGGCCATGATGACGCCCGCACCGGCAGACTTCGCATTGTTGATGTAGGAAACAAAGTTCGCGCTACCCTCCGGGAAGTCCTCAGAGATGACCTCACCGCCGAGCGCCTTGAAGGCCTCGGAGAAGTAGTAGACAAGACCCTGGTCATAGTCGCTGCCGAGCATCGCCAGCGTGTAGGCCTTGGTCACGCCCAGCTCCTTGTAGGCATAATTCGCGAGAACGGTTCCCTGGAAGGGATCGAGGAAGCAGATACGGAAATATACGTCGCAGTCGGAGGTGACCTGCGGGTTGGTGCAGGTGACGCCGATCGCGGGCACGCCGGCTTCTGCAAAGACGGCGCCGCCGGCCATGGAAACGCCGGAGCCGTAGGAGCCGAGAACAACGGCGACATCGCGGTTCATCAGCTCAGCCGCCGCGGAAGGACCGTTTTCGGCGGTGGTGCGGTTATCGACGATCTCAAGCTGGACCTGATAGGTCTCGCCGCCGATCTCGACGGTGGGGGCAACATAGTTGCCATACTGCATACCGAGGATTTCCTGCTTGCCGCCTGCGCCGTTGTCGCCGGTCTGCGGCTCGAAGACGCCGATGCGGACGACCTTGTCGCCGGAGGCGGCGGGAGCCTCGGTCGAAGCGGCGGGCGCTTCAGTCGATGCGGCCGGAGCGGCAGGCGCGCTGCTCGCGGGGGCGTTGCCGCCGCAGGCGGCAAGACCGAGGACGAGCGCAGCGCAAAGAGCGATGGAAAGAATCTTTTTCATTACTGGTTCTCCTTCTTTCGAATTTTGAAAAGCTGTGCTTCCCATAGCGACTATTATACCGAATCTGTCAAAAAAATACAATGGTTTGAATTGATTTTATGTGATTTACACAATTATTCCGACGTTTTTCATTTAAAGTGTTTTTGAGAAGAAGACGATTGTGGACAAATAGCGGACGTTTGTGCTTCGGCAACAAACACAGCCGAGAAGTCTTTGTGCAAATTTTGTAAGCCCGTTCAGAAGAAAGTGTCGGCTGCAGAACCTACCGCCTCTTGCCGAGTCCATGATCGATCTCCTCCAGAGCGCCCTGCGGCAGCAGTTCCCGCACATCCGCCGGAACGGCGCTGAAAAAAGTCAGGCGGTTTCCCTGCATCGGCTGCAGAAACTCAACCCGCGCACAGTGCAGCGCCTGCCGACCGATCCGTGTACAGTCGCCGCCATAAAGCACATCGCCCTTAAGCGGATGTCCTATCGCGGAAAAATGCGCCCTGATCTGGTGCATCCGCCCCGTAGGCAGCGTGCAGAGCGCAACGCTGAGGCACTCCCCCGCCCAGACGACGCGATAAACCGTGAGCGCCGGAAAACCGGCGGGATCAACGATCTGCAGCGGCTCATAGGGCGTTTTGCGGAGTAACGGCAGCTCAATCGCTCCTTCCCCGATCGGCATCTCACCTGCAACAACGGCGAGATAGGTCTTTTCGATGGTTCCGTGCAGCCGCGCGGCCGCAAGCTGATGCTTTGCGAGCACAACAAGGCCGCTTGTCTCCTTATCGAGCCGTCCCACGGCGCGCAGCGGCTGAAACGGAATGCGCTGCTCAAGCGTATCGAACTGATGTCCGCCCGAGCGATGACACGGCAGCCCCGCAGGTTTATCGACGACAAGCAGGTCGTCATCCTCGTATAGGACCGGCACCTCCGCTGCTTCGCCCGACCGCCGCTGCAGCGGTGTGACAACAAGAAGTTGTCCCGCGGCGAGCACCGTCGTCGAGCGTGTACGCACACCGTCGAGCACAAGGCCGTCCGCCGTCTGCTTGAGCTTGACAAGCAGGCGCTTCGAAATGCCGTTTTGCAGCAAAAAGCGCTCCACGGTCTGCCCTGCAAAGGCCTCCTCGATCAAAAAGCTGAGTGTGCGCATCGCGCTCCCTCCTTCTGCCATTTTGCTCTGCAGAAACCGCAGGCGGCCCGCCGAGCCGGATCGTGAACCGCCTCCGGCAGCGCGGGCAGTATAAAAAGCCCCCCAATGTATCCCTTACATCAGGGGGCTTTCTGTCCGTTGTTTGCTTTATGGGTTCATTTCGTGAACAGCCGGCTTTTCAAAAAGCTCTCAGTCCTTCATGATCGCGTCGATGGCCTCCACCAGCTCCTTCGCATGGGTAAAGCAGGCAAAGTGGTCCGCATCGATCTCAAAGGTCTTGACGCAGGGGCTGCACTTGACCATGTCGCGCTGTGTGGTGATGGTGATGCCGTTATCTTGCAGGCAGTGGATGAAATAGCGCGGGATGCGGCCGTAGTTCTCCTCGGTCAGCTCCAGCGGCTTCTGCATCGGAACAATGGTATCGGTCTGCAGGCGCTCCAGCGCAAAGGCGGCGTCCTCGTCGCTGGTGGTGTTGAAGAAGACGTTGCGGACCTTCTCCTTGACGAGATCGCAGGTGCCGTCCTCATGGATGGTCAGGGTCTCGGGACCGACCTTGGTGAACTTATCGCTGACGATACGGTCCATTTGCTTTTCGCCGTTGACAAGCAAAAAGGCGGAATAATAAATCAGCTTGCTGATCTTCTCCGGGCACTTCTCAGCCGCCTGAGAGATAATGGTGCCGCCCAGGCTGTGGCCGAGCAGCGCAACGGGCTCCGGCTGTTCTTTCAGGACCTTGACGGTCGCATCGACAAAATCATCCAGCGTAACGGTATTGATCGGCTTATGGTCGGTCCCATGGCCGGGCAGATCGAACGTGACCACGCGGTAGCCGAGATCTTCCAGCATCGGCTTGATCTTATCCCAGCTCCAGGAAGATCCCCAAGCGCCGTGCACCAAAACAATCGTTTTCATCATTACTCCTCCTTTTGGAATATTGTGTTTTCGAAGGCCGCAAAGCCTTCGCTTATGCCTATTTTAATAAAATGGCTCATGTTTGTCAAATATTACTTTGTAAATTATCCCGCTTTTTTCCGATCCGAAGCGAAGCTTTCCCCACATGGGCGCCGCCGGATCGTTTCTTATTGATCCGATAGAATCCGATCCGCGACATAGAGGCCGTGCGCCGCCGCATGGGAAAGCGAGCGCGTAAAGCCCGCGCCGTCGCCGACGGCGTAAACCTTTCGGCAGCCCTCGATCTCAAACGTACGCGGGTCGGCCGCCGGGCGCGCCGAATAATATTTGCACTCGATCCCGTAAAGCAGCGTATCGCAGTTGGCGGTGCCCGGTGCAATTTTGTCGAGCATATGCAGCGTCTCGACGATATTGTCAAGCTGACGCTTCGGCATGCAAAGGCTGAGGTCGCCCGGAACGGCCTCGAGCGTCGGGTGCGTCGTGGATTGCGCGATCCGGTGTTCGTTCGTGCGGCGGCCGTTCTCGAGGTCGCCGAGGCGCTGCACCAGCACGCTCCCGCCGCTGATCATATTGGCGAGCGACGCCACGGCGCGCGCGTATTCGATCGGTTCCTTAAACGGCTCGGTAAAGCGGATCGTCGTCAGCAGGGCAAAATTCGAGTTTCTCGTCTTGCGCGCCTCGTCGCGATACGAATGGCCGTTGACCGTCAGAATGCCGGCCGTATTCTCCATCACGACTTGCCCGCGGTCGTTGAAGCAGAACATGCGCGTGACATCGCCGTAGGTTTTGGAACGATACCAGATCTTCGGTTCATAGATTTTTTCGGCAAAATTCTGCCAGATCAGGCTCGGCAGCTCCACGCGCACGCCGAGGTCGATTTGATTATTCATCACACGGATATCGTGGTTGCGGCACCACGAAACAAAGAACTGGCTGCCGACGCGCCCCACGGCAAAGATGATATGCTCGGCTTCCAGCGTCAGCGTATCGCCGGCGCGGGTCTCCGCCGTCAAAACATGCCGCTCGGGATCGACGTCCGTCACCGTCGTCTCGGTCAGGATCTCGATCTTATCCTCGAGATAATGGATGAGCTTCATCATCGTGGAAAAATTGGCGTCTGTGCCAAGGTGCTTGATCTGCGCCTGATTCATATGGAGATCATGCTACAGGCACTCCTTTTTGAGCTCGTCATCCGGCATGAAGCGCTCCGTCTGTGCGCCGAAGCGCACCATGATCGCATCTGCCTGCTCGATGTAATCCATTACGGTCGTTTCCGGCAGATATTCGGTCAGCCAGCCGCCGTACTCGGTCGAAATCACATATTTTCCGTCGGAAAACGCGCCCGCGCCCGCCATTCCCTCCATAATGGAGCAGTGTGCGCAGCCGATGCAGCTCTTCGCCCGGCCGGACACCATCGGGCATGTGCGTTTGGATAGCTCCGTTCCCTTTTCCAAAAGGACAATGCGGCAGGACGGCTTCTTTTCCTTCATGCGATATGCCGCCATCAGTCCGCCGATCCCGCCGCCGATAATCGCAACGTCGTATGCCTTTCGCTTTTCTGCCATGGTTATCACCTGAATTTCTGAATTGGTGTGTCATATCACGTACGGTTGTATTCTATCACAGTTATACTGTAAAAAGCTATAGGCCGAACGGCAACGGCATATAAAAACTGCGCTGCGCCCAGGAATGCAAGGCACGCCGCGCGCTTGACTTTTCCCCGCTTTTTGGCTATAATAATACGAATTTTCCGACAGAGTGTGATCTCATGAGCAAAACCGTGCGCCAAACTGTCCTGCCGCTGCTCGCCGCCATGATCTGGGGAACCGCCTTTGCGTTCCAGAGCATGTCCGCCGGCCTGATCGGCCCCCTCACCTATACATGCGGGCGCGCTTTCATCGGCGCCGCTGCGCTTGGCGTCGTGCTGCTGCTCATGCGCATCCGCCGGCGCGGGAACGCCGCCGCCCCACCCCGTTCGCCCGGGCAACGCAAGAGCTTGCTGATCGGCGGCGGCTGCTGCGGCGTCGCGTTGGCGTTTTCCGCCGCGCTGCAGCAGGCCGGCCTTGCGGAAACCTCCGCCGGAAAGGCCGCCTTTATCACCGCGCTCTACATCGTCATCGTACCGATCGGCGGGTATTTCCTCGGGAAACGGGTCGCGCCGACCGTCCTGCTCGGCGTGCTGTTTGCGGTGGCGGGGCTCTACTGCCTGTGCATTGACGAAGCCTTTACCGTTACCCGCAGCGACCTGATTATCCTGCTGTGCGCATTTGGCTTTTCGCTGCATATCCTGGCGGTCGATCATTTTATCGGCGATTGTGATCCGATCGCCTTTTCCTGCGTACAGTTCCTCGTGGAGGGCATGCTGTGCGGCGCAGGGGCGCTGTTATTGGAGACGCCGT
>Ga0079305_1002162_pt1 | contig 19051 bp, 14 predicted proteins | sample LMS_cellobiose_e_FD_79183 | JGI IMG/M metagenome (GOLD analysis project Ga0079305, IMG submission 79183) | Rumen-fistulated moose microbial communities from Alaska, USA - LMS_cellobiose_enrichment | ecosystem: Host-associated > Mammals > Digestive system > Stomach > Rumen fluid ... | reverse complement strand
AGCGTTGATGTAATCGATCTCTTCCGGTTTAACGCCCGCAATGTCAAGAGCCATTTGCATGCAACTGATCGCTCCCCGTCCTTCCGGATGAATATCCGTAATTCGGTAAGCGTCGGAAGTCGACCCGTAACCGACCAGTTCACCATAAATTTTCGCGCCGCGGGCCCGGGCGTGTTCCAGTTCTTCCAGAATAACAATCGCGGCTCCTTCGCCAATGACAAAACCGTCACGGTCTTTATCAAACGGACGGGACGCTTTTTCCGGCTCGTCGTTCCGGGTACTCAATGCGGTCAGAAGAATAAAACCTGTCACGCCAAACGGATGAATCATGGAATGCGCACCGCCGGCGATCATAATGTCTGCCTCATCCCGCTTGATGATTTCCGCAGCTTCCCCAATCGCCTGGGCACTCGCCGCGCACGCGGTCAGACAGTTCATATTGGGCCCCTGGGCGTTGAATAACGCCGCCAGATGCGCCGCGGGCATATTGGGTTCCTGTTCCAGTTCCCGAACCGGATTCAGAATTTCCATTCCACAGGCAACAAACTTTCCTTCATCCAACGTTCCATCGTCGTTCAGACCGGCCATCATCATCCTGGTGAAATCGGCGAAATTCTGTTCCCCTTCTCCGGCCCCTGTGTAAACTCCAAGACGGGTCCGGTCAATATCCGCGTCCAGCAGATTGGCGTCTTTCATCGCTTTGTAACCAGCCCCGACGGCGAAACAGGTATGACGATCCTGATTTTTCCATTCTTCCGGATTGAATCCAATCTCGGAAATATCCCAGTTTTTAACTTCAGCGGCTATTTTCGTCTGAAAATTGGAAGCGTCAAAGACGGTAATTTTACCGACCCCGGATTCTCCGCGAATCATCCGCTGCCAAATCGTTTCAACATCATGCCCCAAGGGGGTAACAAGACCAATTCCGGTAACAACGACACGTCGAGCCATGAATTTAACATCCTCCGTTTTTGGGAACAGATCAAACGTTTTTGCTGATATTTGTTTTTATCCAGGTCCTGTAACTGACCTGCTTGAATACGCTATTTGAAATCGGGACAGGATATACCGGCGCCCTGGTTCAGGATATTTAATTTTCAGGATCAACGATCGGCGTTCCGTCCTTCTGAACGCCAATATCATACATCCCATAAACCCGAACCAGGTCTTCCAGCTCACCCTCGTTAAAGAGTTTTTTATTCATAAATCCCTGACCGAGATGCGCAAACACAAGAGTTCCGTCCGCAATAAGCTCATCCTTGCGATGAACCTGTACGGAAGCCATGGAACCGTCATCCGCGATGTATTCGATAGATGCATCGTATATTAACGTATCGCCGGGAACAAGCTCCGTATTGTAAATATGAAATTTCGGGATTTTTCCCAGAACGACCTTTTTTTGAAAATGATGGGTTTCATGAATCAGAAGACCAGCCGTCTGAGCCAATCCCTCAATCATTAAAGAAGCAGGCATAACAGGGTGATAATGAAAATGATCTGACAGATGATCTTCACCACGGGAAATCGCCTTGATTGCCTGTGCCCGTGTCCCGCTCTCAAAAATTGTAAATCGATCTATCCAGTACCAGTGCATGAGAAATTTCAGTTAGCGTTCAATTTGCTTTCGACAATGTAACACATATCATTAACGGTCAGAATTTTAGTAATGTTCTGGACCATTGGATTTTTGGCGAAGGTGTCAATATCGGCGTTCGGAAGACGTTCCCGCAGCATATCGAGACCGGCAGCGGTCAGTTTGCCGTCCTGAACATACTGCTGGTTGGTGAGCAGATCCTCCGGTATCAGTTCACCACGATCGATTTTAATTCCAAAAGTCTTTTCAAGATTGAAAATGATGTCAAGAATATCAATGGATTCCGCCCCAAGATCATCAACAAGGGTCGCCTCTGGAGTGACTTCTTCTTCATCAACAGCCAGTGCGTCAACCAAAACGGTTTTTACACCATTCAAAATTTCTTCTTTTGTCGCCATTTTTGAGCAATCTCTTTTCTAATTTTCCTGTTCAATAAACTTGGGCCAAAGAAGAGCCAACTCTTCTTTTGATTCCTTAACCAGTTTCTGATCAAATATTTTTTGGTGTGTGGTTTTTTCTTCCAGATTGTAACAGGCCAAAGTCAGCTGAGCGCGGATTCGGGACTGACCGTCTATGGTCCCTTCGGTCTTTAAAACCACTTCCGAATCTGTTCTACTGACCATCTTCGCTGAGACAACAAGCGTCTGACCCGGCTGAAGAAACTGACCAAATTTCACATTTTTTGCCTCACGAAGTACAACCATACTGTGAGCGAAATTCTCACTGACCCGAACCAGCCAGGCTGCCGCCTGGGTCATCGCCTCAATCATCAACACTCCCGGCATCACAGGAAATTTCGGAAAATGATCCTGTAAATACTCTTCGGCCATTGTCAGCGATTTGGTCGCGACTATTTCCCGGTTCGGTTCAAGTAAATCAATTTTATCAATCAGCGAAAATTTCATTGATCTTCTGTTGTTCTTCCATCCCGGATTTTTAAATACAAATCAGTAACCGAACCGATTGGTTTTACGGCTGTTTTCGATTCCCCTCCCACGGAAGACGAACCATCGCTTTTTGGTTATTCAGGGCAATTCCGGTTTGTTTAAGAATTCCCCGCAGAATACCTCAAATAATAAAAGTAAATAAAACTCAGGGACTTTTGAATAATTTATTTTATTATACCGACAATGTTTCCGCCAGGTGAATGCCGCGCGATTTCAGCGAGGCCCTGACAGCAAAAGGAAACTATTATCGATGATACAGTCATCATACAATTTTACAATTATCAGTATCTCTCCATTATACCTGTTTTTTGTCTCGATACAAGACGGGGGATTTCCATCCTGAAACGGATAAAATCAACGACACACGGGGAACCTTGCGTCCCGGAATCATAATCCTGTCGTCATCAATGTTTTGTTTACCTTCCTGCCGGTCCGGAAAATGGAGCCCGAACAGAGTAATTCAGGGGAGAATCAGACCGACTGTTTACCCGGCGGAACAACAATGTTGTCAATCAGACGGGTCGAGCCGAATCGTACCGCCAGTAAAATGACAACATTACCGGCGATACTGCTCATTTCTCCGAGCGTGTCCGGATCTGCGATACAGATATAATCGATTTTTGTATCCGGGACAGCTTCAATCATTTGGCGAACAGTCTCCCGAACCTGTTTCGCGTCACGAACGCCGGATTCGATTATCTCCCTGGCTGTTTCCAGACTCCGGTACAGTACCGTCGCGTTTTCGCGTTCCGTCGGTGACAGGTATTTGTTACGGCTGCTCATTGCGAGTCCGTCTTTTTCCCGAATAATCGGACAGGAAACGATTTCTGTCGAAAGATTCAGGTCTGAGACCATTTTTTTAACGACCGCAACCTGTTGAAAATCTTTTTGGCCGAAGTAAGCGACATCCGCCCCGCTGATATTAAACAACTTGAGTACGACAGTACAAACGCCGTCAAAATGGGTCGGGCGGAACGATCCCTCCAGAACTTCACTGACCCCGCCGACGTGAACGTTTGCCTTGAAGCCGCGGGGATACATGGCGGCAGCCGACGGCGCAAAAACAAAGTCAACCCCGATATGTGTCAAAAGCTCAATATCATTATCCAGGGTGCGCGGATATTTATCAAAGTCTTCGCCCGGGGCAAACTGCGTTGGATTGACAAAATCGGAAACAACCGTAACGTCGCATTCATTTTTCGATGTAATGGCCAGACTTAGATGACCGTAGTGCAGCGCTCCCATCGTCGGAACCAGGCCGATACGTTTTCCCTGTTTTTTCAGGTCGAGTAAACGGTTTTGCAGTTCCTGCGGTTCATAAACGACTTCAAGCCGGGCCATGAAATTTCTCCCTGATGATATACTTAAAACAAAATTCAATGACAATCTGAAACGACAACGGTTTCTTATAAGTCCGGAATCGTCGGAAACCTGGTTCCGGGAGACGCCGGCGGCGACACCGGACAGTCCAAACCGGTAAAGTCTGTCGATTTTATCCGCGGAAACGGCTGTGACGGCAGGAATATCATTTGTTATTTCGTCCCGAAAGAACCATTTTCCGGCCTCGGATACTGTTTTTGGTTTCTGGTTTACCGGAACCGGCTCTTTCTGAATTATTTGCCAGTATTACTTATTCCGTTTTCTTTTTTTAATTTTTCCCATCCGTTATATTTTCCAGCCTTCATGAAATATATTATCCCCAAAATGGGAATTGTCCAGAAAGCGGAGGAAATTTTGTGGTTCTTTCCGTCGAAAATGAAAGGAATCTTGCGGAGTAACACACTATTGGGAGACACTGCTGAGCTGACGGTTTCCGTTTGGGAACATCTTATTTTTTACGGATGATTTCCTTGTCCGGGACCGGATTCTGACGGAGAACGTTTTCAGAACGAAAACCGGACATTATGACAATGTTCTGTTTACGTTGCCGAATCACGGGACCTGGTTGAAAAATTCATTCGGGTTATTGAATAAAATCAGCGTTATGGGTTAATTTTGAGGGACAAAATCGAAACCAAGCAGTAACCAGCCCTGATTTGCGCATAGTTGTTTGGGCTGAAGTGTGCCGACAGGATTTTCCTTATTGATGGCTTTCGCGGAAATGGTACATTGATCAGGGAGAACATGTTCCAGCTGCTCAATAACCATTGTCCGGATAACCTGGTATCGGGCCGGTATTCTGGCGTCTTTGTCGAGATTTGCCGGAAAGACGTCGATATTTTCTTTATGAAGCGTAAAGGTATCCGGATCAATACGATAAGTGAATTCCATTCTGAGTTCTGGATAAAAAGATCCCTCTTTTTCAATGTCATCCAGCCAGAAGCTCAGTTTGATTTCGTTGTCATCAAAGGAAACGAGCAACGGGAAGTCATGATTAAAGGTCAACCAGAGATTTGAAGGTTCATCGATACATTGCGGGACCGCAGTATCTGTATCGGACACGGTCGATGGCATCCCGGACGATTCGGTTTCCGGTAATTCCGATTCAGTGTTTAATCCGGGCCTGTCACTCAGCAGGGTTTTCATGACGTTTTTCATTTCGTCCATGGCCAGACGTTTTCCCGCGATCATGGAGAGAGCCAGATTATTGGGACAGCTCTGATGAACACGGAGATAAAGATGATGCCGGCTCAGTCCCTCTAAAACCTTTGTATCCAGAGGGCTGCCACCCAACTGATTGTCGGTCGCGAACCGGGCCGACCAGCTTATCTGACTATCCGTTGTTCTGGCCGTAATATTTTCCGGCAGACAGCCGTATTTTTCAAGCGGTTCCGTAAAATAATCCCGCAGGAGATTATTAACCCTGGTAAGCTTCTGATTAACTTCGGATTCCAGTTGGCCGGAAACCCTGGACTCAAGTTTTCGTGTTGATTCATAAACGGAATACGGTTTTTCCTGAGCGACTTTTTTATTAACAACCATGTTGCCGACCAGACGTTCCGAATTGATGGCGGTGATTGTCGATTTCATGTTTCCCTGCGCGGTTGCGGGACGGGTTTTCAGCTGTGATGAAAAATAAATCGGTTTTGTCGCGAGGATGGTTCCTGTGTTGCTGGAATAAACTTTAACCCCCTGTCGATAACTGACCGTTTGTGTTTTGACGTTGGCGTTGAGGTTAAGCTGAAACACGACGTTGTTTTCATCAGGAATCAGTCCAAGGGATAACAGCCCACTGAAGGAACCGGTTCCTGTAATATGAGAGCCGCGAATCATTTCATTAACCTTAAACGACTGCTGTATTTCCCGAAGAAGCAGCGCGGAAAGCAAAGTGTCCTGAGCGCCCAGTTGGAAATTATCCGCGTCAAATTGCCGGGAAACCATGTCGATAATCTTTTTTACGGAATCCATTTCCGGACAGCAGTAGTGAAGCGTTTCCAGTTGGAAGAAGATTTCATTGGCAAGCTGCGGATCCCGTGTCCGGCACAGCTCGTCTGTTTGCTGCGGGAGCGTTTCACAGGCTTCACGAAATAAGGCCATATCGTCCCCGGATGCTGTTTGCTGAATGGTCAGCAGGCTGGAAATATTCCTTAAAAGAGTGGCGTAACGGAATTTTTCCTTTATCGGGCCGACTTGGGCAAGCCGCTTTTTCATTGCCTCAAGATGTCCGTTGTTCCAGTTTTGCCGATCCAGTTCCTGTTTGAAACGACGAAGTTCCGCGTCGGTAATTTCAGTTTCCTCATCGGAAACCGAACCGGGGGCATTGTCCTGAACAAGGCGATCCATTTCCTCAATCAGCGCGTGACGGCACTGATTGAGTTGCCGTTCGATGTCTGACGTGTATTCCTGTTGTGCTTCCCGGCACAAGGTTTCCAGCTCTGTCAGGAAATCCGTATTTAAAGACGTATTGAGCGGTTCCGCTGTTATACCGGCGTTGTCGGATAACAGAACGGTAACCGCGTTGCCCGATAACATTTTCCCGTTACCGGCCCATTGAGTATCCGCGGTTTCCTCTGCGAAAAGAAAGGGAACGTGCATCGCGCTTCCCGGTATAAAGGATGTATTGAACAAACCCTGACCGCAGAGGAATAGAATGAAAGCAAAAACAGAGTTACGTGTCATAATAATATCTTTTTAATTTTTTCAGGTTGTAAGATTCCTTGTTAATTACAAGATTCCGTGAAACTTCAATAATTACGTCATGAATCTGTTTTTTGCATCATGGACCTGTTTTTTTACGGTCGACCTGAAAACAAACCTTTTTTACAGAGCCCGTCCGCATAACTTTATGTAATTTTATGTTCCGGAATAGAAAATACTCTGTGAACCGGATTTTTATTGTCTGTTTTATTCATAAGAAGAATTTAATCTGATTTATGAATATCCATTCCACAGAATTTGTTTCCTCCGGAATTTTGAAACTTTTCAGATCTTAATTCAGTTGCTGTTAAAATCCGGTTTTTTGTGATTTTACAAAAAATCACTGTAACACAAAAAAACATTACAACACGTTTTTCTGTGCTTATCTGTCGTCCTTTCAAATGTTTCATCAGAATTTTCGGCTTTTATTGTTCTAAAAATAGAGTAATAACTCACAGAAGACGAAAGTAAAAGTAATCAGAGACTTGATTTGCTGGTTGTGAAAAATATATTGATATGGTATTTTAGTGAAATTATAAGGATTTTTGTTGGGAAGGGTGTTCCGGTTTTTGTCAATTTAATTATTATTTACTATATTTGGAACACTCTGTTGAAAATTTGAGAATTTCACAGGCGTTATCGCACAATTCCTGAATGGAATCAGTTATTGCGAAAGAGCTTGTCATTCAATATAAAAAGGGAAAATAATGAAAGATTTGCTGCATTTACTGATATTAACCGCCATGATTCTTATTGGGAGGGCGGATTTATCACCATTCGGGAATCCTGCATACGCCGAAGAACCTGCTCTGATACTGAGTGAACCGGTTCCGGCCGGAGAATCGGCCGTTCCGTTGGAAGGAGAGGTCGTTTCGTCCGGGGAAACGGAGACTCCAGCCACAGAGGGATCCATGAATTCAATGGAAAATTCGCCGGAAACGCCGGACGGGATAACATGGCTGTCCGATTATAATGAGGCGTGGAGTCAGGCAAGTCGCGAGAAAAAGATGTTACTTATTTTCTTTTATGACGCAACACCGGGTTCTTTTTCTCTTGAATGGGAACAGAAATATCTGAAAGCCCCGGAAATCCAGTCCTGTTTAGCACCCTATGTTTTGCTGAGGCTTCCTTATGACGCGAAAGTTCAGCTGATTGACTCCAGGTCGGGAGCTGATGACCGGCGTAACCAGTACTTTCCGTTGCAGCCGATCAATATGGTAATTCAAACCTCTGTAAAAACATTGGAACTTCCGGTTTATATGGTGGAGCGTAGTCTGGAAAAATTCCGGAACCGTGATTTCCGAATAGAGTCTCCGATCCCGCCTTCTTGGAGAAATACAGGGGCAGGTAAAGTTGCTGTTCCGCAAGAAAATCAAAATCAGCCGGTAACGGCCCGGGAAGTGGTTTTGTTGAAGGAAAAAGAATTTGCCGAGATGTTGGATCAGTGTGGGATTTCCATCATTGACCTGAAAAACGTAAACGCGCCTTATTACGGCGATGTTGTCAGTGTTTTTCCGTTTTTAAAGACTGTTTCCTACGGTGCCTATGAACTGAAAACCATGCTGACGCTTCCTTCCGCGACCCTGACACAACGAACCATGATTTACGCGGTTCGTGTTCATCCGGAGCGGCCGCGAAGCACAGAAGGGTTAATGCATCCGGCGTTGGCTTCCGGAACCGAGTCCCACAGTAATTATCAGGCACGAATTCGATTACAGGGGCACCATAACTGGGATCAGCGTGCCGCGATGTTGTCCCGTCAGTTACCGGCGGGACATTGGCCCTCGGAGGTTTGCGCGGAAGGATGGTCCTGGCAGAATTTACTGGAAGCAGCGATCGATTGTGTCAAATGCTGGCGACAGTCGTCGGGACACTGGTCTGCCGTTTCCGCTTATCAAACCTATTATGGATATGACATTAAAAAAGGGAGCAACGGTGTCTGGTACGGAACCGGGCTGTTTGGTCAGTACATCCAGGCGGATCGGTCCGAACAGCTCGCTATTGCCGAGTCCCGGAAACTGAACGGCTGGTCAGACGCCAACCAGCTTTATCCCGCTGATTTGTCGGGAACTTCCAAAAATCAAGACGGTGTTCAGGCGAATAATCAGGGGCAGCCCGAAACGCGAACCGTTTCCCGGCCGATTCCCGGCCAGAATACCGGCAACGGGACCGGAACAGTGACGGAACCGGACGGGATACCGCCGACGGACGTTTCGGAAAACGCGGGTCAGGCGGATATGATTCCTGAACTCAAAATACCGACTGAAGAAGCAAAGGAATCCCAAGTTTCGGCGGATCGGTCTGAAAAAGCGAATCTGTCAGAAAAAACGTCCGCCCCGGCGACAAACGCTCCGACAACCCGAATGACAACCGGACAACCGTATCAGCGTACCCGGCCCGGGGGATTGTTTGGACGCCGTCAACGCCGTTAATTTTATTGACGTGATTGGAACAGAATTATATTGGAATAGAATTTCTGATAAAAATGATTCTGCTGTTATTTAAGGTGAATGCTGTGGTGGATGTCAGCGTTCACCTTTTTCTTTTTTGCCTTTTCTCTTTGAACGTAAATTTTTCTAAATTTCTCCCTGCCTGTTTTTTCAGTGTATTTTTATTTATCGTGCCACCGCTTTGGAGTTAATCGGTTTTTTACGGATTCAGCGGGAAGATTGCGGCAGGCTGACGCCAAACAGAAAAAGCCCGGAAAATATAACCAGTGGACCGTGAACCGGGGGAACCGGGTGGGCCATAATCGGAGTTTTGGGGTGTGGATTGCCTGTTTCAAGAAGATGACCGCGAAAAATCGGGGTTGGCACTATTGTCAAAACAGACTGAACCGGATTCCGTTCAGGACGAAATCAGTTTTATCAGTTAAGAGAAAGGAAACGATAATAATGACAACAGAAGGAAATAAATGTAGCTCGTGCAGTTTGGGACGCTGGATGCTTTTGAGCCTTATTTTGATATTCGCGTTGGGTGTACTGGGCTGGGCAATGATGGAGCAGCGCAAGAATATTTTGCAAACGGTAAGCGAATTAAAGGAGTGTTCCACTTTTCTCGACTGCGCTGAAAAAGCGGGTCTGACAGGTGTTCTGGAAAAGGATGGCCCTTTTACGGTATTTATCCCTACCAACGAGGCGTTTGAAAAAATTCCTAAACAGGAACTGAACAATTTTCTGAATAACAAGTCAGCTCTGACAGCGTTACTTCTTTATCATATGGTTCCCCGTAAGCTGACGCCCGCAGAACTGGAATCGCTTGAAGATTGCATGACCTGTACCGTTCCCCAGACGTCCATTACCTGCTCCCGGGAAAAATACGGTAAAGGAAAATGTGTACGGAGCGATATTGTTTGTACCAATGGCACCGTTTATGTTATCGATACGGTTCAGTTTCCCCCCTTTTTGAAAAGTCCGCTGCCGTCGGAACCGGAAGGGCTGACGATTACAGAAACGATTACAGAAGCCGTTGTGACCCCGGAATCGAAAGAATTGCCAAAAATTGAGGGTAACGGAAAGGGACACGAAGCATCCCGAACGGACGGCGCCGGGAACAAAAGCGAGAAAACGACCTCCCGTACCGAAAACAGCGATTCAACAAAATCCGTAACGGAACCGGCTTCGCAGGAATCGGATGAAGACACCTGGAAGGCGGAATCCGGGAACAGCAGCACCGGTTCTTCAGACAGTTCCAAACCGGAAACGACAGACAAGACGGATACATCGATGACACCGGCAAGTTCAGCGGCGGAGCAGACGAAAACTTCCTCCCCGACGGAGACCGTTGCGGAAGGGGGAGATTCCGAGTCCGGGGAAAAATCGTCCGTTTCTGATCCGTCAGCAACAGAAAAAGAAGAACCTTCCATGAAAAAATGAGTACAGCAACTTTATTAAAGGATATACTGTCCACAGCGCGTCAATCACTGGATAACGGCGTTTTCTGGGGGCCGTGGAAGCCGCAGACCGGCACTCTCTCCTGGAGAAAGGCGGCCCTTTTACCGTATTCATTCCGACGAACGGCGCGTTTGGCCGGCTTTCCCCGACAGAACTTAAAAATCTGATTCAGGATAAGGAGCTTTTGAGCAGGATCATTGATTATCATATTATCCGGGGTACTTATTTGCGGAGTGACTTTGAACTTTTGGATAAAATAGAGACTCTGAGCGGGGATTCTGTGGAAATATCGTCGCCGATCGGAAACAGGATCAATGACGCCATGATCGAAAAAGTGGATGTGGAGTGTGCGAACGGTATCATTCATGTGATTGATACCGTGTTACTTCCTCCGGTGATCCAGAAAAGCTTCAGGACGGAAACGAACACGGACCAGGGGAATAACGGGTTGGAAGAACCGTACAGTGGAGAGCCGGGAAAATTTTTTGCAAACAATGATTCAGAATAACCATAAGTTTTTTCAAACGTTCAGTTGCGACTGGAAAAACTTGTGACAACCCGCGGGGATTCCGGTTCGGCTTTCCCGTATTATATGCCATGGCAACGGTCGATCTGTGTCATATCAGACGGAAAGATAAAAAGAACTTTTTGTCTTTCCGTTTGTTTTATCAGGTATTTTTTGATAAAACAAGTAATTCTCCCGAATATTTTTTTTGGGGGTCGACACTTTTTGTAAAACATGTCATAATATAATGGAAAATTTATCGATATAAATTTTGTATTTTTGAAAAATTTATATATACTGATAATCATGATTTTCTCCTGAAAGCAGCAGTTTTGAGTTGCTGCCATTGACAACACCGTTGTTTTTCGGGAAAATTTGTGTTGATAAAATTCAATTATATATAAGTAAAACCTGAGTTTGTTTGCGAATAAAAGGGTGGTCCGTTGAAAATAGCCATTATCAGTGACATTCACAGTAATCTTGAGGCGTTTGAGGCCGTTTTAAAGGATATTGACAGTCAACAGGTTGAGAAAATTTACTGTTTGGGTGATTTGGTTGGATACGGGCCGAATCCGGTCGAATGTATTGACCGTATGATGGAGTTGCAGCGGAAAGGTCTGGTTCAGGTGTGTCTTCAGGGGAATCATGATCAGGCGGCCCTTTTTGACCCGGACGGTTTTAATTCAATCGCGGAAAGCGCCATTTACTGGACACGGGATCAACTGGAACGGCAGACCAATCTGGCCGCGCAACGTCGCTGGGAATTTCTGGGCGAGATTCCCCGTTATTATAAGAACGACCGGTTTATGTTTGTTCATGGTTCCCCTCGTAATCCTCTTAATGAATATGTTTTCTCGGATGATATTCTTGAAGAATCCAAGATGGAAAAACTTTTCGCGATCATTCCAAAATATTGTTTTCAGGGACATACCCATGTCCCAGGGATTTTTACGGAAAGCCTGAAATATTTCCGTTCCTCGGAACTTCCGGATGGACGATACGATTTAAAAGACGAAAAACTGATGATCAACGTCGGTTCGGTCGGTCAACCGCGGGATCGTGATCCCCGTGCCTGTTACGTTACCGTTGACCTGGACGAAAATTACGTTCAATACCATCGTGTCGATTACAATATTGAAGTAACCTGCCAGAAAATATTTGATATTCCGGAGCTTGATAACTTTCTCGGCGAACGAATCAAACAGGGAAAATGACAATCCTTCCTCTTACTCTCTTCCCTGAAAAACAAATCCGGGTAAAATAACAGTAAGGTGTCCCGGACTGTCTCTTAATGCAGGATAACAGGATACCGGAAGATAGGGAAAATTCCGTCTTCTGCTTTACGCAGTATTTCCGGGACGGAATTTTCATTTCATTGTCTGAACCTCGAAAAAATTTCAGCTTTTCCCATAGAATACACCAACGGGAACAGAGCTGACCGCGGGGTTGTGTGTTGTTGAGAAGCAATATTCAGGAGAACGCGGTCAGACAATGTTTGTGGTCAGGCGGTGTTATATTCAATGATTAACAGAAATGCGACAGATACATTTCATTACAAAAATTGTTCTGCCGCATTGGGTGTCTGTGTTTAGAGCGATTTCATCTGAATTTTCGTCTGAATTTCTGTGTTGCGGTTTTCCTTTGAAGGAAGCATCCTGCTTGAGACGAAAATTTCAGCCGTCGGACATTATCCGTTGATCTGTTCCGTGCGATTAAGAGAAACGGGTTGAATTTTAAGGATAATTTTTAACCGGACACTGAAGATTTTACCAGAATTTTTTCTTTGATTGATCCATGGCAATACCAAAATTACCGCCGTTACAGGTGCCGCAGGTTCCCTCGTCGACGCCAAAGGAGCCGCCGAAGTCGAATTTTACATTCTTTTTGATGACGATTGTCTTCATGCTTATTATGATGCGGATGATGAATAAGCCGCAGGAAGAACCCGTTGTCCCGGATCCGGTTTCTGTTGAGGACGCCTCTCCGGAACCCGTCCTGTCGGAGGAAGCGGTCAACAAAATCGCGCCGGAACTGGTGGACTCCGCGCAAAAGGAATCGGAACCGGTTTATGTCACGCTTGGTTCCGCTGATCCGAAAAGCCCCTATCGATTGCTTGCGACCCTGACAAATCGGGGCGCGGCGGTTTCCCGAATTGAATTGAATGAAAAAGCCTATAATGACACCCAGGATAAAACCGGGTATTTGGGACAGATAGTTGTTGATGAACCGGCTTCCATGCGTGGCGTTCCCGAGCCGGGCGGAGTTCAGGTACAGGTCGTTGGCGACGGGACCCCCGCGTATTTTGCCGGATTGAAAAAAGGGGATTTAATTGTCGCCATAGACCTGAACATCGGAAACGAACCTGCCAAAGTGACGTCATTTGATGTTTTGCGGAACGAATTGCTGAAGACAAAGCCTGGTCAAACGATAAAATTGGGAGTTGTCCGGGCTAGCAACTGGACTCCGAATGCGGTTGTTTCGGAAACTGCCGAAAGTCAGATTCCGAACACGTCGTCCGTTGTTGACGCGGAACAGGATGACGGATCCGTCCCGCCGGTCGACACAACAACGGCTTCCGCTCCGTCGACTGTTGTCGACTGGACACCGGAATGGGTAGAGGTCAGATTGTCCGATACCCCGGTTTCCATTATCCGGCCCAGCTCACTGATTAAGAGTTATAACGATTACGAAAATAACCGCGGACTTCAGGGGAGCGTCTATCACTATAATGATGCCGGCGAGCTTGAAAGCGATCTTCGCAGCCAGGAACGTAAACTTAACGGCGACCAGCTTTCTTTTCTGATGACCCTGGGGAGTTACGATAAGGAAAAAGAAGTGTTCTGGGTTGACAAACCGGTCGCGAGGCGGGGAAATCTGCCGCGTCCGCAGAATCTCCCGGAACTGACGAACGTGGAGTTGCGGGATAGTTATTGGGATTATTTACCGGAAAAATCGAATGAGACGACCGCGGTTTTTCGCAAGGTTCTGCTCAGCCGTCAGATGGAAATCATCAAGACCTATTCATTGGTACCCGGTGAAGCCGCCGATGCCAAAGGGCGTAAGGAGGAGAACGCTTCGGAATATCATTTAACCCTCAAGCTTGAATTCCGGAATCTGGACACCGATAACGCGCATAAATTTACCTATTTGCTGGACGGTCCGACCGGTTTGCCGACAGAAGGGGCCTGGTATTCCCGAGGGGCCTATGGTTTGCGGGATCTGGTCGTTCTGCTCAACGGCCGATCGTTCCATGTGATTCGGGCCAATGACATCGCGGAGGGAAAAACGGCGTCATCCAGTGAACAGATAGGCCTTGATTTTCTGGGAGTCGATTCTCAATATTTCCAGTGTACCATGATACCGCAACATCTGAAAACGGAAGAGCGACTGAACTGTTTTTACACCCCGATTCGGGTTGGGGCCCGTGCGCAGGAAAATCCGGCGTTCTCCAATATTTCCTTCCGGATTAAAAGTACGGAACAGGAGCTTGCGCCCGGCGGAACGAACGGTGATACCTTTACTCAGGAATATACAATTTTCGCGGGGCCGAAAAAACCTGATATTCTGGAAAATTATCATCTTGAGAAGACGATCGTTTATGGGTGGTTCTGGTTTGTTGCGATTCCGCTGCTCGCGATCCTTCATTTTTTCAAGACCTATCTGGTCTTCAATTATGGTCTGGCGATTATTCTGTTGACAATTTTGGTTCGGCTTTGTCTGTTTCCGTTGAGTATCAAACAGGTGATCAGCTCGCAGAAAATGCAGAAAATTCAACCGGAATTAAACGCGCTGAAAGAACAGTATAAAGACCGGCCTCAGGAAATGATGCAGGCCCAACAAGCGTTGTTCCGTAAACATAATGTTCACCCGTTGAGTGGTTGTCTGCCGATTTTCATCCAATTACCGATTTTTATCGGGCTGTATAAAGCTTTGTCACTGGACGTCAGTTTATATGGGGCCCCGTTGTTTTCCGAACATTTTCGCTGGTGTTCCAACCTTGCGGCGCCGGATATGCTGATTAACTGGAGCTCATTCTGGAATTCGATTGGCTGGCCGGGGTTCAATATGAGCGGAACCGGATTTCTTTCGATGTTCTCGCTTGGTCCTTATTTCAATCTGCTCCCGATGGTAACAATCATTCTGTTCCTGGTACAGCAGAAATTCCTGATGCCGCCGGTTGTCGGGAATGATGAAGCGGCGCAGCAGCAGCGAATGATGCGGCGAATGATGACGTTCATGATGATTTTTATGGGATTCATGTTTTTCAAGGTACCGAGCGGTTTATGTGTTTACTTTATTGTTTCCAGTCTTTGGGGAATTCTGGAGCGAAAATTTCATACCAAATTCGCGAAACCGGAAAAGGAAAAGGTTTCTGTCGTGGTGAATTCCGCGTTTCAGACGGCAGGCGGCGTTTATACGACAGGAAGCCGGAAGAAACAGGCACAGTCGTTACAGAATAAAAAAGCGGATAAACCGGCTCCGGGCTCCATTCGCGCCTGGTGGAACGATATAGTGAAAAAGGCTCAACAGCAGCAAAAACTGGTTAAAGCGGAATATGAAAAGCGTGAACGGCAAAAGAAAAACCGGAAACGCTGACAGAATACCGTCGGGGAATCATGCGGCAGTATTCCGGATGAAGAACGGCAAAAACCGAAAACCGTTCCGCTTTCAAAAACTGAAGGAAAAGGAAACCGACGTTTGAAACGTTGTTTGGGCTTTCCTGAAAATTTTCAATAAGGAGCGACCCGCCAACAAGGAGCGTTGCGGATATGATTGGCGTCTGTTGTCGGGCGGTTAAGCGATGTTCCGATGATTTCAGAGCGGGAACGAATGTTGTTCAATTTGTTTTTTCACAGGAAAAACACTTATGGTCACATTTGGGATTACATTGGCGATAGCGCTGTTTGCGTTTGTTTTTTTTATGCTTGCGATTTTGTTGAGCCGGCTTCTTGGACGAAAGAGGCCGCAGCGCTGTGCCTGTAAAGCCGCCAAAGCGGTTGTCCGGGAGTTTGAAAACCGGGAACGTAACGCCCTGCGGGCCATCTGTTATCGCCCGGACCGGGTAAATCCCCGTTCATTACCGATTGTTTCGGCGGAATCGACGGAAAATCAGGGAAACCAATGACTCCAACCGGATTGTAACCGATGATGAAAAATCACGATGAAATAGTATTTTCTGATTCAATTTCCGACTCGTTTTTTTCCTGTTCGGAAACCAGGATGTTCGTGGACTCCGGGCATTTTGTGAAGATGTCTGATGTAACAGAGAGTACATTATCCATTTCCGATTCCTTGAATTCTTCTTCCGCCGGCACCTCCTCCACCCGGTCAGGCGTTGAAGGGCTAAGAGTGGTTTGTCAATGTGCCGGACAGGGGAATTTTGGGCAAAACATCCGGCATCCGGATGGTGCAAGCGTTCATGATTTCAGACAATATCATTCCGGTCCGAATTTTTTCAGTCAGGAATATTTCGGACCAGATGATTTCAGCCCGCACGATACCGGACAGTATTATCAGCATGGCGTCAATCAGAATAATTGGCGGTTTTTCGATCCGTCAGAGTCGCGGAAACAAGAAATTCGTTGGAAAAAGCCGCTTTTATTTTATCTTCTAACCTGGCTTTCGACAACACTGATCGGTTATTTATGCTATAGTCAGGACGGCTCGGTTTTCAGTGGTCTGATGTTTTCGGCTCCTCTGATGACCATTCTGACGTTGCATGAGCTGGGACATTATCTCCAAACGGTTCGGTATGGAGTCCGTTCGACGCTTCCGCTGTTTATTCCTCTTCCGTTTCCGCCGTTCGGGACTCTGGGTGCGATTATCAGGATGGATAGTCGGATACCAAATCTCCGTGCACTTTACGATATTGGGATTTCCGGTCCGTTGGCAGGACTTGCGGCGACACTGGTTTTTATGGTAATCGGAATTTCGCTTTCGTCGGTTCAGCAGGTAACGGTTGTTACAGAAGACACGATTCAATTCGGAATGCCCCTTTTGTTTCAGTGGGTGGCGCGGCTCTTTTTTGATTTTTCCGTGCCGGGGAGCGAACTCTGTTTTCATCCGATCGCGATGGCTGCCTGGACGGGACTTTTTCTGACGTCGCTCAATTTGCTTCCGTTGGGACAACTTGACGGCGGCCATGTGTTTTACTCGCTCCTTAAACGGCACGCCGGACGTTGTTCTTTTTTGATTTTCCTTTTTATCCTAGGATATGTCATTATTGGCCATCAGTGGAACTGGACGTTGTTTCTGGTGCTGATTTTGATTATTGGCGTCGCTCATCCGCCGACCGGGAATGATTCCGTGTCGCTTGGCTGGTTCCGGACGATACTCGGGTGGGGGACTCTTTTGTTTGTAATTATTGGATTTACGCCAAATCCGATCATTATTTCGGAACCGACGCCCAAACCGGGAAACGACCTTAAACCGGTTTATTCACAAGTCGTCATACCCGATGAAAAATCAGGGATATTAGTGGCGCTTAACGAAAACATCCCCGCTCAAACAGCCCCTTTTTAATTTTTGTGAAGGAATACTTGCCGATTGCTGAACCGTTATAAAAGAGGATTTTCAAAAAAGGAATCAGGCAAAATTTTAACCCCGGTTGTTGATAAGAAGAAAATACTTCTCCATAATAGCGTTGATCATTGAAGATTCGGAATTTTGCGATAAGCAAACGGAATCTGAAAATGAAAATCGTTTGAAAGAAAGGGTGGTTCAAATGGGATTCATAAATAACACAACGGAAATACCGGATGTCGCTCCCTGGGAGGATATTCCCGCTAAAGATCCTCAGGCGACCAATATTGATTCTGCTTCAGAAATGACTGACGACGAAGTTGTTTCGCCGGAAAAGAATCAGTTGATCGATGAGATTGCCATGGAGTATGTCGGTTTCTGGAACCGGCTGGTGAGTCAGACGAACTGGGAAAAAGGGAAAGTGATTCATACCTGGCGAATGCGGTTGATGGACGCGGGACTTCCAAGAAATATTTATTCCGATGACGCGATTGCCAAGAGGATTGGGAATGTTTCCGGACAGCATGTCGGGCGTTTGCGCCGGGTTTATGAGCAGTTTAACGAGCAGGAACGATTACCGGGACTTTATTGGAGTCATTACCAGGCGGCTCTGGATTGGGAGGACGCTGCCCGATGGTTGCAGAAGGCGTCGGAGGAAGGGTTGTCCGTTGCGTCCATGCGAATTGCCCGATGGGAGGAATACGGGGCTCCGGCCGACCGCAGACCCAAAGAGAGTGAGATTGTCAGCGCGGAACCGGATGAGGATGTTAATCCATTCAACGACTCCAATGTTGATTACATGAATACCGGTGACCCGGAAAGCTCCGAAGGAAAAGGAGGACGCTCCCGAAAAAAGGCGAAACCGGATTCTGAGTATGATACGATTCATGACACCGGACGCGGAGGCCAAACCAGCGTCCGTGACGAAGCGGAAATGGATGAGGTTGATCCGTCCGGTTCCGTCCGGTCGAGCGTCTGGAAAAAATTCGGGACAAATACCGGGGATGTGCTGAACACTATCAACCAGATGGGGCCGTTACCGGATGATCTGGCGGATGCGTTTGAGTTACTCAAGGTTGCCATTCTGAGTCATAAACTGACCAAATGGGCGGAAGTAAAACCGGAACTTATCCTCTCTTTCCTGGGGGCCATGCAGGCTGTTGTTTTGTCCGATGATAAATGAATATCCCCGTACCTCCTTCTGGAAATTGAAAACACGATGTCTGGAGTTTGTCCGACCGGTTGTGATGGGAATCCTGAACGTAACGCCGGACAGCTTTTCTGACGGCGGACGCTTTTTTGTGTCCGGAAAACCGGAGGGGAAAACCGAGGATGCCCTGTTGAATCCGGACGGTTCGGAGCTTCCGGGAACAAATACGGATCCGGACGCTGGAACGGATAACAACGGTATCAATTATGAAGCCGCCATTCAACAGGGGCTGCGGATGGTGGAGCAGGGCGCCGGAATTATTGACGTTGGCGGAGAAAGTACCCGACCGGGGGCGGTTCCGGT
>Ga0079305_1002160_pt1 | contig 19074 bp, 12 predicted proteins | sample LMS_cellobiose_e_FD_79183 | JGI IMG/M metagenome (GOLD analysis project Ga0079305, IMG submission 79183) | Rumen-fistulated moose microbial communities from Alaska, USA - LMS_cellobiose_enrichment | ecosystem: Host-associated > Mammals > Digestive system > Stomach > Rumen fluid ... | reverse complement strand
CAGGACCATGAATGCCCGGTCTGGTTTAAGAATATCTCCATTGTGGAGCTGTATCCTGTTTGCGGCCATGATGTCGCGTTGAATCCGGTTTCTTCCTGTTATGAAATTGAAAACCTTTCCACAGAAAACATTGGCGATCATCAGGCGGACAATTATGTCGTCGAAGATAACCGGGTAAACAATGATACCGATAACAGCAAGGTAAAAGGATTGCCGGCAGTTCAAAATAACAATGAAATTGTGGAACAACCGGGAATGGTAACCGTTGAGGGAGTACCGGATGTAGCGGCAGACATTATGATGGAACCTGAGGTAAGCTCTGTGCCGGTTCTTCCGAATTATGATGGTATGCCGCTCGGAGTACCGTTGGATCCGGGGATGGTCGGCACCATGTCCGGTCCGCCGTCAGTACCGGTTCCCGTTGTTTATCCGCAAAGACCGCGATGGCGATTTTTCCCGCAGCGTCGTTAATTATCGAAAAATAATGAGTTTATTGTATCGTTGGATTCCGGGATGATTTTTTGATACGGTGATCCGGGTTTTAAAGTAAAGCAGAATAAGAATAAAAAAATTTTTTCAATCTCTGAAAAACAGGAATTTCCCCCTTTAATTCGGAGGCAAAATTGGTTTCCCCCCTGAAGTGCCTCCCCGATGATTTTGAGAAAAGAATGCAATGTTTTTTAGTCGCAGGCAAAAAAACGAAATTCAACCAGGTGAAACAAAGACTCCGGTTTCGGTAAAAGACGATACCCCGAGCTTGACGCCGGAGCAATCCTCCCCGGTTGTTTTTATCCCGGTCACAGAGCGACCGTCCACTTTTCCGGATCAGATGGCGAACAGCCTGACGACTCCAAAAGTGTCTCCTGGTCTTTCTGGTTCAAATCAATCGAGACATTTTGATTTGAACCAGACAACGGCAAAAACTTCTGGCTTGAATGGTGTTTCCCCGCTTCCTTCAAATAAATTGGGAACGGGTATTTCTGATAACAGTACGCTGTCTCGTTCATTGTCCTCGGGAAGGACAGGGACTTCTGGTTCCACGACCTCGTTATCTTCATCTTACCGTTCCCCATATAATGGAGGGACGACCCCCACTGATGGAAGAAGAAACGTCGATTATCGTGTTACATCGGAAAAAGCATCGCCGGCCGGTTATGGATCTCAGAATAAAATTTCCGGAGTGACCGCGTCCGGACGTTACGGAGCTGAACCCGCGGTGAAAAACCGGGATGAGCTGAAGAGAGGGACGCGACGTGATCCAGTTAAATCCAGAGGAGGAACCAAATCATACTCTGAGGCCAATTCCGGGTCGTTTACCTTATTAATGATAAAAACATTGCTGGTGGTTTTATTGATATTTATCGTGGTTTGGGCACTTTATGGTGTCAGTATGGAAAGAAATCAGGAATTCTGGGAAAGCGTATTTCAAATGAAGTTCAACACGGTAATGGATTCGATGTTACCGGGTTATCTGCAACATCAGATTACCAATTAAAGATTCGAGTTTCTTGTTTCTATTTTTCAGTTGGCTTTCGTTGTGATATTATCAATTAAACCGGAAGGGGTTTTGCAGATAACCGGTATGCTGTGGTGATGATCAGTTGATAACTTCTTTAAGGGTATCGACCAGTAAATCCAGCATATTTTTTTCATGAGTGGCAAAAACCGCAATTCGGAGAAATCCCCGTTGATTATTTTTCTTTTGATGCGGGACAAAAGAGATTAAAATTTGTCTGTTCGCCAACTGCTGCCGGATACGGCGCATATTCTGACAGGTTCCAAGACAGAAAGAAATGATCGGGACCGGCGAATTTTCTGTCGGAATTCCAATTTCCTGAAGCCGATACTTCAGATATTCTGTATTTGATTGAAGCTTCTGACGTAATTCCATGCTGGTACAGGAAAGATAAAGACCGCGGGCTGTTGCTGCGGCAACAGAGGAAAGCGATTCATTAAGTCCATACTTTTTCGCTGTTTCCGTAAGATGTTCAACAAATGAAAAACTTCCCGGGATAATGGCTCCAAAACCGCCTACCGCTTTGGATAAAGAAGCGATTAAGTAAGTTGATACTTGAGGTTTCCGAGGACCCGTCCGAGAGACCTCCTGATCATCATTGAGCGGGGAACGGTCGGGAAAAGCCTCTTCCATGAACATGCCATCATTCATTTTCGGGAGATAATGGCCGCTTTCCTCTTGTTTGGAACGATTGACGAATTGAGTATTGTAATGAAAATATTCGAGTGTTCCACGACCGTTTTCACCTAAAACGCCGAGCCCATGGGAATCGTCAATTAAAAGGGAAGCTCCGGGATAACCGGCTAAAAGCTGCATGTAATCTGGAATCGGGGCGATTGTCCCATGAAAGGGAAACACGCCTTCGGTGATCAACAGGGGACGCTCTCCCGGATTCAGGTTTTCCTGCAATACCTGTTTTAAATGAGTGGCGTTACCGTGTGAAAAAGTAAAAATATGATTGGGACAAAAGATTTTTTCTGTCAGATTACGATACGTTTCCGCGGAAACTTCATCAATGAATATTTTGTCAACGGAGTTGATCAGCGAGTTGAGCAAAATTTCCATCGCCTGTGTTTCGCTGAAACAATAGAGTGAGTTTTCTGTCTGATAAACGGCCGCGGCTTTTTGACGAACTTCCAGCACCGGGGCCGTTGTGTAATGATTCATGGAAGTTACCGCCGAAACACCGTATCTCATCACCGCTTCGCAGGCTGTGGCCAACAGCGCCGGATGCGATTGAAGGCCGAGATATCCCGTTCCTGCAAAATAGAGATAGTCCTTTTGATTGATAGTAATGATCGCGTCCGGGGGGGTATCAAAGCAAAATTCCTTTTCAACCTGACTTTGGTTTGTCGTTCGGTTCAAATCCTGATCGTCAAATGAAAAATCATTATATGAAAATACCTGATGCCTGTTTTGAGGAAAAGAACGGTAAAAGGTGTCGAGCCGGTTATGATTCTGAGAATGGTCGTTAAAAAGCATCCTTGCCTCAACGTGTTTGGAGATTTTTGGATCGTGCCTGTCTTCTTTATTTGTGGACAACCGGTTGGTTGTTACTGTCTGTGTTAAACGGTTTTTTCGTTCAACGGTGGCGGATTATAGTAATCTCCTGTCGAAAACACAAGGTCAAATCCTGAAAATTCTCTTTTTTGAGTTTGCCCCCGATTCCTCCTGAAAGGAAAAACAGCTGTTTCTCTATACGATATTTTCTCAATCCTTCCTGATAATACCTGGAAGGAGTCACATTTTTTATGAATTCAATTGGCAAGGAGAACCAATGTTACATCAAGAAAGACCCCAAGCAGGGCATGTTGTACCCAACCGGAAATGATGGAGCGTGTTCGATAAACGAGAAACCCCCAAAGAAAACCACCTGCGATACAACCGAGGACTTCACTCAGCGGATGACCGTAGTGCAGCATGGTTGAGGCGAGAATTTGAATCAGGATGGCGACAACCGGCCCGGTTGAACTTTCCAGCCCTTTTTGAATAAAACCACGAAACATGAATTCCCAGGCGGAGTAATAAAAGAAAAAGTAGAGGATGGAATGCAATATCAAATATTGAAGCGAACAACCGGCATAAGGATTAAATGGATAAACGCGATAAAAACCGGTATGATAACCGCTGAGAATCCCCAGAACAATCATTATCGGCGCGAATATCAGAATATTGCGAAGGGTCCGTTTAAAATTTCCTGGACCAAGCCCGTAATCAGAAAGTTTTTCTTTAAAAACGTAACGGACAATCAATACCGGAATGACACCCATGATCACAAAAGCGCCAAAAATTTTGGTAGTCCCGGAAAAAAAAGTGAAAAACGATATCTGGTTCAGGTTTTCAAGTAATTTGTGTCCGGAATCATCTGCAAAATGGAGCGTGACGGGTAGGTATTTCCAGAGAGAAATCGCCAGAACAGTGTAACAGAGAATAATCACCGGCTTGAATACAGAACGGTTACAAAATGCCAGTACAAAAGATTTCAGGTTTGACAGGTCTGTATTTTCGTTCATGTTTTCAGGGAGCTTCACGCTCTTTTTTAAAAATAATTATTGATGACAGCTTACTTAAACTGTCCCTGATTTTGTTCTTCAGACACATACAAGCATTGGTTTTATTAAAGAATATCAGCGGTAACTTATGTATAAAAAACAAAAATCCGGAAACGTATTAACCGTTCAAATTTTATCCCTGATTTTCTCAACGAATTGGTTACGGAATTCGGGAAAATCAGGGATTTATGAAAAATCAGGATTCCTGGGTTGGAGTCGATTCCAATGGGCCGGAATCTGTTGCCGTTACTGATTCCGAGTCCGCAGAAGCTGATCCGGAATCAGAAGGAACGGATTCTTCCGGCGTTTCCTGAACGGTTGGCTCAGTGGGTGGAAGAGTCTGATAATCTTTGATTTCCGGCAGCTCTTTTTCTTCCGGCGTCAGTTCATCATAAGTCTTTCCCTCAAAAACGAACTGTTTTTTACCACCGACTTCTTTAACCTGAATGACAATAACGTTTTTATCCGTAAATTCACCTTTCAGAATTTCTTCCGACAACGGGTCTTCCAGATTGTTTTCAATGGCCCGGCGCAACGGACGGGCTCCGTAATCCAGATTACTGCCACGTTTGACAACCAGTTTTTTCGCCTCTTCGGTGATCATCAGACAGAGGTTTCGTTCCTTCAAACGGGTACGCAGCTTCTGGAGCTCCAGATCAACGACGTCTTCCAGGTCCTTGTCGTTCAAATGACGGAAAACAATAACATCGTTAAACCGGTTGATGAATTCCGGACGAAAAACCCGTTCAATTTGATCATGAACACGCTGCTTCATACTGGAGTAGGAAGAATCCTCGTCCTGCTTCTGAAAACCAAACGCCGATTCATTTTTGATCGCTTCCGCCCCGGCATTGGTCGTCATAATCAAAATGGTGTTTCTGAAATCGACATTTCGACCAAAACTGTCGGTCAGACGTCCCTCTTCAAGCACCTGGAGCAAAATATTGAAAATATCCGGATGGGCTTTTTCAATTTCATCCAGCAGAACGACTGAATAAGGACGACGACGGATTTTTTCTGTCAACTGACCGCCTTCATCATATCCGACATATCCGGGAGGAGCGCCAACAAGCCGGCTCACGTTGTGCTTTTCCATGTATTCACTCATATCAACCTGGATAAGAGCGTCCTCATCTCCAAACATGAATTCGGCAAGAGCTTTGGCCAGTAATGTCTTTCCTACTCCGGTTGGTCCCGCAAAAATGAAAGAACCGATAGGCCGTTTGGGGTCCTGAATACCGCTGCGACTTCGTCGAACCGCCTTCGAAATGGCCTCGATCGCCTCATTTTGACTGATGACCCGTTTATGCAGCTCTTCTTCCATGTGTATTAAACGATTAGAGTCTTCCGTATCCATTCGGGTAAGCGGAATTCCTGTCATTTTGGAAATGACTTCGGCAATGACGGATTCATTGACAACACCATTGATTTCCTGTTGTTTTTGCCGCCATTCTTTTTGCAGATTCGCTTTTTGTAATTGCAACTGGTCAATCTTATCCCGTAAAACGGCTGCCCGTTCAAAATCCTGATTGGCTACCGCGAGATCCTTGGTCTTCCGGAGCTCTTCCGATTGACGGTCAATATCTTTCAGGTCTGGTGGACGGGTCATCGTTTTCAGGTGAACACGCGCTCCGGCCTCGTCGATAACGTCAATCGCTTTATCCGGTAAACACCGACCTGTAATATATCGTTCCGAAAGTTCCACCGCCGCCTGTAATGCGTCGTCGGTGATTTTAACGTGATGATGTTTTTCATAACGTTCCCGTAACCCCTTGAGAATCTCAACGGTTTCCGGCGAACTGGTCGGGTCAACCATGACAATCTGGAAACGGCGTTCCAGAGCGCTGTCCTTCTCGATGTATTTTCGATACTCATCCAAGGTTGTCGCGCCAATAATTTGAATTTCACCCCGTGACAAGGATGGTTTCAGAACATTCGCCGCGTCAATAGCTCCCTCAGCGCCACCGGCACCAACCAGAGTGTGTAACTCGTCGATGAACAGAATGGTGTTTTTCGTGCGCCGTACCTCGTTCATCAAGGCTTTGATTCGTTCCTCAAACTGTCCCCGATATTTAGTTCCGGCAACCATCATGGCCAGGTCAAGCACGACAATCCGGCGGTTCATTAAGAGTTCGGGAACATTTCCTTCAACGACACGTTGCGCAAACCCCTCAACAATAGCCGTTTTTCCGACCCCGGCTTCTCCAAGCAGTACGGGATTGTTTTTGGTTCTCCGGCAAAGGATTTGCATGGTTCGTTCAATTTCTGTTTCGCGACCAATAACCGGATCCAGCTTTTTTTGACGGGCAAGCTCGGTTAAATCGCGTCCAAAACTGTCCAATGCCGGGGTTTTGGATTTGCCGTTGGTTCGTGGCTGCGTCGGTTGTTCCATGTCTATGGAATTTCCCATAGGGGGCCCCTGATTGGAAAGATCGGAATCCATGGGACGTTCACCATTTTCGTTCATTTCCATTCCCTGACCCAACAGGGCCAGAACTTCATGGCGGACTTCCTCAAGTTTCAATCCCAGATTCATGAGTACCTGCGCTGCAACTCCGGACTGTTCCCGGAGAAGCCCAAGAAGCAAATGCTCGGTCCCAACATAATTATGATTGAGATTTCGGGCTTCTTCCATAGAATATTCAATTACTTTTTTGGCGTGAGGCGTCTGCGGCAATCGACCCATCGTGACCAAATCAGGTCCGCTGCGAACCAGCTTTTCTATTTCAAGCCGCATTTTACGGAGATCAATTCCAAGATTTCTCAAAACGTTGGCCGCAACACCGGTCCCTTCCTTGATCAGACCAAGGAGGATGTGTTCTGTGCCAATATATTCATGATTAAATCGCTGAGCTTCCTGATTGGCTAATTGCATAACCTTTCGGGCCCGGTCGGTAAATCGCTCATATGGCATATTAGTTTCTTCTTCCAAAATAGAGGTATTGCTGTTTCAGCTATGCTTAATTTTACTGTTTTCTTCAAATATGTCAGTGTCCTTCCACTGCAAATCAATGATGATGAGAAGCTGAAAGTAAAAACGGTACAACAGGATTTTAATCTTTGTTTTAATTGTATTCAATTACCCTATTTCGTCCAGCGTCCCCCAAAAGGAAACTCATTTTTTGATGTTTTTCCTGGTTCGTGGTAATTTTCATTGAATTTTCCGTGAAATCAGAAAATTTGTCCGTATCATTCCGAACAAACCTCTTCTCATTGTTTATACAACACTTATGCAACTCCGTTTCTCCTGGGAAAACACGTTGAAATCAATGTGACGCTCATTTCTGTTCATGATAATTACTATGGACAAAAAGAAAAATCTTTTTTATACTGGTTTTCTGAAAATTACTGGCCACAGTATCCCATTACAAAATACAGGTGACCGTTTGGGAATTCTTTCTGTAATCAGAAGGGGGTTCCTGGCAGTTGAGTTTAAAAGTTCTCTTTTGTAAATCATTCGACAGATTTCGTTGACAGGCGGTTGAACAGTCAATCGGGTATAATATAGGACGGTATTGCTTTGTTTGCCTGAAATCGGAATCATTTCAGGAGAAAATATGTACACTCCCTTTTCATCCGATTTTGTTTTTCCGTCAGGTAATCTGATAACCGTGAAAAATTATCCGAACTTCCTGCTGCGTGAAAAAAGAGGATTTCTTTTTTTACAGGGGCATATTTTTTCCTGGCTTTTACTTTTTTGTTTCTCTTTTTTATTTTACGGTTGCGATTCCAAAAAAGAAAGTGATTTTTCCGAAAAAGATTCGTCTCCCCGGGAGGCTGTTGAACCCCAAACCGTTTCAGATGTTTTTTCCGAGGATGTCCTGGCTGATATTCTTGGAAAAACGACAGATGAGTTTTCCAGAACTTTCAGGGACGACCTTGAAATCCCGGATACAAAAAATGACGCAAATATCAATGAACAGGAACAAACGACCGGGGAAAGCCCGGAACCGGCGATTGATCCTGAAGTCCGGGAACGTCTGATTCGTGACAATGAGCCTCCTCTTGTCCCGACATTGATTCAGAATTCAGAGAACAAGGATGATTCACAGACGAAATACCGGTTACAATACAAATTTGAGCCGAATGAACAGCTTCATTGGAAAGTGACACATCAGGTTCGTAAAAAGATTACCTATGGCGGAAAAACAAAAGCGATTGAAACATCATCCCTGACTATCAGACACTGGAATATTTATGATCGGCTTGAAGATGGAAGTATGCGGGGAGAGCATTTGATCGACCGAATGATTCTGGAGCAGCAGGAGGAGGAAAAGGAACCGGTCCGGTACGACAGTGAGGTCGACCTGGTTGTTCCGAAAGAAATCACTATGTTCGGAACGGAAAAGACGGTTAAGGTAATTTTAGAGACGTTTCAGGTCAATGCTCTTGGTGTGTTGAGCTCAAAAGTAAAATTGATTCCGGAGTATGCGGGTTCGGAACGCGATTCCAAAATGCTCGTTCCGTTTCCCGATGCGGAAATAAGAATCGGGGATTCCTGGACGATACCTTATCCGCTTTACCTGAAGGATCAGGATGGAAACATCCGGACATATCAGGCGGTTCAGAAGTTTACTCTGGAAAAAGTAAATGGATCGCTGGCGACGATTCAGTTTAAATCAATTTTACTTTCCATCGTTTCTGATCCTGTCATGGAAGGGCAGCTTGCCGAAAAAATTTTTACCGGCTGGGCCCGTTTTGACATGGATTCCGGAAAAATTATTCATACGGAAATGGATTTCGTCAAGTCAGTAACCAATGCGTTTGGCGAACCGAGCCATCTGGAATACCGATGCCATGTTGTGGAAAATTTAATGCGGGAAACAACGGATACGGCGGAAATAACCACTGATAAAGGGACCGGTGACACCGGGAATGAAAGTCCGGATAATGGGGATGAAAGTCCGGGTCAGGATGAATCTGACTTTTTGACGGATATGTCAAACGCGACTTCCACGGGTTCTGCGGAAACCACTCCCGATGAAAACGCGGAAAACGCTGTCAAGGAAATTTCAGAAACCGTTTCAGAAAACAGGAGTTCGGAAAATACGGAGGAGGTTGGAGAAGAAAATGAATAATCAGGCAAAAATATTTATCACGGGGGCTACCGGTTTTATTGGTACGTCACTTGTTCGCCAGCTTCTTGCTCAGGGATGGCGTGTTCGCGGAATGAGTCGACACAAACCTGTGATTCCGCCAGGATATGAGCAATCAGCCGGAACTCTTTGGGAGCATCCAAATTTTGAGTATGTTCAGGGTGATGTTACCGATATTGAATCGATTCGACAGGGAATGCGGGATTGTCCCTATGTTATATCGCTTGCCGGATACGCTAAAAATTACGCAAAAGACCCTTCGGTCTATGTAAAAATCAATATTGAGGGAATGCGTAACGTTTTTACTGTTGCCAAAGAGCAAAAAGTGGAAAAAATTGTCTGGACGTCAACGATTGTCAGTTTTGGCCCGACACGAAAAGGCGTGTGCGGCGATGAAAACATGCCGCGTATCACTTCCCGATATTATACTGAGTATGAAGAGACTAAATCAATCGCGGAAAAAGAAGCTCTTGAATGGGCGAAGGAAGGGCTGCCTCTTGTGATTGTCAATCCGACCCGGGTTTATGGGCCGGGACAGTTATCCGAAGGAAACGCACTTGCCCAGCTGATTGACGACTATGACCGGGGACGTGCTCCCTTTTTGCTCAATGCGGGGGTCAATGTTGGCAATTATGTTCTGGTCGACGATGTTGCCTGGGGGCATTTTCTGGCCCTCGAACGGGGACGGGTTGGCGAACGGTATATTTTGGGGAGCGAAAACGCCTCCCTGCGGGAGTTTTACAAACTGATTGATAAAGTAACGAATCGGCATCATTTTAAACTGCCGATTTTTCGACCGGGAGCCATGGTTTTCGCCCACTCGCAAAAAATCATGGCGAAACTGACAGGGGGGTATCCGAGGATCACACCGGGCTGGATGAGAACTTTTCTGGTCGACTGGGCTTATTCCTGTGATAAAGCCAGAAAAGAACTCGGTTATCAGCCGGTTTCCTTGGAAGACGGATTACGAATAACCTGTGACTGGTTACATCGAATCCGTAAAAACAACAAGTAACAGCAAATCAGGAATTTGTTGATTCTGTTTCAAATTCCTGATCAGAAATTCCCTGATTTAAAACCGGATCATCAACCTGAAAATCCCGGGAGGAAACTGGAATTTCCGGGAGAACGTCCAACGGGAAAGGATCATGATCAAAGGGGAAAAAATAATCTTCCCTGCCAGGATCCATCTGATTCATGTGATCAGAAAATAAAATTTGACCATTGACAATAGCTGGCTCAAAGGTTAAGGCCCCGCTGATTTCCGTTGATATGTCGGGAGCGCTGGAAGCAACAATAATATTATTTTGTTCAATGACCGAGTGAAGCCAGATCCGGTAACGATGATCCATATAAATGTACCCTCCAAGAAGACAGGAAGTCAAAAGGATAATCGTTAAAAGAATGGCTCCGGCATGGTTGGTCGCTGTTTTAGGAACGGGTTTTTGTGTATCAGCCGGTTTCGGGGTGTCTGGCGTCGCGACAGTAACAGACGTTCCGTTGGAAGGTTTCAGGAAGTTTTCCTGATAACAGTTGTCCTCCCGTTTGCCTGTTGGCTGCGGAGGACGCGGAATGTCCGGGGATTCCCGATAGATTTTACCATGATCCAAATCCTGGGTCATATCCCCAAACGTTTGCGAAAGTGGCTGGCTGGTTGGCTTTTGTGCAAGAAGTACCGCATCAGACAAAAGTCCGATACTTAAAAAAATGAACAGGCAAAAAATTTGTCGTTTTCGCATTAGTTCGTCAACCTGAATTTTATCAGAATACGGAAATCCTGTCCGTTTCAGTTAGTTTTCAAACAAATTTTCTCCGAAAATTCTTATAACATATGACGATTATTTTTAACCATCAATCACAAAACGATGACAGCGGTTTAATATAATCATGCAAAACATGATTGTTGTGTTGACAAAGGGGGGAAAGCTGGTCATAAGCCGGATTTTGTACTGAACGAGTCAGTGACGATCATTTATCTTGACGTTCAGTTGCCTGAACGTTCCTCGCGGTCCACCCGAAACGGTTGGGAACGGATAATTCCCGTTTACTGAGGGCAAAAACTGTCTTCAGTAAACACGTTTCTGCTTGACCTTGCTCCCGATGGGGTTTGCCAGACAGCCGGTCACCCGGACTGCCGGTGAGCTCTTACCTCGCCTTTTCACCCTTACCACAAATTCCGGAGAAAATGGGCGGTTTCTTTTCTGTTGCACTTTCCCTGGTCTCGCGACCGGTGGGCGTTACCCACCATCGTATCCTGTGGAGTCCGGACTTTCCTCAAAAATTCCCTGTTTCAGGAAAAATCTGCGATCGTCTGCCCAACTTTCATTTATAGTATACCTTTTTACGGTTGGGCGGCAAGTTCGGATAACCATTTTCCCCTTAAAAGCGCGCCATAACTGTACTGGCCCGCGCAACTTTTATAAATTCCCATGGCCGTTTTGTAATCCTCTTTTTCCTCGGTCCAGCGTGCGAGCAGGTAACGCGCTCCTTCACGCCACAGACTTTCCTCCGCAAATAATTCCGGCGTCTGAAGGTACGTCAGAGCAGTATCATAATTGCCTGCGGCGTGGGAAACAAGAGAAAGGTAAAACGTGGCTGTTTCCTTGATATAATATTTCATCATGAGCGACTGTTGTTCCTGTCGCAGCATTTCCATAACGACCTGTTGAAGTTGTTCTTCCGGACAGGCCACGTTGTTTTGTTCCATATAAGCGTTTTGGTATTCCTGTTGCATAGCCAGCAGTTTTTCCGGCAGGTGAGAGGCTTCGTCCTTCAGTAAACGTTCGGAAATCCGTCCCTGAAGAAACCAGTACGCCGCCCCGTTTTCTTTCGTCAGATTTCCTTTAAAATACAGAATTTTCCCAATCCATAACGGAGCTTTTAAAACCGTGTTGTCCCGAAGCATATCCTTTTGATTCCCTTCATTGCCGGAATCATTGGTTTCCAACGCCGCCGCGCCAATGTAAGGTTCGAGATTTCCGCCTTCCTTCATCATAAAAAGATAAGGAGCTATCATATTGTCGGATTCCGCTGGAATAATAAGCTGCTCCAGAATTGATATGTATTCATAAGTCAGATGCCGGAATGCAGTTATATGCTTCGATTCATTGAGATGTAAATTCTTGGTGTGATCCATCCACGTTGCATAAGAAGTGGCCAGGACAGTGTAAACGTTGCCGCTGAACTCCTGTTCCATTTGAATCATTCGTTCAGAAAGCACAAATGGATTGGTTGGCACCAAGGGAATCAGTTCCTGAAGTTGCTCTGACGTCAACGGAAATCGCTGTTCCTCGGAAAGATCCAGCCTTCTCAGGAGTGAATCATCGGCGGCAGCCTCTCCCAGCGTTGCCGGTTTGGTAAATTTCAGGCCCTTGTCAAGCTGCAAACCGTCTCCCGATGGAATCGGGAGGCCGAGTTGCGGCAGGAAAAGCAACACCTGACCTTCACAGCAAACGCCGACCAGAAGCGGAAAATCATCCGGTACTTCTGACGCCGGCTGAAGGATGAAACTGTCAATTCGCTGCTGCCGGAGAAGCTCCATGAAAACGATAGCCCGTTCCAACGCGGTTCCGTGACCAAGCAGGATTGTCTGCCAGGGATGCTGGTGAATACGGTTTTCCGTGGAAGATTCATCCAGAACGATGTTTTCAACGGACCAGTCGAACAGATTTATTATAATATCCAGGTCGTTCTGACTTGTCCCCTTTGCCCAGGAGGCAATATTCCGAAACCAGACAGCCTGTTTTAAATAATCGGCGTCACTGGAGGTGAAAGTTCGCTGATCTGTCGTTAAAAGCTGACCGAAATCGTAAATGGCCTGTCGCATTCGATCGAACTGATATTCATCGGGAATCTGAAAGGAACGAATGGCGTTTTGAAAACTTTCCACTTTATCAGAAAATTTGAACTCAAGAGAGCTGTTCAGTTTTTCTTTTAATTCCTTCGTCATTTTTATAAAACCGTCCAGGGCCCAATCACCGAGGGGAAGAAGCGGCTGGGCTTTTGCCGACAATTCATCAAGCGCGTTGAGTAACTGATCAGCCTGTTCCTCTGTCGGAACCGTATCGGAATTATCCAGAAACAACGGATATAACGTCATCACTGTTTTCAGGGCAGCTTCAAATTCATCGCAGTTCTGTTTCCAGAGAACCAGTTCTTCGTCCTTCTGGAAATCCTTACTCGGCGGACGTTTTTGCAGCCAGGAGTTCAGACGACCGATTGAGTTTCGCAAAAAGGCCGGATCCGGATGTTTTTCCAGTTCTTCCGCCGCGAGAACGACTTGCGCAATCAAGTTACGGTTTTGGTCTTCCCGTTCCTGGACGCTTGCTCTTTGTCCCGCCTCGTGATCCCGTTTCTGTTTTTTACACCCTGTTTCCGTCAGCAGACTTAAGCAGAGAATTCCGGAAAAAAGGAACAACGCGACTGCTTTGAGAGTGATTCCGGATTCTGCGAGATGTCGGAGTCTGGATTTCCAGAGGGTTTTTCTGTTTGTCGACTTGGAAAAAATATATCTCATAAATACTGTCCTGATTTCTTTAAAACAGCGTTTTCACCTGCCCGGGCCGTGTTCCGATTCGTTACCGGATGGGAGAAGTTTGGCAAAATAATAACGAAACAGGAATTTTGAACGCGGTGATAAATAAAATGAAATAGGAAGGTTAGCCTGTTTTCTGTTATTATATACCAGGCTTCTGAAAAACAAAAGGTCTTAGCCTTCCGGAAACGATTGTTTTTTGAAAAAGAGCTGATTACAACGGTTGAATCGATAAAACGGAAAGAGAATTCCCATCTCACGGTTCGGGATCGTTCCTTTTAGGCATTTTGTTGTTATCAAATTGTTTTAAAAATAAAAACATCAGCGGGAAAACGCTGAAAAAAAACGGGAATATCAGGATATAACGGAATGTCCTGATATTCTGATGAGAAAAAACGACTTGCCCGCCGGTCATCAGACCTGTAAACCTGAGATAACGGGCCAGCCAAAAACAGTGACGTCAGTCCTGAATTTCAGGGACTTCATATCCGGCGCGGAATTCGCGTTTCTGGAAAGCGTTGGCGGTTTCGGCGCCCTCGCCGACGAAAATTCCCGTTTGCGGATCCAGCGACAGCAGGGAACTCATCGTAATGTCTTTATTATCCAGCGACAGATTATTATGGGCGAGTACCTGTTGCAGATTCGTTACCACATCTTCCCAAATATCATTTGCTTCCGGGACTTGTGTTTCGGCGTATGCTTTTCCGGCCCGAACGGCTATATTGGCCAGATTGCACCATCCGCTGGACTCATGACCGGTCTTCACTTCGGCGTTCAACAGGGAGGAATCCTGAGCGAGAACGGCTTTAATAAAGTTCTGAACATGATTCGGTTCTCCGCAGGTTCCTTTGAACTGTTTGATTTCCTTGCCGTCTTTATCATAGGCAACCGCCCGGCCGCGTTGTCCCTCCAGCCGGCCGCCTTCACAATAAGCGATATAACCGCTTCCCGGTCCGGGATGTTTACCCGCCGATTTGGAATCCGGCCCGTCCTGAAGATTGGAGAGCCCGAGCACAACGGGAATACTGCCGGTGTCAAAGTAAACAAAATGAATATTGGGCGTTTGGGCCGCGTCATTGTAACCAACCCGCCCGCCACCGGCCAGAATACGTTTGGGGAAGGGGAGTGCATCCTGTAAAACATTGTTGCGGCAATCGTCCAGAACATGAACACCCCAGTTACCCATCTCACCGCAGCCGGTGTTCCAGTCCCAGTGCCAGTCATAATGAAGCTGATTACGATAGAGCGGCTGATCCTGCGCCGGACCAAGCCAGAGATCATAATTGACTTCCGCCGGAATTTCCAGTGGGGTATCCCGTTTGCCGACAGGTTGACGGATACTGTAATGATTGACCCGGGCTGTCAGAATATTACCAAGCGCCTTTTCCTGGAACAGAAAATCCTTGATTTCCGCCTGCATCGGGTCACTTCGCTGCTGGGTTCCAACCTGACAGACCCGCTTGTATTTTCGGGCTGCCTTGACAGTCTGAACACCTTCCCAGGGATTGTGGGCAAGGGGTTTTTCAACATAAACGTCCTTGCCGGCCTGCATGGCCCAAACAGCTCCCAGACAATGCCAGTGATTACAGGTTGCAACGATGACGGCGTCAATATTTTTATCTTCCAGCAGATCACGCGGGTCGCTGAACGTTTTCTCGACCTCAAATTTCTGTTTGGTTGCGTCCATTCGTTTGGCGTCCGGGTCGCAAAGTCCGACAATATCGATTTCCGGCTGCTCACGGAATATATTCATAAGCTGGTTGGCTCTGCTTCCGCAACTGATGGAAGCGAGACGGATTTTGCCATTGGGGTTTTGACCAATCAAAGCCGGAGCTGGAAACGACAAGGTGAAGCCGGTGGCAAGTCCGACGCCAATAAACTGACGACGATTTAATTTAGGCGACATGGTAAGTATCCCTTTCTGAAAAATTATAATGAAAATCCTGAAAATGATTGGCGAACGGGTTTGAAAATGATATTCCTATTTTAATTGATCGAGGTCTGAAATTAAACCGGCGATTGAGATTTTTTGGATTTTTTTGCTTATTTCATTAAAATCAGGGAAAAATAAAAGTGTTCCACTGATTTTCAAAACATCCTGATTTCCGTTTCACGGATGTCCTGAAACACCGGCAGGAAAAAATCTTTTGATAAAAATCGAGGTGGCCCCCTTCCAGAGCGGAATTTTTCTGGTATGATTCCCTGTGTGTTGAGGCTACTTCCTGACCGACCTCATGAATACACTTTGATAATTTTATTTTATGGCCCTGTCGTTTAATGGTTAGGACACAGGCCTTTCACGCCTGGAATACGGGTTCGACTCCCGTCGGGGTCACTCAGGGACTTTTGGATTCATTTTCAAAAGTCCTTTTTTATGGCATATTCTGTTTTTTGTCTGGTTGTCCCGTCTTTTCGCCCTCTTTTTAACACAGAATCGAAATAACCGGAAACAAATTAAAAAGTCCGAAAATTTTTATTGCCTTTTACAGGACGGTGTACTTTTCGGTTGGTTGGACCGGTTCGGGAATACTGTTGAGCTCCGTCCGCCGCTCTAAAATTTGCGCGATTCCGGAATTCTTTTCCGGACAGTTGCCACTTTGACGCTTCTGACGAAAATTCCATTTATTCCAGGGAATATCATACCGACGGATGTAAAACGCCGGCGGACAATTTCATCGATTATTTGAGCCGCCCTCTTTAAAACCTACAAAACCTATGGTATAACAGGATTATGAAAAAGAGAGGGTACCTGTTATGATTTCAACTCGTGGAAGATACGCGCTTCGCATGATGGTAGATTTGGCGCAACATCAGGACAATAGTTTTATTGCCTTAAAGGATATTGCGGACCGACAGAACATTTCCAAGAAGTATCTGGAGCAGATTGTTCCACTCCTGAACCATTCGGGACTGTTACAGACCACTCGTGGATTTCAGGGCGGTTACCGCCTGAATAAAGCTCCCCGGGAGTATACGGTTGCGGAAATACTTCATGTTACTGAAGGCAATATGGCGCCGGTCGCCTGTCTGGAAAGCGAAACCAATACCTGTCCCCGGCGCGATGAATGCGTGACGCTTCCGGTATGGGCAGGACTCCGGAAAGTGATAAACGACTATCTGAGCAGTATTACTTTACAGGATATTATTGATTCCGCGCGGTCTCAAGCCGGAAACGACGATTCCGTCTGAATCGTCTGAGATCCCGTTAGACGGAAACGCGCCCGGGGCGGTAAGGTGCTGTAATGAGGGAACCGTCTGATCGATGACCTGTCGAACCCACCGGAAAACGCCGAAACTTTATGCCTCGCCGTCCTTACGGAACAGGGATGGCTTTCGTTTCATTGCTTATTCGTGATAACCGTGAAACGGTCGGCGGGTGTTTTTTGCGGGATCGTCCGGTGAGCGGTTCCGTGAAATCCGGGGAAACTGAAATACGCAGTCCGGGCAGAACAGCGGAATTCATGTTTGCCGGAACAAAAGATAAGGGGAAACGTCCCGACTGTCCGGGTAGCGGACGAAACATCTGACGCGGGTCGGGGACAGGATCCCGTTTTTTTTATTTATTTAAAATGCTTATAAAACCTATTGACAAGATAGGCTTTGTTCTGTAAAATGGACGTACATCAATGGAAAGAAAGGCTGACGGGGATTTATAGAAGGGTTGTTTTGAGAAGTTGACTCGCTTGAATTTCCATTTTGGCCGAATGTGCTGCCGATGCCGCGAAACAAAACGTTTATCGAGAGAAGAGAAAAATGAACAACTATAAATTTGAAACCATTCAGGTTCATGCGGGACAGGAAATTCCGGATCCCGTTACCGATGCGAGATCGGTTCCGATTTACGCGACAACTTCTTATGTATTCCGGGACTCCGCGCAGGCGGCGGCTCGTTTTGGTCTTGCGGAGGGAGGGAACATTTATACCCGGCTGATGAATCCGACCTCGGACGTCTTTGAAAAACGAATAGCCGCGCTGGAAGGAGGTGTCGGAGCTCTGGCGGTCGCCACCGGTTCAGCGGCGATTACCTACGCCATACAAAATATCGCCACTGCGGGGGACCATCTTGTGACATCTTCCCAATTATACGGGGGAACCCACAATCTTTTTGCGAACACGCTCCGTGAGCAGGGAGTGACCGCGACATTTGTTGATCCGTCCGAGCCTGAAAATTTTGAAAAGGCAATTCAACCGAAAACAAAATTACTTTACGCGGAAACCCTTGGCAATCCAAATTCGGATGTTATCGATCTTGAGGCCATTGCCGGGATTGCTCATCGTCACGGTATTCCATTTATCGTGGATAATACCTTTGCCACTCCATACCTTCTCCGTCCCATCGAGTACGGGGTGGATGTGGTTGTTCATTCCGCCACCAAGTTTATTGGCGGTCATGGAACGATTATGGGAGGGGTGATTGTGGATTCCGGAAAATTTGACTGGTCACAGAACGACAAATTTCCGGGACTGTCCAAACCGAATCCCTCTTATCATGGGGTGATTTTCACCGAAGCGGTTGGAAGTGCCGCGTACGTTACAAAAATAAGAACGACCCTCCTGCGTGACCAGGGCGCGACCATTTCCCCGTTCAATTCGTTTTTGCTTATCCAGGGACTTGAAACACTCTCGCTGCGGGTCGAGAGACATGTTGAAAACGCGATGAAAGTTGTTGATTATCTTCGTAATCATCCGCAGGTTGCCAGGGTAAATCATCCGTCACAGTCAAGTGGCCGGAAAAAGGAACTGTATGACCGTTATTTTCCAAACGGTGCCGCGTCCATTTTCACGTTTGAAATCAGAGGTAATGCCGACACAGCGAAGAAGTTCACGGAAAGTCTGAAACTGTTTTCGCTTCTTGCCAACGTGGCGGATGTGAAATCACTTGTGATTCATCCCGCCTCGACGACTCACAGTCAGTTGTCGGACACGGAGCTTTTTGCCTGTGGCATTACTCCGACAACGGTACGGCTTTCGATTGGTACCGAATATATTGACGACATTATCGCTGATCTTGAACAGGGGTTCAACGCTGTAAAACAGCAAGGATAATAATGCGGAAGGGACAGAAATCATGTCAAAAATCCATACATCTGCCGATCAGCTTATCGGTGGAACACCGTTGCTTGAACTGGTTCATATTGAGAAGAAATATAATCTGAAAGCAAAAATTCTCGCCAAACTTGAATATTTCAATCCGGCGGGATCCGTCAAGGACAGAATCGCCAAAGCAATGATCGACGAAGCTGAGACGAGTGGAAAGTTGAAACCCGGATCCGTCATCATTGAACCGACTTCCGGTAATACCGGCATTGGCCTTGCGTCGGTTGCGGCGGCAAGGGGGTATAGAATTATTATTGTGATGCCGGAAACCATGAGCGT
>Ga0079305_1002159_pt1 | contig 19078 bp, 9 predicted proteins | sample LMS_cellobiose_e_FD_79183 | JGI IMG/M metagenome (GOLD analysis project Ga0079305, IMG submission 79183) | Rumen-fistulated moose microbial communities from Alaska, USA - LMS_cellobiose_enrichment | ecosystem: Host-associated > Mammals > Digestive system > Stomach > Rumen fluid ... | reverse complement strand
TTCGTCACAAGGACATTGGGACCGTACCGCAAAACACATTCATCAACTTCAACCGTTTCACCCGTTTTCAGACACGGGGCTTCAACAGTACGGAAACGCCGATCCTCCAATATCGGGACGAAATTAAAAGTAATTTGTATTTCAGTCCCGGCGTCAACAGACGGCAGTATCCAGTAACCGTTTTCAAGTTTCGCATATCCCGCGACATCTGTAGAAACAGACTTCGCCCAGTCAGGGAAACGAATCGCAAACGCAACTTTGCCGCCTTCAGGCCCATTAACCTTAACTCCGGCAACGATCTGCGACCTGTTGCCATTTTCGACAGGACGTGAAACAATCTCCCATTTTTCATCGCCAAACACAATCGGAGTATTGAATTCAAGCGGGAAATTATAGTAAATCATCTTGTTGCCGCCATCCTCGTCAGCAGCGCCAACCGCGAAAAATTCCTTCAGCTCGTAATAGCCAAGGGGGCCATGATAACTGCAACACCAGTACGACTCCGCGTAACGTTTTCCCCAGGCGAACGCCCCGCGTTCGTCGGTTCCCAGATACCGGTGTCCGAATCCGCCGGTATCCCACTGGTTTGCCTGATATGCGTTGAAAAGCATCCGTTCCGCGAAATCGATGTATTTTTTATCGCCTGTGTTGCGCCAAAGCATCAGATTCAGACGCAACCAGTCCGCTTCCGAACATCCTTCATCGCTCTTGTAGGAAACGACATACTGTTCCGCGACTCCGCCGGCCGGATGAATATATCCGCCTGTTGTCGCCGCATTCCAGCGATTGAGAACACGATTGAGATACTTCTTCTCACCCGTCACTTCATACAGCAGAACAAGAGCTTCATGAGTGCTGATACTTCCGTGACTGTGCCCAACCGGAAGCGTATCGAACTGTTCATGGAAATCGGCCATTTCGATCGCGGTATCCAGATATTTCCTGTCGCCGGTCAGACGATAGGCGCGAACAAGACCTTCAATACCATGGAAAACACAGGTCACATACGCGGCGGCATAACCGGCAGCCTGTTGGCTGTATTCCTCCATCCGGTTCGGATCACAAAAACGTTTGGCCACAATATTAACATAGAAGTCGGCCATTTTTTTCGCGGCCTCATACGCCTTTTCATTTCCGAAACGTTCATAGGCCGCAAACAGTCCAAGCATTAAACGCCCGTTCCCCCAGAGAATCGGCATTTCCAGGGACCGATCCGTTGCTCCGGCAATATCGACGGTTTTTTCCCAATCGACATCCCGTCCAAAATGCCCGTCCGGTTTCTGATACTGAACGATTTCATCAATAACCTGCTCAAGAATCGGAGTCGTCGGTTTGTCCTTACGGGACGTCAGGCTCGCGACTTCGATATAACGACCGGAAATATCGCCGCTGTAATTCGTGAAACGCCGATCCTGATTAAAGTTGACATCCGCCAGAATAAAATCAACCTTATCGATGGGTTCCTCACTCAAACGTTTTAACGACTTCGCATATCGGGCACCAAAAAATCCGCCAAATCCAACATCGTTGGACGCCGCAAAGGAAAGCGTTTTACCGGCAAATGTCCCCGGCACCGCGGTTGCCCGGGCGTCGCAGATAACATCGTCGTTCGCAAAAAGCAGATCCGGCCGAACCAGAGAAAGAATCGCTGTCGACAGTAAAAATGTTCTACGATTTAAATCCATTGAAAACATCCTTTCGTGTTATCAACAAGTTTAATGTTAATATTTATTTTCAGTAAGGTTCTTTATCGAAAAAGCCTTTCATCATTTCGTCATTTGTGGAGAATCTATTTTATTAAAAAACAAGAACCCCCCATTTTTTATCCCATTGGATTTTTTCGCCGGCCTCCACTTTTTTCTGATAAACCGTTGAAATATTTCCTTCAATATTTCCGAAGAATAAAAATTCAGGCTGTTTCACTTTGGAAAAACCCGCCGTTTCAAGATCGTCGCTCAGGCTGTCCTTGTTGCGATCAGGAAGTGGCGTAATAACATAAACAATGCCGGCTTTCGTTACTTCAACAGAAGTGTATTCAATGTCTGAACAAACAAAATTTTTATCGCGGAGCGGCTCAGGAATATTTTTCCCAATATAATTACGGTTGGAAAACAACGTTGCCCCAACATCAAATTTATCGATGGATTTACCCCGGATGATTTTTACTTCAGCCCGATCGCCTTTGAGCCAGTCGGAGCCGTCGTCATTATTTTTTGGCGTATATTGAATCGTATCCATTTCAACCCGGATTCCGGTCGCCTTGTTGACCAACATCGCAAGTTTTGATTTTTCGTTGACGAGCTTGCCCGCCAGAACATCTTCCTCGGTAAACCGGGCGGCATAAATTTCCCTTTCGTTGTACCGATCATAATCATAGGTGACATAAATCATGCCGTCGGCGACCTGATTGCCATCCGGATAAGACACGTTGCCGCGTCCGTCGAGCATAAGCCCGCCCTCCCAGGTCTGACCATCATCACAGGAAATCATCGCCATCATCTGGGACCGCCCGACATCTTTATCCGCCGGACCGTTTTTCACCAGCAACAGATTTCCCGACTGTAACCGCCGTATAAAAAACCTGCTGCTGGTGTGCTTAATGGTCGACGGTGCCAGATCCGTCCAGGTTTTCCCGCCATCCGTTGAAACCGTTTCGCCAATCCCATATCGCGTCCGGGCAAACATTTTGAATGATCCGTCCTTCATCTCAACAATATTGTGTTCGTCAAAGAGGGAGATTGCCGGATCCGCTTTCGAGATTCCCAAAAACTCGATTGTTTTCCCTTCATCTGTTGAGTACCAGACACTAACCCCGACATGTTCTGACGGAACCACGTATTTCCCCCCAAATCGCCAGACGGAAACCGGGAAAAGCCAGCGGTTTTTTGAATCAACAATCGGCTTGCCCATCATAATACCGTCAGAAATCCGGCGCGGTTCCGACCAGATCGCGTTTTCGCCGTCTTCCGGATTCTCTGTCGTGATCGCCCAGACACCGGCGCGGCCATCCCAAATCCGTAATGAACTTTCCGGACATTCCTCACCCTGGGCCCAAAAAAGCCACAACCTGCCGGTCGGGTCACACCAGATTGCCGGGTCAAAAGCCCGTGTCATACCGGGCGGATCAATAGCCAGAATCGGTTTCGACCAGGTTTCTCCGGAATCGTTACTGGTTGCCAGAAGTACATAATTTTCATAACATTCCGTAATTCCGCCTGAATACCAGCATACCCAAAGACGGGTATTCGAGGTCGACGCAAGAGACGAAATCCCCTGCCAGTGCCGGAGTGAGTCAGCGTATTTTTCCGGAACGGGTTTTAAAATCGGCGGCGGCGAAAGCGGATCAAAATCTTCATCGGCCGCAGGAACAAACGTTCCTCCAAAGAACAGAAATAATATTGCCAAAAGCCAAAGTCTTTTACAGTTCGGTTTTTTATAGTTCATTCAAACGTCTCCCGAAATAAAAACAGAAATAATATTGCTAAAAGCCAAAGTCTTTTATAGTTCGGTTTTTTATAGTTCATCAAACATCTCCTGAAAATACAAAAACACACCTGCCTGGAATAAATCCGGAACGGGAAATCGTGTCCCGGTTCCCTGAAAGTGTCTGAAATACACAAAATAAAAACAACAAACCCCATAGCCGCAGGATAATTACAATAACGTGTATTGTAAAGGATGCCCCCCTGTCCCGTCAAGAAATTTCTTTAATTTTCTCTGTAATCGTCCTGTCCCTCCTTTTTTAATCACGAAATGCCCCATGCCGGCCCCTTGCCCCTCGATTGCTTCCAACCTGTCGCTTAATGGCCCCGGAACAGATTCGCGGCCTTCCGTCCTCGACCGTCAATCGTTCCCAACCTGCCGGAACGGACCCCGGCCCTGCTCTTTAACATTTTGATATATTTTCTCAAGACATATCCATTAACATCGCCGGGAACACATGTTGAACCGGGATATTTAATCGGATAAAATAATTTCAGGTCAAAGGGTTTTATAAAACGGTTTTGATGTTTTTGTAATCTCCTCAAAGCAGTCCGACATGATTTACCGATAAACGATTTCATGGAATCGAACATTACAAATATAAAATCATCGAATCAACCGTCTATCCTCAGAAGCAGTTCATTAAAATCAAGGAGTACACAATGTCACAAACGTGTAATCGACGTCAATTTCTGGCCCGTTCCGGCAAGGCAGCAGCCTTATCGCTTCCGTCAATGTTTTCCTGTCCGGGCCTGTTATCAGGTCAGGAGCGAAACACAGTACGTCTGGGCCTGATCGGTCTTGGCGGACGGGGTGGGTATCTCGCCAAACGTCTCCCGGAAGTTAAGGGAATGACTCTCGCCGGGATCTGCGATCCGGACTCCGAACGGCTGAACAACATCAAAAAACAATATCCCGACGCCAGTAGTCACACGGATTTTCGCGCCATTCTGGATGATCGGTCCATCGACGCCGTTATCATCGCAACCCCCAATTACTGGCACTGTCTGGCGGCGGTCTGGGCGATGCGGGCAGGAAAAGATGTTTATGTTGAAAAACCTCTTTGCATGTCGTTCCGGGAAGGTCAACAGGTTGTTGCCGCCTCGAAAAAATACGACAAAATCTGTCAAATCGGAACACAATCGCGAACCGATCCGGTTTTTCATTCGGAAGTCCGGAAATTCCTTCATGAAGACAGAGAACTCGGGGAAATCCGTTCTGTCCGGATTAACCGATTCGCGCCTCGGAATTCGATTGGGAAAAGGGAAACGCCGCTTCCAATTCCGTCAACAGTCGACTATAATCTCTGGCTTGGCCCGGTGGAGGAACGGCCTCTTTACCGCAATCAGTTTCATTATGACTGGCATTGGATGTGGCAAACCGGACACGGCGAAATGGGAAACTGGGGGGCACACCTGATTGACGATTGCAGAAATGCCATTCTTCAGGACAAAGTACGAATGCCGAAACGGGTTCTTTGCGGCGGCGGGCGAGTCGGTTACAATGACGCCGGTGAAACGCCCAATTCCTGTTTTACTTTTTTCGATACCGGTTCCATTCCGGTTGTCTTCTGTATTTCCAATCTGCCGGATGCAAAAAATCCCAAATCAACCGGAACTTGTCCCGGTCCGACCAGCGGATATGTCGCTTATTGTGAAGGCGGGACATACGCCAAACAATGGGGCAGTTCCGTTGCGGTTGACTATCAGGGAAAAACAATTCGCGAGTTTAAGGGAACCAATGAGCTTGACGGAGCCGTGTTCCATATCCAGAATTTCATCAACGCGGTCGCCGCTCATGACAGGTCCGGCTTGAACGCTCCGATTGAAATCGGATACGATTCCGCCTCCTGGTACAATGGGGCCAATATCGCTTATCGGCTGGGACGCCCCTATTCCAAAACGGACGCTCTGGCAATCACCGGAACCGACGGACGGCTGGCGGAAGCCATTGAAAATCTCGAAACACATCTTACCGCTCAGGGAATCCCGATGAACGCCGATAATTTCGTATTAAGCGATTTTCTGGAAATCGACGCGGAAAAAGGCTGCTTTACCGGAAACCGGGCTGACGAGGCCAACGCCCTGATGGACATTCAATATCGTGAACCGTTTGTCTTCCCGGAAATTGCCTGACTCCGCCAACATAAATAAAAATGCAGCCGGGTATATTTTACAAATGTAAAAATATACCCGGATAAAGACGGGGAAAATTTGAAATATTGATGATGAAAATTTCCTGTCCGACAAAAACATATACCCCAACGTTAAAATAATAAAAACGCTTATAATATTCAAACAGATAAACAAAGGAAATCCTTATGCAAGACACACATAAAATGACGCGACGCCGGATGCTTGAGGCGTTTATGGCCGGTACTCTTGGAATGGTCGCGGGGGAAACCATTTCCGGTCAATCGCAGACGCGGGCGGATTCCCCCCAGCCAGCCCCTCTTCCAACCGATAAAGAAATTACAGGCGATCCCCGGGTCCGCGGCCCGTTCCCTATTCTTTCGACGCCGTACACGGAATCCGGCGATGTTGATTATGAGGTTCTCGCCAAATCCGCCCGCTTTGTCGACTGGTGCGGCTGTTCCGGAATGATCTGGCCGCAGTCCGGCGACAGTATTGATCTGCTGACGATGGACGAAAAACTCAAGGGAATGGAAGTGCTGGCTCAGACGATGAAGGGACGTAAAACGGCGCTTTGCCTCGGCGTTCAGGGCAAAACCATTGATGAAATGCTTGTTTACGCCAGACATGTTGAAAAACTGGAGCCAACCGCCATTATTTCACGTCCGATGGGCAATGCCAAAACAGATGATGAATTGCGGGATTACTGGCACGCCCTGATGGAAGTCGTTCATCGTCCTGTCATTATTCAAACGGCTGCCGGCGGCTGCAACCCTTCTGTTCAACTGCTGAAAGATCTTGGCGCGGAATCCCCCTATTTCGGTTATGTCAAGGAGGAAACCAAACCAATCATGCAGAGAATGAAAGAACTGGTCGCCGCCAAACCGGTCATCAAGTGCGTTTTCAGTGCGATGGGCGGTTTTGCCTGGCTTCATCAATGCCGAATAGGAACGGAAGGGCTTATCACGGAACGCGCCGTTTATGCCGACCTGCTGATGAAGATCTGGAATTCTTATGAATGCGGCGATTTGACAACCGCTTCGGACGCCTTTGGTAAATTTCTTTTAATGCTGAATCTTCGTGAAACAATTCCATGTCAGGAATTGCGGGGGTATCATCTCTACGTTTGGCAAAAACGGGGGGTGTTTAAAAACCGCCTGTCACGGGAATACGGTCCCGGGAACTCCATTCCGGAAAAACCGATCATTGCCAATATGGAGCTGTCACAGGAATCCATGGATGAAATTGATATGCGGTTTGAAACCCTTAAACCTTTTCTGAAGGAAGGGACGTTTACCGACGATTAAATTTTACTCATACAGAAAATAAACAAACACAATAAACAGACGACATCAAAGGACAGAGACGTTTTGTCCCCGCCTCAACAACAAAAACTGATGTCATCATATAATAATAAACCCTGTTTCGATTTCCAATAAAGGAGATTCCATCTTGAAATTACTCAAAATTTTCTTATTTCTGGTGTTGTCAGCAGGAGTAAACAGTATGGCCACCGCACAGATAAAAAGCTGGGAGGACCCGTTACCTTCGGGTCCTGTGAAGGACGACTATCAGCCGGGACCGGATTCCCTGCCGCAGGAAGGCGTTCCCCAGGGCGAAGTTTTCGGCTTTGAATTCAGCGATTCCAAAATTTTTCCCGGAACGGTCAATAATATTTCCGTTTATGTGCCTGATCAATACACCGGCGAGAAACCGGCCTGTGTTTATGTTGGGCTGGACGGACTCGGCTATAACGCGGTTCATGTTTTCAACAATCTGATTCACAAAAAAGAGATGCCCGTCGTCATTGGAATTGGAATTGCCCCCGGTTTTGTTCCTTCCGCAAACGGCGAAAATCCGCGATTCAACCGGAGTTTTGAATTCGACGGTATCAGCGACGCCTTTTGTCGCTTTTTGATCGACGAAATTTTCCCGGAAGTTGAAAAACACAAAACCGCCAAGGGACTGGAAATCAAACTTTCCGATGATCCAAATGACCGATGCTGCGGCGGCGGAAGTACAGGCGGGATCGGTTCTTTTTCGCTTGCCTGGCAACGTCCGGATCAATTCCGCCGTGTTTTTTCAGGCATTGGAACCTATGTCTGCATGCGGGGTGGGGATCAGTACAGTGTTTTAGTCCGCAAGACGGAACCGAAACCCATCCGGATTTTTATGCAGGACGGCCATCATGATCAGTGCATGGGGGATATTGGCGACTGGTGGATGGAAAACGTCACCCTGAAACGGGCCCTTGAATACACCGGTTATGACGTTCAATGGGTTTGGGGAACCGGCATTCATTCCGGAAATCACGGAACCCAGGTCTTTCCGGACGCAATGCGGGCGCTCTGGCGGGATTATCCGGCCCCGGTTGTCGCGATGCCCAATCCAAATTTCAGTCCGTTCTACAATGAAATCATTCAGCCGGATTCCACCTGGACAGAAACCGGTTCCGCAATTAAAAATCCAACGGCGATTTTTCCGGCTTTGGACAACACGGTTTATTGTGTCGACGCGGAAACATCAGCGCTCTGGAAATTTGTCGGGGACGCGGAGGCGGAAAATGTGCTGGAACTTCCCGATGTTTCCGAAATAACGTCCGGCGTCTGTTCCGCCGACGGAACAATTTATCTTGCCGGCAGTTTTGGTTTACACAAAATAAATCCGTCAACGAAGGAAAACGCCAGATTGGCGGAAGACCTGTCCCTTTCTGATTTGACCATTTCAAACAATGGCAATATTTACGCGACGGACGCAACGACAGGAACACTTTGGCTGATTAAGCAGGACGGAACCAGGGAGCAGATGGCCCAGGGACTTGCCGCCCCGGTCGGAATCGGGATAACACCGGATCTTCAATGGCTGGTGGTCATGGAAAGCGAGTCACATTTTGGCTCAAGTTTCAAAATTGAGAATGACGGAAAAGCGTCTTTGGGCCAGCGTTTTTACTGGTTCCACGTACCTGATTTTTATGACGGCCTCGGTTCCGGACGCTGTACGTTTGATACGGATGGCCGCCTGTATGCCGCGACTCGAATGGGCGTTGCCGCGCTGGATCGGAACGGTCGGACGCGACTGATCATGCCCAGCCCGCTCCACGGCGGTCAGGCTGCTGTCGATGATCTCTGTTTCGGTGGTTCGGATGGAAAATCACTCTTCATTCTCACCGAAGGGCGAATTTTCAAACGGACATTAAAAACAGAGGGGGCCCCCAATTTCACTCCTCCCAAAAAGTTGCCGCCCTGGGGGGCCGGTTGATTTTCTGTTCCCACAAAACCGGATACACCCGTTTCAATCACCGGGGTATCCGAACTTCTGTTTTGTCTCTGTTTGCTGATAATCTGAGTTTTCATTCAGGAAAATGATTCCGGATTTGTTTCTACCAACCCGGTTGTCCCTCAACAGATCCACTCAAACCGGTTTACCCGAACATTGTTTCAGTTGATTCAATAAAACAAACCCGCTGATTCAATAAAATAAACAGAGCCAACCTGGAAGTCCGAATCACTTTCATCAAACAATCTATTCAACGGTAACAAAAACACCTTCGCCGGACGCGAGGGAAATGGTGTAATAACCGTCCGGACCGGGGGTTATGACCTCCGGGAAACCACGATACCAGGCGGTCACCTTTTTACCGTCAATCTTCAGATGAACGGACGTTCCCAGGTTATCCTGAAATTCCGTCATATTGACAACGGTGAAAGCGGTTCCGTCTGCTTTACCCGGTTTCGCCTCAAAACAGCCGATCAACAGCGGATCATCACATTTGATTTCCTGAATCGTCTTGAATTCCGTATAGGGATTTGTCATTCTTAAATAGGGGGTCGCCTCGGTACACTGATGAGTGAACGCGCCAACATTACGGTACTTGACGAATTCATCGGAAATTCGGCGCAGCTCCTGGAAGACAGGCCGGGCGTCATACCAGGCGGTTGTTTTGTTGCTTTCAGTGTCGACCAGCGACGGGAAATCAGGATGATATCCGGCATAAGTCCAGCAGAGAATACAACGGCAGCCGAACGACAGCATGGAGTAGCACTGCCAGCGAAATTCCGATTCGTTCGGGGTCCGTTTGCTCGGAATCCAGGCAAAAGTCTGAATATAGCACCAGAATTCCCTGTTATACTCACGGGCAACTGACGCGATAATGTTAATGGACTCAACATAATCGGCATAGGTTACTTTTTTACCATCAACCCAGTTAAGCGGATAAATATCGGTACAAATGTAATTGGTATTGAATTTCTGACAGAACCCCTCACAATATTTTCGGAAAAGATCCGGGTCGGCGTCATAATACTCAATCGCCGCGGCTCCGGCGCCGTACTTGAGCTGCGCGGCATTGGCATACATCGGAAGCAGATTGACATAAGGAACCTTACCGGTGACTTCGGCATAATTATTACAGATTTCTGCCAGTTCGTCATAACTGTCGGAACCCGGCTCGTCCGTCACAAAATGCCCGCCGTAACTCGGATAGTCAATATATTCCGCGGCGACTTCCTCCGGTTTAATGTGCCCTCCGTCGTTGAGATAAATTTCAATACCGTATTTATTACCGTACCGCAGAACCTCTTTCGACGGGACGCCCGCCAGACTGAGCAGAAAATCAAAACCGCAATCACGGTAAACGTTCATATATTCTTCGTCAAAATCGCTCAAATTGAAGTTACCCCAGCTTCCGATCCGGATCCGTTCCCGGGTAAAATAATCGGGCGGGAAACAGGAATTGTTGTCGGTTTTCAGCGTCTCTTTAATCAGCTGGGTCACCGCGACCGCCATTTCTTCCCGACTCACTGTTCCGCTGTCCTTTAACCGTCCGGCCAATGATTCCGTTGGAACACCACTGTCTTCGAGTTTCTGAAGAACCGCGTCGCATTCTTCCGGGCTCAACGCCTGTTTCGGACGGAATGTTACCGCGTCGGTTCCCGACATTATTTCACGACTGACAGCAAAACGAATCGCGTCCTCAGAATCAAGTCCGGCAATATCCGTCAACCGGGAGGCAACCTCGGAAACCGTCAGGTTATACGGCCCCGTTTCGCGGGCTATATATGTTGTAAAACCAAATCGCGTTGTGTCGCAAAGCGGCAAAATTTCATCCTTCCCCCGTTTTTTTCGTGTCACAACAATTTGAGACGGACAAATTTTCTGTTGCGCGATTTTTGCGGCATCAAATTTATTCTGAAGAAGATAGTCCTCACGACGGTATCCCCGCTTCAGACAGCCCCCCGGCACGGTACATTTCTGTAACAAACCGTGAAACGTCGTTTCCAGGGACAAGTCCGGTTCATCGTTCGCCGCGGCCAGAAATGCTTCAGCCTCCTCATTCGATTTAAAGAAACCGAACCGGGAAATACAGACCTGTGAATCGGCGTCACTCGGATTGATCGGATCCAGTCGAAACGAATGAATTGTCCCCTTCCAGTTTTTATGGGAATACGACCGCATGTCGACAATAAGATTATGCCATTGATCGTCATTCTGAATCGCAAAACTGGAAAAGCTGTCGTCCGAAAGGTTCTTCAGTTCGTCGGTTGTAAAGAACAGCCCGCCAAATTCCTGTTTCGATATAATTTTGTACCGCAACGCAAAAAACGGGTATTGGTCGGCAGCAAAGGCATCCTCATCCATCATTGGAACCGTCACGGTCATATCGGTTCCGGTCGATTTGATCGTCATCAGGCCAACTTCGGAAAAAAGATTGCCCTGCCCGATGGCAACGTCCGCAATATCCGGACCATTATTAAAAATCCATTGCGGTTCTTTACCAGACAAAGGAACGGTAAGTCCTAAAAACAGTAACGCCATCAACCAGCCTCGCCATGAGGCTTTCCGGTTTAATGAAAAACGCATAGTATTTCTCCTTTTCGTCAATTAAATTCAGGAAATCCAAAATGCAAACAGAATCATCAGAATTTTATTAAACCAGACAGCAAACCGGATGTCCAGCGTTTTTCAAAAAAGTTTCGGAATCAAAAGAGTCACAAGGTTTACAAACAGCCCCAAGGACTTTTGATTGTCCGGAAATTTTTGCAGAATTTATGAAACACCTCCCGGACATCGGAAAAGTCAACGGTTTTCCCCGTTTTCCAGCCGAAAGTAAATGTCGTAAAAGTGTCGTTCGGAATTGGCGTAAAAAGAACTTGACGGCGTAATGGAAAGCTCGCTTTTGGGAACAGCGTTTTTATTTTGACGAAAAAAAGAAGGAACTTCATATGTTATGGTTGACTCGTAACGGGTTTCGCCTTTCGTGGCGTCCATAACCGGAACCATTCCGAACCGGGATGCAAGAAACCGGGTAATTCCAGCAGGATCCTCCGCCTGTCCGGAAAACGTAATCCGACGCATACTCCGCTGGTCAAAATAAAAGGTCATTACTCCGGCAAGATCGTCCCGTCTCTCCCCTGTCGAAACCATCACCCGGTATCCAACTAACGCCGGATCTGAATAAATACAGTCGACCCGCGGCCAGGTACCGGTAATCCAGCCGGGCAGATGATCAAAACGAATCAACTCCTCCAACGGGATAACCGGTCCCGGTTTTAACCGGGATGAATCAAACCAATCTGTTGTATCCGAACTGTCTGAAGAAGTCTTCAGCACCGGACGACGAAAGGATACCGCGCTATCATCGTTATCATGATCATATCGATCAACCGGTCGATCGACCGGCGTATTGGTCTCAGAATCAATAGGTGTCGAATTGCCCGGCAACAGGCGTTCCAGCCAGTTTTTTTCCCGGTTCTCCGGGCTTTCCGTTTTCAGTCCCTTTTCAACGGAGGCACAGTAATGCCCCGATTCCGTTATCATCCGGGGAACAACAAAAGCAACAACGGCAAGCAGTCCATATTTGAACGTTCCAACTAACTGGCTTCCCATGCCCCTCCTTTTATATTCTGTCTGGAATTCAAAAATCAGTTTCACTCAATAATACAAAGGCCGGTCAAAACAAAATTTTATTCAGCGACAAAAGGCTCCGTAACACCTTGCCGGACACAAAAGCCTTTCTGTAAAAGTCCGGTAACCCGGCTGCAAAAAACAATTACGCCCGATCCTTTGGTTTTTTATAAACCGTAATATTTTTTCATGAATCGCAATATCATGAGTATCATAATTTTAACCGAACCGGACAGGTAACAAAATGATCTCAAAATCAGGTCAAATGTTCACGATCCCAGGCCAGCGAGGCTCCCGTCATGATTTTTCCGACGAGCCTTGCCGCCATAAACTCCGTGACAACATTCCGTCCGCCAAGCGGCATTGTTTCCACAACATCAGCTCCAATCACCTTTCGGGTTTGAAACAGCCGTTCCAGAATCCGCGTCACCTGACGCCAGGTCAATCCGCCCGGTTCCGGCGTTCCGACCCCCGGCGCCGCCGACGGGTCGAATACATCCATATCAATCGTCAGATAAACAGGATCCGTCAGTTGCCCAAGCATTGATTCAAGAATCGATTCAAAAACGTCCCCGGCCGAAGTATCCAATAAATCCGGCGTAATGAAATGCTTCACCTGATTGGGACAGGCAATTAAATCCTCCTCAGAAAAACTGCGAATTCCAACCTGAACAAGATGGGAAACCACTTCCAGAACACGTCGCATAACCGAAGCGTGAGAAGCCTTGCCACCTGGCGGAAATTCGTCCCGAAGGTCGCTGTGGGCGTCAAACTGAATGACAGATAAATTCGGATACACTTTTTTCGCTGCGTAAACAACGGGAGCGGTAATACTGTGTTCTCCGCCAAGAAAAACAGGAAAACGGTCCGGACGAAACAGTTCCCGGCGATCAACGGTTTCTTCAATACGGGCCATCTCTTCCGTTGGAGTTGATGCGGCGGGGATTGGATCCCAGGTATACACCCCATGTCTGAAGAATGAATAATGTGTCGTCTCATCAATATATTCCATCTGATCAGAAACAGCCAGAATGGCGTCGGGGCCTTCCGCGGTTCCGGATTCAAAGCAGACCGTTCCTTCATAGGGAATCGGCTGAACGTGAAACAGCGCCGTTTCCTGTCGGGTATATTCCGGATCAAGGTTCAGAAAGGTTCTCATCGATTGTTTCTTTCCTGAGATTGTATACAATTCCCGTTCTTATTTTTTCCCCAGTTTCCAGGCAGTTATATTTTCTGTGTCAGTGACGATCAAACAGGGTTCACCGTTCCATTTTACGACACAAATTCCGGTCAGTTCGGAACCATAATTAAAACTTTCAATCAGTTGACCGTCCAGATTAAACAGATAGATGGTTCCATCAGCCATAGGAAGAATCCATTCATCAACGTTGTCGTTATCGATGTCTCCTGTCACAATCCGTTCCATCTGCCGTCCCTGAACGCTCAGAGGAATCGGAGTTTTCCAGAGCGTGTTTCCATCCTGTGAAATTCCTGAAAAATATAATGTCGGGGAATTAACATCCCGCAACAAAATCGCAATGTTGGTTTCTCCATTATGTTGCAAATCAGCAGCTGCAAACCAGATGACGGACTCATGTTCCGCCACAAACATTTCATTGATCCTGGAACCGTCGGATATTCTATCTTCAATCAGTGAACCGGCCCCACCTTCCGAATGATTCATCGCCAGAAGCATCGGATCCGCGGTCCCGCCAGAAGAATGAATCACCCCGATCTGATAGGGAGCCAGAACCATCTCGTCCTTCCAGTATATTTTCTGTGTTTTCATATCGACCGCGTACACCCCGTGAACAGGAATCTGACTGGACGTTGAGTCACCGGCCAGAGCGAGTATCATTTCTGGAATTTTATCCTGATTGATATCCGCAAACCGAACATCTGTAACCCATTGGCCAAGATATTTTCCAACATCAAGGGTTCCAAGGTCATTGAAATTTTCGTCGAAACGATGAATCTTCTGCGATTCCAATAAAGCGGAAGCGGCAAAAAAACGTTTCCCCTCGCCCATGTCAACTGTTCGGACAAACGTAATCGGTTCATCCGCCGCCGTTTTGGGAACAATCGTTTGAAGGACCTTTCCTTCTGAATTGAGTATCGCAAGGGCATTCCCCTCACAGGGAACGATAATTCGGTCTTCCCCGGTCTCTCCAGGTGAAAACGCGATCGGATTACCGGGATTTTTCAATGCCGATACTTTCCAGAGCTCTTTCATCCTTATGGCTGTTGGAAGCCGTTGCGGCAGAACAACCGGCGGCTCATCACTGAGAAGCGTTGAGTCGACAGCATACATATCCGCCCGTTCTGATTGATCAATACTTTGTAAAAACCGTTGTGTCTGAACATTGAAAATATTAAAGTCGTCCTGATACAGATTTTCATCATTCAAAAGTCTCGCAACGTTACGTTGAAGCTGAAGAAACGAAACGGGGGTCTGATAATACTTTTGAATAACGCCTTTCCTGTCAACCATTAAAATGGACGGCGACACGATATTGGATAAAAGAGATTGCCGTATTTCAGAAAGACTGGCCCGATAAAGAGGAACCGTGTGATTCATCGCTCCGTAATCACTCCGGACTTTACTGTCGTCGATTTCCGGGGGATCAATATTAACCGCGATAAAATCAATGTCATGTTCCACATTATAACGGGCCAGCTGCTCAAACTCATTAAAAAACATTTGATTATGACTTGCGGTTCTGGAATCCTCTCCCCAGCCTGTCCAAAAACAAAAAACCTGATACCGGTCCGCCTTATCCGGCGAAATATCAGAAAATCCGGAAACAAGCGGCCTCAACGTCATTTCCGGGATGTTCTGACCTAATAATCGCAATTCAACAGGAAGAAAATGTTCGACTTTCTCCTCCTGAATCGGACGGGACTGATGAAACCGGGACGCCAGTTCCTTTAAATCCATTTGAAAAACAGAAGAATCGGGTTTTTCCTCCGGAATTTCCTCAGAAATAACCTGATCAGGAAACTCCATGTTCAGACTTATTACCTGATTCACGTTTTCCGGAACCTCCAACCCCTCCAACGGAAATTCAAAACGAACCAGGGCGTTGGTTTCCCGGGCAATCCAAAGAATCCGGGTTCCGCTGATCGTTTGAATTTTCACGCGGTCACAGGCAACGTGGTACCCAGTGTTGTTCCTGTCGTCCTGATACTGATTTTTCCCATCCCCTGATTCAGTATCTCTGTTTTCAAGATCAAGATAAGCGGGATCCATTAAGGCAACTTGCGAATTTTTAGGTAAAAATGTCCGAAGCGGTTCTTCGGAAAGAAGCAGTATCAGTTGAGGCGGAACCCAGAAAACACTGGAGGGGACTTCCATATCCATCGCGTTGGCAAGCCGGATATCAGGATACAACGGGCGAACAGACCCTAAAACAAGCGGGGAAGGTGTTTCCATGTATTCTGTAAGGTATCCGGGCTCCAGAATTTTCGCTTTGATCCTTTCGCCATCGGAGCAAAGAAGCCCGTGATTAACTTCCATACGCAAATAATTGGGTTTCTCAAATATTACGGAACAGGGAATACGGTGAGAAACCTGTTCCGGTTTTCCGTCATGTTCCACCTGATAGACGGCTTCAATATAGGCGCAATCCTGATAAAATTTTGCCTTGGAATAAACGTCTGTCATCTGACGCAATAATTTATCGGCGGTCAATCCTTGAACAGGTTCAGGGCGATCCGGTTTTTCGTCCGTCCTGTCCGGGATCTGGACTCCGGATGAAACGTGATCATCCGGGACCGGGTCCGGGTCCCGTTTCCTGTGATGACACCCGGTCACCGAAAAGATAAAGATCGTCAGCAGAATCCAAACGCAAAAACAGCCATACAGGGTTTGACCAGATGTTTTTTGAGACAAAAAAACTCTTTCTCTCTCCTTTTGATCGGAAAAGGAAGGATTCTCTTGTTCGCCAATACCCGGAAAACCTGCCGGATGCGTTTCAGACGCAAGATGAAAAAAATTCAACAGCGTCGGCGTTTTCACTTTGTAAAGGCTTTTTTTATAACGGGATTGTCTCATAAAAGCAAACCTCAAAATAACCATTCTGGGGAAACTGAATCATCCCCTTCTATTGCCGGATTTTATCCTTGATATCAATGATTTTTACAATAAATCCAATGGATTCCCCGGCATCATTTTATAAAACCTGGGAATCTTCCATAAGTCTGTGGCCGTCGAAAATATAAAATAAAGAAATTACCCCTTCATCTTAAACCAAATCATCATTAAACAGTATACAATATTTCATTCAATTTTCTATATATTGCCGTCATATAAAGAAAAAAACGGGCTTTTTCTCTGTTCCTGAAATATCTTTATAACAAAACAGGTCATTTAAAACCTGTTTTAATCCGGTCGGGAATCATTCTGTAACAATTCAATCCCGTCATAAAAAAAGCTTTCCGAATATAAATTCAATATTTCGGGTTTACAGTTAGGATAAAATCAGGCATTTTTACAAAAAGTATCATGAAAAATGATTGCAAACCGATTTCAAAAAGATTATACTGAAGGTTTGTGAAATTATTTCTCCGTTTGCGAAGGAATACTTTCCTTTATAAAAACCCACAAATGAATTGGAAGGAATCAAATACAATGTTTAAAAACATTCTTTTAGGTGTTTCGCTTTTCCTGGTAATAGGCTGCGGTTTTTCCGTTTCCAGTGTAATGGCTCAGGATGATGAAGAGGGATTCGTTCAGATTTTCAACGGAACCGACATTGACGGTTGGGAAGTTCATGGAGGAACCGCAAAATATCATGTGGAAGATGGCGCGATTGTCGGTGTCTGTGACCCTGATTGCAAGACTAATTCGTTTTTGTGTTACCCGAAGGAATTTGGAAACTTTATTCTGAAGCTTCAGTTTAAAGTCGTTGTTCCGGGCAACAGCGGAATTCAGTTCCGCAGTCATATCAATGCGGAAGATCGTGTTTTTGGTTATCAGTATGAAATTGATCCGTCGGAAAAGAACGATACCGGTCGAATTTATGACGAGGGACGGCGCGGTTTTCAATTTGGTCGCACCTGGCTCGACCGCTGCACTCCGGAACAGTTGGCTCCGGCTCAGGCCGCTTTCAAAGCGGACGACTGGAATGACCTTGAAATCCAATGTATGGGGCCGTCCATCCGAACCTGGATCAATGGTGTCCCGGTGGTCAATATGTTTGATTATTACGACATGTCCGGTATTATTGGTCTCCAGATTCATGCCGGCGCTCAGGGAACAATACAATGGAAAAACATCCGAATCAAGGATTTTGGAACCAGCGAATGGCATCCGTTCTTCGTTGAGGGTAAAAATGGTATGGAACTTGTTGCCGCTTATAAATTTGTCCCGGAATGCTGGGAATTTGATCAGGAAGGAAAATTCCTGAAAGGAACCCATACCAAAACAGAACAGCGTGACGGCCTGATTGTCAGTGACGGGGATTATGCCAATTTCGCTGCGAAAGTCACCTATCAGATTTCCGACGGTAACAGCGCTCTTTATTTCCGCGCGGAAGAAGTCAACACTCCCTGGTTGCTGAAGGGAATGCAGAATGAAATTGCCGGAAACGGTATGGAAGCCGGTATCTGGCATACCGCGGGCGACAAAACCCCGGGACGTGGCTGGCTTGGCAACGACGAAGACTTCGTTGAACAGGTTCGTAACAAGGGATTTGGCACCGATCAGGACTGGAACACTGTTTGCACCTGTGCCTGTGGCGATCACATCACAACCTTCCTCAACGGTTTCAGTATCGTTGATATTGTTGATCCTGAGTGCGAAAAAACCGGAAAACTCGGACTTCAGCTTCATGGCGGTGCTGATGTTCAGATGTGGTTCAAGGACTTCGAGGTTCTGATCATCACTCCTCAAATGCGTGAACTGATTGAGCGTTAGTTCCGTTTTCCCGAACGTTTCAATTTTCAGATGTTTCCGAATCCGGTTGATAAATGAATGATTAACGAGGTTCATTCCTGTTGTCAAACATCATTGGATGTTTTCGCTGTCTGATGATGTTTGACCGTGTTGTCGACGGATGCCCCCATTGAAAAATCTTTATCTCCGGAAAACCTTTGAGCGGTAACAAAAATTAAAGTTGAAAAAATCGTTTCGGTATCTCAAAAAACATTTTAATTACCTTTATATTCCACTTATTGTCTGTTACCAGATCAAAACGAATATTATCTTACAGAAAATTTTCGGAGAATTTTATTGTCAGTCCTCATAAAATACAAAGGAAGCCGGCTGGTTATAAAATCGTCGATACGACATCAGAAAGGATCATTTATGAAAAAATTACTGTTGGGACTTGTCGCTTTGGGAATAGCGACTTTCATTTTTTACAGCATTAACACAACCGCTGTCGCTCAGGAATTTACCAGTGAAGCTCAGGTCGCTGCAAGCGATTTCGCGGAAGATTTTGATTTTCAGGGCGAATATCTTGCGGAAGATGGCCGGGGTTATCAGATTATCGCGCTGGGGGATAAAAAATTCCAGATGATCGGTTATCAGGACGGATTGCCCGGCAACGGCTGGGATC
>Ga0079305_1002157_pt1 | contig 19093 bp, 13 predicted proteins | sample LMS_cellobiose_e_FD_79183 | JGI IMG/M metagenome (GOLD analysis project Ga0079305, IMG submission 79183) | Rumen-fistulated moose microbial communities from Alaska, USA - LMS_cellobiose_enrichment | ecosystem: Host-associated > Mammals > Digestive system > Stomach > Rumen fluid ... | reverse complement strand
GGTTATATTGCGCCGCTTTCGTCAATGATTCTGGATTGGAATATCACAAAAACCTACAAAGCGGTTTTTATCGTTGGTACCATCGACGAAATTCGGAGTATCGCCAATAAAATCGCTCTTGCCGATTTACCCAAAACGCCGAAATGGGTTTTCGAAAATGATCGGGAAAACTGGATTTATGATGGTTCCGTGTCTGACACCGGATTCCCGATTTCAAAATATCTGGATATTTCGTTCCGGGGAGAAAAACAAGGGGCAATGATTGGGCCGCAAACGTATTGGAAATCAGGGGACGCTCAGAAGCTGGAAATAGACGCTGAATTTACCGCCGCTGAAAGCAGCACGGCGGAAGATCAGGAATTAACGGTTATCATCGTTCCGGTTGGTCCTTCGGATTGTATTGATTATCTTGGGTGGTCAGAAGGAGCGAAAGATGCGAATAAGGATCGGGAGGAAAAACTCAAAACAAACCCGAAACTTCCGGAAATCGTCCTGAAATTACCTGTAAAATTCAATGGAAAACGTCAGGTCTGGTCACTTGATCTTTCCGATGTTGAACAATACACCGGACCGATGAAACAATTGAATTTTCGTTTTCCGGCAATCGATGGTCAGGCGAAAGTTTACCGTGTTCAGTTTATCAAAAAATAGTCAGTGATTTTACTTGAAATCATGCTTCTTTCCTATTATAATGGAAAAAGTTTTTTTGATGAATGATGTATCGGAACCGTTCAGGAAACGGAATACGTTTACCGGCTTGATAAGCCGGGGTTCTTTCCGTTGATCGAACTGTTCCGGTATGGTACTGGCGACAAAAATGGTTTGTTTTTTCTTTATGTTTACTCGAAGGAGTTTTCTATGATTTGCGTATCCATCGCATGTGGCAGCCATAAGCGGATGATCATGGAACATCAACAACTGGCGGCAGATGGTGTTAAATTGGTGGAGCTGCGTCTTGATTGTTTACGCAAAACCCCGGAATTACATCGATTGCTTCCGCAGCGTCCAACGGCAGTTGTTGTAACAATCCGACGCCAGGAGGATGGTGGGCAATGGCGTGGGGAAGAAGACACAAGAATGCAGATATTCCGTTCTGTTATTGCGGACGGAGTTGAATTTGTTGATCTTGAAATGGATACTGCCAAAAAAATTCCGCGATATGGCAAAACCCGGCGAATTGTCAGCTATCATAATACCCAGGAAACTCCGGAGGATTTGGATGCGCTTCATGCCCAGATATTAAAAGAATGCGATCCGGATATTATCAAAATCGCGGTGACGCCGCAATCCATTGACGACGTTTTTAAAATGGTTGAGTTTCTGAAACGGGTCAATACCCGGGAGTACAAGGTTCGAACTATCGGTATTTCCATGACGGAAATGGGTATTTTAACCCGGGTTCTGGGACGCCGTTTTGGTAATCCGTTTACTTATGCTTCATTTTCAGAATCGCGCCAGATTGCTCCCGGCATGTTTTATTATAAAAAATTACGGGATCTTTATCGATATGATTCCATTGACGGCGAAACGGAAATTTTTGGTCTGGTTTCTGATCCGGTGATGCACAGTCTGAGCCCGTTGATTCACAATTCGTCATTCCGGGAAATGGGACTCAACAAAGTTTACCTTCCCTTTCGCGTATCGTCTGACGATTTGTCCACATTTATCGATCGGGCTACTGAAATCGGGATCCATGGACTGAGTGTCTCCATTCCTCATAAAGTCAATGTTATCCAAAAGCTGACGCAGCTGGATCCAGCTGTTGAAATGATTAACGCCTGTAATACAATTATCCTAGATGGATTGAATCGGTTTGGATACAACACGGATTATCTGGCGGCGATTTTGAGTATTGAAACCTCGATGGGATGGCGACCCGGACAGCCAAGTCCGCTGGACGGAAAAACAGCGATGGTACTTGGGGCCGGGGGGGCCGGAAAGGCGATAGCCTTTGGACTGATAGAAAAAGGGGTTCGTGTCACTGTTACCGATGTCAATGATGAACTCGCGGAAAGCCTTGCCCGACAGTTGCAATGTGACTTCTGTACCTGGGATACCCGAGGAAGTTATCTTGTTCAGATTCTTGCGAATTGCACCCCGGTGGGTATGTTTCCCAATGTGAATGAAACGCCGATGGACCGTTCTTCGTTGCGTGGAGGCATGTATGTTTTTGATGCGGTTTATAATCCGGAAACAACAATGCTACTGCGACAGGCCCGGGAAAAGGGGTGCCATATTATTTCCGGGGTTGAAATGTTTGTCGGTCAGGCGTGCCTTCAGTTTAAATTGTTTACCGGAAAAAAAGCGTCGGCATCCTATATGCGGAATCTTGTCCGAAAAACATTTTCCGCTGTTAAGGACGATTGAATACAGTTTGTGCCGGATTGTTTTTACAGATGTAAAAATATTTGTGAAAATGAAACGGTCGTGCTGTTGACCTGTACCGGTTGATTTTTGACAGGTATCGACAGGAAAATAAAATATGATGCAGCCTTGTGTTCTTCAGTCGAATATTATTTTGACAGGTTATCGGGCGACGGGAAAAACAACCCTTGCGAAACGGATTGCCCAACAGTTGAACTGTTCCGCGGTCGACAGTGATATTGTTGTCGAGGAACGGGCTGGATGTTCGATTGCACGGTTGTTTGCTGAACGCGGTGAACCGGAGTTCCGGCGATTGGAAGCGGAAACGATTCGTTGTATATTGCTTGGATCGAAAAAAGTTGTTCTCGCAACAGGAGGTGGGGCGCCTGTTAACGAAACGACGCGACGCCTGCTGAAAGCTAACGGAATTGTATTTTGGTTGCAGGCGTCGCCGGAAACGATTTATGCTCGAATGTGCGGCGACAGGACGACAGCCTCGAGACGCCCGGCGCTGACAGATTTTGATTTGCTCACAGAAATTAAAAATGTTTTAAAACAGCGGGAAGCCTGTTATCGGGAGGTGGCCCATTTTTGTGTGGATACGGAAAAGAATTCCCTTGACACCGCGGTTCAAATTATTCTTGAACAATATGCCGGTTATCAGAAGTAATTTTCAGGTTTTAATCATTGAAATTCAGGAACGTTGTTTTCAATGGTAATTTTGAAACAGGAGTCACGATCCGAGATGTCGTATCTTCATTCTTTTCTGATAAACTGGTTTACTTCCAGAGCGATGGGGCATATTGAAAGCCATATGAAAGAAGCTCTGTCCCGGACGGTTCAGGAGGCCGGAGCGGATAACATGTTTTTCGGAGCAGACAATGACCAGATGGGGAATAATAATCGGACGGATGCGGATAACGACAATGATTTCGTAAATGCGGAATCTGAAAACCAGATTGATATTGGTTTTGTTATCGCGGTTCATCAGGAGCTTGTTGGCCTGTCTGATCTGATGGGTATTCCAAAGGTTACTCAGGGAAATGGTTTTAAATATTATTCCACACACTGGAAAAAACGGAAGGTTGTTATTGTTGAGTCCGGAATTGGTTGTGATCGGGCCGGCGAGGCAACAGAGTCTCTGATTCAGGTGTTTCAGCCAAAACGGATTATTTCCGCAGGGTTTGCGGGGGCGCTTAATACCGAATTGAAAAAAAATCAAATTGTGATTCCCAATCGTCTTGTTTATCAAATATCCGGAGAAGAGCTGGATCTTTGGGGACGTCGGCTTGCCGGTCCGGAAGGGAGCGTTGATTCTCAACAGAAGGCATCGGAAACGAATGATTCTGTGATTGACCGTTTTGTGACGGGGACTCTTCTCACTGCGGATCATGTTGTTTCTGACCCAAAAGAAAAACAGAATTTTAGGAAACGGTTTTCTGCGTCGCTGGTTGATATGGAAACCTGGGCGGTTGCCCATATTTGTCTGAAATACGGTATTCCGTTTTTGCCGGTTCGGGTAATTTTTGATACGGCGGAAGAACCCATTTCACGTGAGGTAAAAAATATAACGGAAAACACTCAGAATGTAGCCCGAATGATGGGAGCGCTGTTTGGAGCAATTTCAAAACGTCCTTCCAGTGTTTTGGAATTATATAAACTCAAAGAAAACTCGCTTGTTGCCTCGGATACTTTGGCAAAAGCGATTGAAACAATTCTTTCTTTGTCCTGATTGGTTTATAATTGTAGAAAACGCGATAAGTGATTTAAGGTAAATGTCTTCTGTTGCTGATATATCGTCTGCTCTTTTTGTTGACGAAGTATTATTGGCGAATTGGATATTTATCCGTATTTATCCGTAGTGGACTGAATATAAAATATGATCATGTTTTTGTAAATGTCTGTTCAAAACATGCCAGGTGAATCATTTACCCATGTTGCGAAAGAAGCATTTACCACATATATTGACTATCACATGAATTATCAAAGAGGTTATTTATGCTGAAAAGAAGCCTGTTATGTTTATGTCTGACATTCCTGCTTGGAGGTATGGCGGTTTTTGCTGCTGAACCGACGATGAAAGTTGTTGATGACTGGAAAGTTCAATGGTCTGACGGCGAAAAAACCGCGACGGTTAAAATTGATCTTCCTGATTATCAGAATTTCAAGGACGAAAAATATGATTCGATTGTGCTCTTCAATCCGAATGGTTCGCCCTGGCGGAAAGCGACACCGTTGTCCGGTGTGGTTGCGCAGGAATGTTGTGTTTTTGACGCTCTCGTCGTCGATTCATTCAAACTGAAGGACGCGCCCGATGGCAAGGAGTTTATTCGTGGAAAAGATTACGAACTGGATGAACCAAGCGGGAATATTGGTTATCTTGAAGGCGGTCGTATTAAAGCGGATACTCCGGTTTACGCGACCTACACCAGCGTTCAGATGAGAATTGATTCCATCGTTGAAAATGCGAATGGCAAAATCACGCTTGTCAAAGGTACACCGCATCAGGCGAATCCTGTTCCACCGGAGCTTGAAAAGGGACAGAAGCGGCTTGGTAACGTTTGGATTTCCGGACGTATCACCAAATTGACGGAGGATCAACTTTTCCCAATTTTGATTCCAGAGGATCAACAGCTTCTGGACACAACGCCTGCGGCTGAACCGATTGCCAAAAAACTGATTCCCAAAACATGGAATAAACTTGTGAATGGCGAGGAAATTCGTATTTTGGCCTGGGGCGACAGCGTTACTGCGTGTGGTTACATTCCGGATGAGGAACGTTGGCAGGCTCAGTTTGCAACACGTTTACAGAAAATGTTCCCGAAAGCCAACGTTGTTTTGATGACCGAAGCCTGGGGAGGACGTAACAGTGATTCCTATCGTAACGAACCGCCGGGAAGTCCCAAAAACTATAAAGAAAAAGTCCTGGATCTGAAACCGGATCTTATTGTGCTTGAATTTGTTAATGATTCCGGTATGGACATTCCGACCGTTCAGAAAAAATATGGCGAAATGCTTGAGGATTTTCGGGGAATCGGCGCCGACTGGATTATTTGCACTCCGCATTATGTCAAAAAGGAATGGATGGGGCTGACCCGTGAACGCGATATTTGTGATGATCCGCGTCCTTACACGACCGGTCTCCGTCAGTTTACTGAAGCCAACAACATTCCGCTTGCGGATAATTCGTTGCTTTATGGCAGGCTCTGGAAACAGGGGATTCCTTATTCGACCCTCCTTTGTAACACGGTTAACCATCCGAACGGCAAGGGTATGAAGCTGTATGCCGATGCCATTATGAGGCTCTTTTACTAATATTTAACGGGTACTGTATGTTTTCATCGGTAAAGTTGGAAAAAATCTGATCGGGAAATATTGCTTTTGTTTCCCGATTTTTTTATGATAATTCTCCAGAGGTATTATTATTTGCGTCTGGGGAAGTCAGGTTTCCTGTCAATCAATGTTTTGGTTAAGATGAAGCCTGATTTTCAAATGACGTCAGAGATTCGGCTCAATTATTTTTTGTTTCAAGGAAATGTATTATGCGATTATTACGTTCATTAATATTTTTTCCCATTTTATTTCTGATTGTATTGGGGGGGTATACCACATCCCTGGTTTTTGCAGAAAATTCTGAGGATAATACGGCAGCTGCTGAGAAATGTCAGAAGACGTTTCAGGAATCAAAAACGGTTTTTTTACCGCAATTATCAGACGATTACAGGCATCAGATTGTTGCGGACTGGGAAAAACAGGAGCTTGAAAAAAATCGTTCCCTGTATTCCGAAGATGCCATTCTTGATCTTGCGGATCGTACCCGGAATTTGTGTGATTATCTGGAGGAATCGGATGGAATCACTTCCGAATTATCAGACAGAATTAACGCCGAATTAGAAGGAATTACGGCGGATACCGTCAGCCGGATGGATATTGAACAGCGGTTATCCCGTTATCTGGTATTGCGTGGGCTTGCCCGGGAAGCGGCTTTTTCCAATCCGCTTGTCCAGGGGAAAAAGATCGTGTTTCTTAAGCGAAATCGTTTTGTTTGTCAGATGATGCACGAGTATCTCGGCTACTATTACCAGTATGGCGGTATTTCCGGTGGAAGTCTTTGCCTGTTACCGAATCCCGGTTTTTCAGATGAAATTAAGGATTTGAGCGCCGGGAAATTTCCGCGAGGAACCTTTGAGACGCTCGCTCTTTCCTTTGATGCCAAAACGCTTTATTTTGCTTTTGCCGACTTATCAAAAGTTCAGGATGAAAATGCTCCTTACCGGACATCCCGTGATCTTGGTCAACTGGATTTTCATAAGCATTTTGCCGAATATCAGAAGCAGGAAGACGGCAAGTTCCATCTCTTTAAAATGGATGTTGATAACGGGACGCCTCAGCAACTGACGTTTGGTCCGTTTGATGATTTTGATCCGCTTCCGCTGCCCAACGGTTCCCTGGCGTTTATCTCAACACGGCGAGGCGGATTTGTCCGTTGTAATTCCCATTGGGAACCATTACAGTCCTATACGTTACATGAACTTCTTGATGATGGCGGAATTCGACGTTTGTCATGGCATGAAACGGATGAGTGGCATCCCTCCCTGACTCGTGACGGTCGAATTCTCTATACCCGTTGGGACTACGTTGATCGAAACGCGGCGCGGCATCACGGACTCTGGATCACCAATCCGGATGGGACTGCCGCCTCAACGCTTTTTGGAAATTATACCTATGAAGTAAACGCCTGTTATCAACCGAAGGCGATTCCCGATTCCAATAAAATCATTTTTGTTGCCGGGGCTCATCATCTGGTCGTCGGCGGTTCTCTGGTTATTCTTGATCCGACGAAGGTAAAATACGATGAGCAGAGTGCGGAAGATACCTTTGACGCTCTTGAAGTGATCACGCCTGAAGTTCCTTTTGCAGAAACTCCGGATGATCTTCCGGAAACCTATTATTACAGTCCTTATCCTCTTTCGGAGGATGTCTATTTCGTGTCGTACAGTCATGACGCTCTGGGCGGAATGCTTTCCGGAACGTCACCAACGGAGACCGGTCGGCTGGGCCTGTATTACCGTGATCGGTTTGGTAACCTTGAATTATTCTATGAAGATCAGGATTTTTCCTGGATGTACACTATTCCGTGGGAACCGCGTACCGTTCCGGCGGTTGTTCCGTCGGCTTTGCCGGAAAGTTCGTTAAAGGCTCAGTTTGAGTTTGGGACGATTAACAAAACAGCAGAAGAATTCCCCAATCAGGACGATGCCGCAACCTATCAGAAGGATAAAAAACAACAAGGGACGTTTGTTTTGTCGAATGTCAACGAAAGTTTGATTCCGTTTTCGCCGGGACGCAAAATCAAGGAGTTACGGGTTTATCAGCTTTTACCCAAATATCCAGATTTCCAGGGCGGTGTTCCGGCGATTGCCCATTCCGTACATGAGAACGTCCGGGCTTATCTTGGAAGTATTCCGGTTGAGGCGGATGGTTCCGCCCATTTTAACGTGCCGGCAAATAAACCATTGTATTTTCAGGCCGTTGATGAAGATGGCCTCGCGGTTCAGACCATGAGAAGTGAGGTCTATCTTCAGGAAGGTGAAAATCGGGGGTGTGTTGGATGTCATGAGCAGGCGCTTACTGTTCAGCAGAATTTTCTTCAGCAGAGTATCGCGCTTGGCCGTCCGGCATCGGATTTGAAATGTGATATAGATGATGTGGCTCCGTTTTCCTATCCCCGGTTGATTCAACCGATTCTGGATCGAGCGTGTGTTGCCTGTCATAATTCGTCGAAAACAGATGATACCGATAATGTCGAACCGGTTCTTTCCGGTGAAATTCAGGATCATTTTACAGCATCTTATATCAACCTCAAGCCTTATCTCCGCTGGTACGAATGGGGAGAAAATTCGATTCAGCAGGTGGCAACATTGCCGGAACGGTGCGGAGCGACTGAAAGTCCGCTTACAAAAATCCTGTCTGATGAAACGCATCGGGATATTCCCAATTTTACGGAACGTGATCGACAGATTATTTCTTTCTGGCTCGATTCCAACATCCCGTTTTATGGCGTTTATGATCCCGGGGAACAGGAGCGTCAGCAGCGGGGAGAAAAAGTTGAGTTGCCGTTATTGCAGTAACGGACGATAAGTGACGTAAATGCTTCCGGCTTCCATAACCGATGATTTCATAATTGGTTTATCGAATTTTACTTATACGGGATCGATAAAAACAATTATGAAATCATTTTTTATGGGGCAATATTTTTATACGGATAATTTTACGTTTGTCAAAAATATTCGAAATATATTTGTCGGATGTATGAAAACCGGAGTGCCCGGTATTGGTATTGGCCCCGACAACGGTATTTAATCCGACGACTGTATTTAATGCTCCGGTAAGCCGGTTGATAAAATGTCCGGGATATTCAGCGATTGATAAAAGAAATGATCTGAAAACCGTTTCGTATCGCAGAAAATATTTTTACATGCCGGAATTACAGTACTCAGAACAGATGCCCCTCTTTTTGTCCGGCGTGTTTGTCCTGTGCTGGAAAACGGTTCCGGTATTACAGGACGTTCATTTCGGTTTTAAACTTTGTGGAAAAGTTTGTCCGAAATGAACGTGCTTATCAGGAAAGATCAGGGCCTGGCAAAGAGAGGCGTTATCAGATATTCAAAGGTATAATCCGATTCATTCAAAAGAAATTGCGGATAGGGAAGGGCACCCCAACTGTCATCCCCGGCGATCCCCTGCTGTTTGTAATCGATGTTAAGAACAACAATGTTTCTTTTGGGGAGCATCCAGGAATGCTCAACAGACTCCAGATCACGGTTCAGATAACGTTTGGCGGAAAAACAGAGCGTCGCCGCCTGTTCCGCGTCTGACGTTGTCCCGTTGGCATTCAACGCGGTAAACCGGAATCCATTTCCAGCCTTGTCCGTGATTTCCATCCACCGGCAATCAGTTCGATAACCAAATTCACCCGGTTCGGAATAATCAACAAACATATCGTCTACAGTTGTCGAATAACAGCTGATCATGGAACCGGAGGACCGATCCCAGTAATTTTCTTCCGGTCCTCGACCGAAATATCTTACGTTGATCAGCGGGTCGTCACCAAACATATTAAGCGGAAGCTCCATAACGGTACCAAATCGCGGTAACTGAGGAACGTCGTCTCCCTTATGAATCGAGACAGTGACCTTAATACCATCGGGATTTTCAAAGAAGGAGAACATTTGAGTAACAGTGACATCCATCTCCCGGATTTTTCCCACCCGTTTATATTGTGTCCCGTTCGTTTCATTTTCGACTGTTGTCGTTTCTCCCCATTCGATTTCAGAAACGGCATTTCTCCACATGCCGAGCCGGTCGCTCATATGGTTGCCCCGGTCATTGTCATTGGGGGCGCGCCAGAAATCCGGTTTTATTACCTCAAACATTCGGGAAGCATCATGACCCTGACTGATCCCCCAGGCGTCAAACACGGATGGAACATAAACCGGAATGCGGAACTGTTCCTGCGCGATTACCATTCCTTTGGGGATCAGGCCCTCATCATTCGCGAGCGTGAACACAAAGTTGAGGAAATACTCGCAACCGGGTTTGGCATTTGATTTTACAAATGTCAAAAAGTTTTGATTTGACTGATCCGTCGGAATCAGGGCGGAGCCGTCATCTGTTCTGAAAGCGTCAAGATTTTTCTGAAGGTCAAAAGCGACAGCGTTTTGCGCTGTGGGATTATCAAGATCCGATTCAATATTACAGACAAATTTTCCCAGTGAAATTCCATTTTCCTCAAAGGAACAGGTAAGGTCAACATTCGACAGATCACGGAAGAAAAAGTTATTCTGAATGGTGTAGTGATCGAAGTCCTCCGGATTATCGGCGTTGGTTCGGGTAATCCTGATGTTTTCATAGCATTTGCGCAGTTCCTGACAAGCCGGATGCGGAATTTTATTCGCGGAGATAAGACCGTTCATACAGAAATTCTGATCCGACGGGACATTGACCGGTCCAAAATTTCCTCCGTATCCGTAATAAACATCTGATGTCATTTCAATATTGGCCTGATTGAAATCGACGTTCAAAAGTAAATTGTCCTTGTTTTCACGATGGTAAAAATCCTCTCTGATTTCACTTTCAGAAAGGGCCCGGCCATAAATTCGGGCACTGCCGATAAGAGCGCCGGCCAAACGGTCGGTATGTGAGGAATTTCGACCGATTTCAACAGGAAGGTTCGATTCCGCGATTTCCTCTTCACATGATGTTCGGGCAACTTCCTGACCATCAAGATAAAGAATCAGTTCCCTGGTGGTATAAACACCGGCAACATGGTGCCAGTTCATCAACCAGTTTTCCGGAACTTTACCGGAAGCAGCCACCCAGTTTTTACCGTTGTAGAGATACACCTGAACGATATTTCCCTGTTGCTTTAAGGCGTATTGATAATCGGATTTACCAATATAATTTCCCTCATTGCTATTGTAAGGACAGACCCAGGCTTCCAGCGTAAAGGGAACTTTACCCGTCAGATTTAATTTCGCCGCCGTATTATTCGCGGTATCTGACAGATCGCCAATAATGGCATAACCTTTGAGGCCGAGTCGGGCCGAATCGGAAACCGGCGACGTTTTACAACCGTTATAAATGGTTCCGATTTCTTCCGGCGTTCCGATTTTTCCCACGATGGTTACCGGATAATGTTCCGGTCCGTTATCGGCAACGGATTGTCTGGGAACCCGCATGGCAAGTCCCTGATCCACCCAATCCCAGATGAAGCCTCCCTGAAGAGCGGGATATTTTGCGATGGCGTTCCAGTACAGGGAAAGGTTGCCGTTACTGTTTCCCATGGCGTGTGAATATTCACAGAGAATCAGCGGACGATCCGGATTGGATTTCGCGTATCGAATGATCTCATTGACCGGAGTATACATCGGACAAAAAATATCGGTATTGGATTCCAGGATGGCCCGTTCGTACTGAACCGGTCTTGTGCTGTCATTTTTCTTTAACCACTGATATGTTTTGTAGAAATTAGGACCGTTACCGGCTTCGTTGCCAAGAGACCAGATGATAACACAGGGATGGTTTTTATCACGGTGATACATCCGCTGGGTCCGATTCATGTGAGCCGCTTCCCACTCAGGAAAATTCGCCAGCGATTTTGCGTCGTAGCCCATGCCGTGAGATTCAACGTTGGCTTCATCAATGACATAGAAGCCGTATTTGTCGCACAAATTGTAAAACCGCGGATCATTTGGATAGTGACTGGTTCGGATTGCGTTGATGTTGAACGATTTCATCAATTTTAAGTCCTGAATCATTTCGTCCGTGGTCAGCGTATGACCGGTAAATGGGTTATGCTCATGCCGGTCGGTTCCCTTTAAAAGGATTGGCTGGCCATTGAGCAAAAGTAACCCGTTTTCTATTTTTGCCTGACGGAAACCGACATAGGAACCTGAATCAAAAATTTTCCTGAACCCTTCGTCATAGACGGTAAGGGTAACGGGATAAAGCCAGGGGGTTTCTGCTGACCAGAGTTGCGGATTTTTTACAGGAATGGAAAAAGAAACCTTTTTGGATTCCTTTGGGGCCAGCTCATATTCAATATCATCGCCGATATTGGGGGCATTGCCCGGTTCCGTATTGTCAGAGCGATTGACGTTTTGCGGATTCTGATTGAAAATGGAGAAAACGGAAGATCCCTTTTGGATTTTATCGCTGTTGTTTTGCAAGGTTACATTACAGCGCAAAATCACGTTTTTCAGATCATTATCGAAATCGGTGATGATTTGTGTATCAACAACGCTGACCGCTGGACGAACATAATAATAAACCGACCGGAAAATACCGCTCAAACGGAAAAAGTCCTGATCTTCAAGATAAGAGCCATCAGACCAGCGAAAGACCTTGACTGCGATTCTGTTTTCTCCGTTACGCAAAAATTTTGTGATGTCAAACTCAACCGGGGTTCTCGCGTCTTTTCCCATTCCGACTTCCTGACCGTTGAGATACAGATAAAAACAGGATTCAACGCCGTCGAAATGAAGGACGACCTGTTCATCACGTTCAATCGCGGAAAGGTCGACGTTAAATGTATGGCGATACAGTCCCGTCCAGTTCAGTGAATCGGGAATCAGTGGAGGAACCGGATTGGGCCAGGGATAGGGAATGTTCGTGTAAACCGGGTAGCCGTATCCTTGCATCTGGAAGTTGGATGGAACCGGAATGGTTTCCCAATTTGTGTCCTGATAATCATCCTTAAAGAAGTCCGCCGGTACATCATTGGGCGTTGGAACCATAAGGAATTTCCAGTTGCCGTCCAACGATGTTTGCGGATAAGCCGTCATGGAAAAACTTGAATGCGGCGGCAGATTATTGATTCCGGTAACTTCCGGATTCAGACGGTCGGGAAGCGTGGTTTCCGCCGCCGGAATTCGATCGGCGAAAGTCAGCAGCGCAAACAACAGTAAAAAGGAGGGGCCGTTAAAAAAGTAAAAAGTTTTTTTCATTGATATTGTCCTGTAAAAATAATAAATCCCGACGTTTACGGTTTTATAAAAACAGACTTCGAAGCATAAAATACATTCCGTTTATTGATTCCTGTTATCTGGATACAGGCTCAAAGTGTGTAGTGACTGTTGCCTTTTGAACAGGTTCTGTTATTTTAAACGCGAGGCGGGCCGGTTTTTTAGGAACACTGGGATCGTCCTTGCCGACTATCGTCGACTCAAGGGAAAGCGGAAGAACAGTATTATTCTGATCTTTTGCCGATGCCGAAACAAGAACGCCGGCGATAACAAGACGTAACGTTCCATTTTCTTCAGGAAGAATTTCCGGTTTTTCAAAAGTGATGATTGCCGTTTCAAATTCCCCGTTTTTTTCCTCCTGAAATTCAACGTAATCCTGAATTTCAAAAGCCGGAGCGTTTACGTTTGTGGCACGGGTAAAAATAAAAAGCCGTTCCAGAAGTTTGAGTTCAGGAAGCCCATAAGCGGATGTTATGTCCAGTTTAAAACGGTCAACGGAATCTGTATAACTGTTTTCCTTAACGATCCCGACCGCTTTTCCGCTGGGAATTTGTAATTTTCCATTGACACGCGGAACCGGGTGCCCATAGGAATTGAGCAGTTCGCCTTCATAACGCTGGGAACTGAATGTCCGGCGGGTATAAGTTTCCCCGCCCGGATCCTGTGATATCCAGTGTGTCGCCTGTTTCAGATCCGGACTGCCGAACAACAGACTGTAAGAACCGATGTCATTATGGTTATGATGTTCACCGTTAGTTCCACCTTTCATAATCGCGGCAAAATAAGGACCGTCAACATTGGGATCCGGACGACAGATCAAAACGCCCGCGTTTGGAAATTCTGTCCGGACAGGAAGTAGCGAAGATACCGCGGCATGATCGTTATTTTGGCTGTCATCCGGAGTCGCGAACACAATATGGTTGTCAAATCCAAGTGACGCCAGTTGTACAAGACCACTGTATTTAAAATTGTCGTTTAATCCGGCCTGTTCATACTGGGTCATATTCAGATGAAGAGCCCGGCTGAGATAACCGACAAACAGCGCCGAGGGTCTGGCCGTCAACGAACAATCGGCAAAAGCTCCAAACTGATTGCGGACAAGCTCCATATTGGGAGCAAAAAAGGCAATGGATCGGATAATCGGGAAACGCAACAGGTCAACTTTGTAATCGGTTGCCTCTCCAATAAAGGCGTTTAATGAGATATAATTACCGAATCCGTAATTCCAGTATCCTATTCCTTCGGAACAGTAACCGTCAGGCAGGAAGCCCTGGGGGAGGAAATATTGTTCGGAAAAATATTCGGCAGAGGCAATGTACCAGGCGCGACGTTCTTTCGATTCACATAAATAAAGGGCGGCTCCGACCGTTGCCGCGTGACAGACGGCATTCCAGTTGTTACTGCCCCGAACCCACCACATACCTTGGACTTTCGGAAGTTTTTGTTCGCGAACATTTTGTTCATAAGGAATCAAAACCCGTTTTTCGACATTATCGACAATCAACTGGTACACTTCCGGGGAAAGTTTATCCTGAAACCAACGGGCGGTAACAGCAAGCTCGCAGCCCAGGTCCGTTGAGACGAGATCGGAATAAATCATTTTCCCATCGTAAACGACATTATCATAATCATGCGCTGGAAGCAGCCAGGAAGGCTGGTCGCAGAGAAACCGGATTGTTTCCTCCAGGGCAGGGATAAAACGTCCTTTATTTTCGATTCCTTCCGCAAACGCAAAATGGGAAAGCCGGGAACGTACCTTCCCATAAACATTCTGATAATTGGAACGGTTCCCGTTTACCGAAAATTCCCGATACAGTTCTTCCGGAAGTTCCGGAATCGGAGTTTTGAGTTCCTCTTCCGCCTGACGGATGGCGTTTTCGTACTGGGGAAGAGCGGCAAGCCGTTCCCAACCGGCGCGATCTGAGGGCATGCCCGCGGTGGCGCGGTCATCCGAGACAAAATTCAAAATTTCCGCGGTCCGCTTATTGATAGCGTCGTTTTCCTCCTGGAGAGAAGGTGCGGCGTAACCGGGCAGGGAAAAAAGACACGCGACAACACAACAGATCAACCATTCTATTCCAATGAATATTTGTCGCTGAATCGGTGTATTGTCATGAATCTGATTCCCCTGACGTCGTGGTGAAGGTTTTGATGTAACAGGGGCAAGTCTTCCAAAAAATACGGTGGAAATACTGTTGTGAAGCGGAAAATATGACATGAGAGAAATCCTTTGAAAACCCCAAAACATGAAATAACTGTTTTATTAACAATCTTCAGAATAAGGGGAAATGAAACGGTTATTTTAAACAGATCTCTTTCAGTATATCGAATCCGGAGCTGAAAACAATATTTTTCGCGAATTTTTAAGTAAATAAAGAAAAACAGTAAGGCTTCAAGTTATACTTTCAATTTCAGAGATGCGATATGGAAAGATACTTACGCGAGAGTATAAACTTGAAACGGCTCAGATTGGTGTGATGTGTCAATTAAAAATAAAAGTATCCAAAAAATACAGAGGTAAACGGGTCAACGGTGATCAAATAATACCCCTTGAATTCATTATGGATTTTTATTAAATAAAAAAATGAGGTTAATCTCTTTTGAGTTTTGATTGCCTGAAATCTTGACTATTGGTAAAAATTTCAATCACTGTTTTCGAATTTTTTCGTCCATTTCCTTGCCCGGCTTAAAAATAATTGTCCGATGTTCATCGACCAGTATTTTTTCCCCGGTTTTAGGGTTTCTGGCGGAACGTGCAGCACGCTTCTTAACGGAAAAAATTCCAAAATTACGTAATTCCAGCCTTTCTTCTTTGACAAGAACATCAACAATAGTGTCAAATGTAGCCTGAACAACTTCTTTGATTTTTTGTTGAGGAAGATTTGTCTGTTCGGCTACAATACGAACAATTTCTTTTTTTGTCATTAAAAATCCTCAATTTGAAATTAAAGAATCAAAAATTAAACAACAGTAGTTTAAAGTGTTTATGAAAATTGTCAAGAATATGTATGGTTTTTTATTATTGTTTTTTTTTCATTGTTATTTATAATACTTTGTCACGATTATTGATAACACCTTGTTATCAATAGACTTATGATTTGACTGTATAACGGTCAATATTAACTCCGACTTTTAATTCCTCTTGTAAAATCAATAATCGGGCTTCAAGAAGCTCAATCCTTTGTTTTAACATGGGGATTTGACTTTCTTCTTCGGCAACTTTTTTGATAACCGGAACACTTGGATAACCGAGATGCCGGGAAAGCGCGGCGAAAAGAAATGTCGGATTATTTTTCCGGGACGCATATGCGATTCTGCCTTCGCGTTCGCCAAACAAAACCGGTTCCGTTTCTGTTTCGCTGCGTTTGTAATATCCGCTGCGGACATAAATGAGATCGGCGATGTTGACGATTCCGATTTGACGTCGCAGAATAACATTGATCCAGTAAGACCAGTCCTGATTAAAGGCGGGGTCTTTCGCGATGGCATCCAGGCCATGATCAAACCCAAGTCGGTTGCGGCTGATGGTTTCAAACTGATAGAAAAAGATTCCCTGGACATTAAAATTGTCGTTACAACGGTATTTTGCCTCTTTTTCCAGAACCCGGAGAGCTGTGTAAATATCAAAACGTCCCTCATCGCGTTCCGCTTCCTGAATAATAAAGGTTTGGAATGGCGTAAAATAATGGGGCAGTCTTTTCATTGCGGCGCTCATTTGACCAGAAAGTTTTACCTCTGTCAAAATGATGTCGATGGCCATTGGAAGATTGGTTGTTCCAAGCAGTTCATTTTTCATTCCCCGTAAAATTTCCTGTGTTGAATAACCATCGTTCAGATGTTCCTGATAGGAACGGAAAAAGAAGGCCTGTTCAATATATTCTTCTTGATTTAGCATGAGCGGCTCCAATACAGGGATTATTGGTGATTGGGTACATTTGTTGAGATGTTGGAGAATTCATGAATGAACACACCGACATGGCAGCTGCGAAACAGATGCGCACATCAGGTGTATGAACGATTCAGCGTTCTTTTTTCATAAGCCTTGGAACAGCGTTCGCCGGTTTGGTGAAATACGCAATTTCAGAATTTTCAGCGGTGACAGATGAACCGCCGATCACAGGTCACGGCCTGTTAATTCCGCCGACCCCTCTGTCTGTTTCCATTTATCATAAAACATTTATTGACCTTGAAAACCCCTTGTCTTTCTGAAATCGTCATATATTTTCAATCATCGAAAACGGTTTCAGCAATGTTTGGAGGTCCTGTCCGTAATAAGAGAAAATTATTTTGTAACGGCAACATCCTCATTGCGGCGTGTTCATCTTTTTTTCCGAATAGTTAATTTAGTTGATCAGGACGGCGGTTTATTTCCGAGGGGTAAAACGGATATCTGAAACTGGAATAATCGGCATCCTGTCCGGAAGGGACACTTCCGTTTATCGGACAGGAAATGGTTTGGGATCGGGGGAATATCAGAAATCAAAAAAGCCGGTGCGGTATTATTGGGAACTGTCAGTTTTTCTGTAAAAAATGCCCCGTCTGCCGGTATTTCTTTTTTTGATTCTATGATTCTGGAAGAGCCAGGGTGACAGGTATTAGTTGATGATCAAAGTTGAATCTGTTTTCACTGTTTCGGCTGATTACAAAATGGATGAAACCGGCCTTGACCTGTCGGTGTCCGTATCAGTTTCCATGTGATGGTATTGTTACTTTGAGGAATATCCCTGGCTTCTCGCAGATTCAATGTTGTTAGAGAAAGGAATTTATAATGCTAACTGAATACATTACCCCCGGAAATTCCCTGTCTGATATTCAACGTCGAATGAACCGTTTTTTATCAGAATGGAGTCCGGAATTTCATTCGACATGGCCCTTTAATTCGTTCAGTAATGCGCTGCCTGCGTCCAATGTTTGGGAAAATAATGAAGCGTATTATATTGAGATGGCGGCGCCTGGGATCAGTGAAGATCAGGTTTCGCTGTCAATGGTTGGCAACGAGCTGACCATTCAGTTGAAACGACCGGAATTTGATGAACTGAGGAACAACGGCAAATACTGGCAGCAGGAGCGAATTCGTCAGTCGTCCAGTATGAGCCTTTCCCTTCAGGATTCGGTCGACAGTAACGATATTACCGCGAATCTTGACAATGGTGTTCTGCTGATCCGGATTCCAAAATCGGAAAAAACGCAGGTCAGAAAAATCAGTGTCAACAGCAAATCTTAACCTTGAGGAGATGATTCTGTTTTTCGATTTTTCAACAGGAATTAAACAAAAGGAGAATAAAATATGCGTTCCACTTTATCACCATGTTTATACCATTGGTCCAAACGGCATCCGCTTGCCAAAACATCCGTACCGCAATCAACCGAATCAACGGCCGCTTCCACCCAGGAGGAATACACAACCCCGATGGTTGATATTATTGAAAATGACAATGAATTCATTATCCTTGCCGATATGCCCGGCGTTACGGAGGAAGGTGTTGATATCAACTTCCGAAATGGAGAATTGACCATTTTTGGAGAAGCTTCCGAAAATAACGATCTGGAGGACGTTGTTTTTCAGTGTTGTCAATTTGAACCGGGCAACTATTTCCGAAGTTTTCGGATCGGTGAGTCCATCAATTCGAACGCTATTACCGCTGATTTCAATAATGGTGTTCTGACGGTCCATTTGCCGAAACGGGAAGAAATTCAACCGCGGAAAATTTCATTAAACAAGAATGACAACTGTGCTGAAAAACGTGGTAATCACGCGGGGAAAAACTGCAATAAAAATGAGGACATGGCCTGAAACAACTCCGATCATTAAAGCCTGGATGATGAAAGCGTTGATCTAAGGCTGAACGTTGACGGATTACAGAAATAAAGAAAGCTTCAACACAATAGATATCGAAGCCGGTTTTATCAGAGAAGTCCCCGGTCGTTTTTCCGGTATCAATGGTTGCCGTTTTCTGTTTAGTAATCAATGGGTCGATAACAGTATCGGCCCTTTTTTTGAGCGTTACAAACGATTGGAAGATGACGTAATCCAGGAAAACATAAGGACTTCCGGCGTTCATTTGGAAAAATCGTCATACATGGAAAGTCAACGCAAGTTGGCAAACAGCTTTCATGAAATCATGGAGGTTATGTCAAAACTTCCGAAATTCTAACTTGTACCAAAAAAGAAAACAGGGCTTCTGAAACGATCAAAAACCCTG
>Ga0079305_1002156_pt1 | contig 19102 bp, 15 predicted proteins | sample LMS_cellobiose_e_FD_79183 | JGI IMG/M metagenome (GOLD analysis project Ga0079305, IMG submission 79183) | Rumen-fistulated moose microbial communities from Alaska, USA - LMS_cellobiose_enrichment | ecosystem: Host-associated > Mammals > Digestive system > Stomach > Rumen fluid ... | reverse complement strand
TCCCGGGGTCGGCCGGTCGGCTGATGCCGACTTACGGGGCTCGGCGGCTGCTTGCTGCCCGATGCGCTTGGCCTCGAGTCGGAACCGGTTTTGGCAGATTTCGGCGCCGAAACAGGTTTTGCGGATGGGGTCAGGACCAATATCCGCCAATTTCGGCACCGAGCGCTTTCCGTCTGCCTCCGGCAACGGGCAGGCTGCGCCGAGCCGCCCCAACGAGCTCGGGCGCAGCCCTGCCCGTACGCGCCGCGCCCCGCTACGCGCGGCGGCGACTGCCCTCCGCCCGTTCTCCCTAGGACCAACAACCTTCGAAACGCACCCGTGTGGCTCGTCCCTGGGAAAGGCGTTTTATATAAAATACTATTTATCAATCAGTTGTGTAGTTAACCCGCATCAAAATCAGCAGGTTAAATTTGTAAGGTGATGATTAAAAGAGAGTTGCGAAAAACACAGCATCCCAGAGAAGTACTCCCGCAGCATTTTTCCTTTGGCGCACTGCGATGCGCGATACACTACCCCGTATTTTCCTTGCCTTTTGAGGTAAACTTTTTTCAGGACGATACACGGTGCGTTTTTCGTAAGTGTTTTATTGATTGTTGATTATGCGATTAACCTGCGCGAAAATCAGCAGGTTTATTCTGTAACAGATTCTTTTCCAAAGACTTGCAGTAAACGCTCGCGTGCTGGCGCGGCGGCCTGAAGCGCGTCGGAAATGTTGCTGTGTTGCTGGCTGAATCGCGTCGGTGATTCCTTGTGCTTCGTTTTTGCCGGAAAATTGTTAACTTAGTAGGTTGAAACTAAAACCAGGATAAGCGATGCCTAATATCAAGGGAAAGATTTCCCAGATTATCGGTCCGGTGGTGGACGTGCACTTTGACTTGAAGGACCTCCGCGAAGAGCGGTCCCTCCCAGGCATCCACGACGCCCTCAGGGTGCAGCGCCCCGACGGCCGCCAGCTCATCATCGAAGTCCAGCAACATATCGGCGAAGACACGGTCCGTTGCGTGGCCATGGACTCCACCGACGGCCTCAAGCGCGGTCTGGAGGCTGTCATGCTCGGCCGGCCGATCGCCATGCCCGTCGGCGAACAGATCCGCGGCCGCGTGATGAACGTCATCGGCGAGACCATCGACGGCCTGGGCACGCTCGACCGTGAGGGTGCCCTCCCCATCCACCGCGAACCCCCGAAATTCGAAGACCTCACCACTTCGCAGGAAGTCCTCTACACCGGCATCAAGGTCATCGACCTGCTGGAGCCCTACCTCAAGGGCGGCAAGATCGGCCTCTTCGGCGGCGCGGGCGTGGGCAAGACCGTGCTGATCAAGGAGCTCATCAACAACATCGCCAAGAAGCACAACGGATTCTCCGTCTTCGCCGGCGTGGGCGAGCGTACCCGCGAGGGCAACGACCTGCTGCGCGAGATGATCGAATCCGACGTGATCAAATATGGTGAAGACTTCACCAAATCCATGGAAGAAGGCCACTGGGACCTCTCCAAGGTGGATCCGGAGGCCGTGAAGAAATCGCAGGTCGCGATGGTCTTCGGCCAGATGAACGAGCCGCCGGGTGCCCGTAGCTCCGTGGCGCTGAGCGGCCTGACGCTTGCGGAGTCGTTCCGCGACAGCGGCACCGCAGACGGTCCGAAGGACATTCTTTTCTTCATCGACAACATCTTCCGTTTCACCCAGGCGGGCTCCGAAGTGTCCGCCCTGCTGGGCCGCATGCCCTCCGCGGTGGGCTACCAGCCGACCCTTGCCACGGAAATGGGCCAGATGCAGGAACGCATCACCTCCACCAAGCGCGGCTCCATCACCTCCGTGCAGGCAGTCTACGTCCCCGCCGACGACCTCACGGACCCGGCCCCGGCCACGACCTTCTCGCACCTCGACGCGACCACGGTCCTCAGCCGCAAGATCGCCACGCTGGGCATCTACCCGGCCGTGGACCCGCTGGCGTCCACTTCCCGCATCCTCGATCCCAACATCGTCGGGCAGGAGCACTATGAGACGGCACAGCGCGTGAAGAAGATTCTCCAGAAATACAACGAACTCCAGGACATCATCGCCATCCTCGGCATGGACGAGCTCTCGGAAGAGGACAAGGTCACGGTGAACCGCGCCCGGCGCGTGCAGCGCTTCCTCAGCCAGCCGTTCTTCGTGGCGGCGGCCTTCACCGGCAGCCCGGGCGTGATGGTGGACATCGAGGACACCGTCAAGGGCTTCAAGATGATCCTCGACGGCGAAGTGGATTATCTCCCCGAGCAGGCGTTCCTGCAGGTCGGCACCATTGAGGATGCCATCAAGAAGGGCGAGGCCCTGCTGGCTCAGGCCAAGCAGTAAGTATATGGAAGACAAGACCTTGACCATACGCATACTGACCCCGGAAGGGACGCTCCACGAAGGCACGGCGAGCGCCGTGTTCCTCCCGGGAGCGGTGAGCCCCTTCGAGGTGCTGCCGGGCCACGGGGCCATCATTTCCGCGCTCAGCGCGGGGCCGGTCCGCGTGGTCAGCGGCGGGCAGGAGCTGCGTTTCGATGTCCGAGGCGGGGTGGCCAGGGTCCTGGACAACGTCATCACAGTGTGTGCGGAGACGGCATGAGACGGCTGATGTTCATATTGCTCTTGCTGCTGCCGACGCTGTCTTTGGCACAACCGGTCATGCCCGGCGGCGACCGGGCATCTGAGATCCCCGATCAAGTCGGGGATGACACAGCGGTCGGGGATGACACATTGGTCGGGGAAGGTGCCGGGAGCGGCGAGGAGGACTTCGACGTGTCGGAGTTCCTGTTCGGCCACGTGTCGGACGCCTACGAATGGCACATCACCGAGATCAAGGGCAAGGAGATCTCCATCCCGCTGCCGTGCATCGTCATCGAGGACGGCGTGCATGTCTTCTCCTCCCGGAAAATGGCGGAGAACGGCTACACGCTCAATGCCGACGGCAAGCTCGTCAACGCCGCCACCGGCGCACGCCCGGTGGACATCTCCATCACCAAGAACGTCGTGGGCCTCTTCTTCAACGCCACCCTGCTGGTGGTGCTGATCCTGCTCTGCGCCCGCTGGTACAGGCGCCACGACGTGCTGAAAGAGAAGCCGACGGGCCTGGCCGCCCTGCTGGAGCCCGTGATCGTGATGATCGAGCAGGACGTGATCAAGGATGCGGTTGGCCCGGAATACAAGAAGTATTCGCCCTACCTGCTGACGGCCTTCTTCTTCATCCTGATCAACAACCTGATGGGCATCTTCCCCATCTTCCCGGGCGGCGCCAACATCACCGGCAACATCGCCGTGACGGGCGTCCTGGCCCTGTTCACCTTCATGATGGTCAACCTCTTCGGCAACAAGCACTACTGGAAGGACATCCTCTGGCCGGACGTGCCGATCTTCCTGAAGGCGATCCCCATCATGCCGCTCATCGAGATCCTGGGCATGTTCACCAAGCCCTTCTCCCTGATGGTGCGACTCTTCGCGAACATCCTCGCGGGACATATCATGCTCCTGAGCGTGATCGCCGTGATCTTCCTCACCGCATCCATGGGACCGGTGCTCAACGGCTCGATGACGGTCATCGCGGCCATCTTCGGCGTCTTCCTGGACTGCCTGGAGATCCTGGTGGCCTTCCTGCAGGCCTACGTATTCACGATGCTCTCGTCCGTGTTCATCGGCCTGGCGCATCAGCATCCCGAAACAGAAACCAACTAAAATTCATATTGTCATGTTAGGAACTCTTCTTCAAGCAGCAGCGCTCGCCAAGGTAGGTGGCGCACTCGGAGCCGGCATCGTGGCCATTGCGGCCGCTTTCGGTATCGGCAAACTGGCCCAGTCCACGATGGAAGCGGCGGCCCGCCAGCCGGAGATCTCCGGCGGCCTGCGGACCACGGCCATCATCATCGGTGCCCTGATCGAGGGCGTGTGTCTGTTCGGTGTCCTCGTCTGCCTGCTGGCCGTCCTCCGTTCGTAGGCCATGTCGCTGATTACACCGGGTTTCGGCCTCCTCTTCTGGATGGTCGTGATCTTCGGGATCGTGTTCTTCCTGCTTGCGAAGTTCGGATTCCCTGTGATCACGAAGGCCGTCCAGACCCGCTCCGACCACATCGCCGATTCGCTCCAGGCCGCAGACCAGGCCCGGGAGCAGCTGGCGAACCTGGCCCGGGAGCAGGCCAGAATGATCGAGGAGACCCGCCTCGAGCAGAGCCGCATCCTCAAGGAAGCATCCGAGACGCGCGAGAAGATCATCTCGCAGGCGAAGGAGGAGGCTTCCGCCGAAGCGGCGAAGGTGCTCGAGCACGCCAAGCTGGAGATCGCCGCGGAGCGCGAGAGCGCGATCCGCGACATCCGCCGGCAGGTGGCGATGATCTCGGTGGATGTGGCGGAGAAGATCGTCCGCAAGGACCTCGACGCCTCCGAGGGCCAGTTGGCCCTGATCGACCGCATGGTCGACGAGGCTGAGCAGGCCCAGCTGCCCAACTGACGAATGCGATGAACACGGGAATCATCTCCTCTCGCTATGCCACCGCCCTGCTGCGCTACACGCAGGAGACGGGCGGCGGTGAGCGCGTGTGCGCCCAGGTGCGCCGCCTGCTCGAGCATCCGGAGGAGCGTCCCGCCGTGCTCGAGCCCGAGCTGGAGCGCTTCGTCCGCCTCCTCGTCAAGAACGGCCGCATGGGCGAAGTCCGCTTCATCTTCCGCAGTTTCATCGCGATGTACTACCGCTCCCGCGGCATCCGGGTGGCCTGCCTGACCACCGCCGTGCCCGCGCGGGAGCTGGAGCAGAAGCTCCGGACCATGCTGGAGAGGCAGCTGGGCTGTGAGGTGCTGCTGGAGTCGGACGTGGATCCCGACCTGCTGGGCGGCTTCACCCTCGAAGTGGGCGACTACCTGCTCGATGCGAGCGTGCGTCGCCAGATCGAGACCATCCGCCGCCAATTCGTCATCCAAAACAACAGAATCGTATAATGGCGCAGAATACAATCAAGGCGAGCGAGATTTCGGACATCCTGCTGGACCAGCTCCGCGGGATCGACAATTCGCTCCAATACGAAGAAGTCGGCCACGTGCTGACGGTCAGCGACGGCGTGGCCCGCATCTACGGCCTCGCCGGGGCCGAAGCCGGCGAACTGCTTGAGTTCGACAGCGGCGTCAAGGGCGTCGTGATGAACCTCGAGGAGGACAACGTCGGCGTCGTGCTCCTGGGCCCCACCGACCAGGTGGGCGAGGGCATGAACGTCCGCCGCTTGGGCCGCATCGCCGGCATCCCCGTGGGCGAGGGCCTGGTGGGCCGCGTGGTCGATCCGATCGGCACGCCCCTCGACGGGCTCGGCCCGGTGGAGGGTGAGACGGTGCGCATGCCCCTGGAGCGCAAGGCCCCGGGCGTGATCTACCGCCAGCCCGTGAACGAGCCGCTCCAGACCGGCCTCAAGGCCATCGACGCGATGATCCCGATCGGCCGCGGCCAGCGTGAGCTGATCATCGGCGACCGCCAGACCGGCAAGACGGCGATCGCCATCGACACCATCATCAACCAGCGTTCCGAGTACCTCGCCGGCAAACCCGTGTACTGCATCTACGTGGCCGTGGGCCAGAAGGGCTCCACCGTGGCCTCCATCGTCCAGACCCTCCGCGCCAAGGGTGCGATGGACTACACCATCGTGGTGGCCGCCACCGCGGCCGATCCCGCTGCGCTGCAGTATTATGCGCCGTTCGCCGGAGCGGCCATCGGGGAGTATTTCCGGGACACCGGGCGCCACGCCCTCGTGGTTTACGACGACCTCTCCAAGCAGGCTGTGGCGTACCGCGAGGTGTCGCTGATCCTGCGCCGTCCCTCCGGCCGCGAGGCCTACCCGGGCGATGTCTTCTACCTGCACTCCCGCCTGCTGGAGCGCGCCGCGAAGATCATCAACCAGCAGGAGGTCGCCGAGCAGATGAACGACCTGCCCGCGTGCCTGAAGGGCAAGGTGCGCGCCGGCGGCTCGCTGACGGCCCTGCCGATCATCGAGACGCAGGCCGGCGACGTGTCCGCCTACATCCCTACCAACGTGATCTCCATCACCGACGGCCAGATCTACCTGGAGTCGTCGCTGTTCAACGCCGGCTTCCGGCCGGCCATCAACGTGGGCATCTCGGTGTCCCGTGTGGGCGGCGCCGCGCAGGTCAAGTCCATGAAGAAGGTGGCGGGCACGCTCAAGATCGACCAGGCCCAGTACGGCGAGCTGGAGGCGTTCTCCAAGTTCTCGTCCGACATGGACAAGGTCACGGCGATGACCCTCGACAAGGGTCGCAAGAACAACCAGCTCCTCATCCAGCCGCAGTACAGTCCGATGCCGGTGGGCGAGCAGGTCGCCATCCTGTATTGCGGCACGCATGCGCTGATGGCCGAGCTGCGCGTGGACCAGGTCATCGAGTTCCAGGGGCTGTTCCTCGACCGCATGCGCGGGGCGCACCAGGACATCCTGGATGAGCTGGGCGCCGGCCGGGTGCCGGAGAAGGCGACTGCCGTCATCGAGGAGGAGGCCGCCGGCGTGGTCCGGCTGCTGACGCAGAAATAAGCGGGAGGGCAGGACGTGTCATCACTTCGCGAGACAAGGGACCGCATCAATTCGGTGCGCAGCACGCTGAAGATCACTTCGGCGATGAAACTCGTCGCGTCCGCCAAGCTCCGCAAGGCGCAGAAGACCATCGAGGCCTTGCGCCCGTACGAGCGCGCCCTCGCGGAAATTCTCGCTGCGGTTAGGACGGGGGCGGCCTCCTCGCGGGCGGACGGAAATTATTTTTCGGACAAGTTTGCCGAAAAACCAATTTCCGCTCCGCCCTCCACAACGCCCACGCACGCCTCCCCCGATCCATCATTCAGCACTACGTTGTCGCGTGCCAGTTGGAGCGCCGCAGGGGGTTCGGGGGATATGCCCCCGTATAAAGCCACCACGGCAGTGGTGGCGATCGCGAGCAACAGCTCGCTGTGCGGGGGGTTCAATGCGAATGTGGTGAAGAAGGCGCTGGAGACCGTCCGGGGCTGTGAGGGTGAGGTGGAGCTGTACCCCGTCGGCCGCAAGATGGCGGACGGCTTGCGCCGTGCCGGCTACGGCTGGCAGGGCGACTGGAACGAGCTCATCGCCCATCCGGCCTACGAACAGTCCGCCGCCCTGGCGCGCTCCCTGTCGGAGCGCTTCCTCGCCGGGGAGATCTCCCGCGTGGTGCTGGTGTACACGCGCTTCAAGTCCGCCGCCAGCCAGGAGCCGGTGGCGGAAACTTGGCTGCCGTTCGAGATCCCCGATCAGGTCGGGGATGACTCCAAAGGAGTCACAGATCGTCATTCCCGGCTTGACCGGGAATCTCAAGATGTCAAATATATCCTGGAGCCGGACGCGGAGGCGCTGGTGGCGCAGCTGCTGCCGCAGGTGATGCTGCTGAAGTTCCACGCGGCGATCCTGGACTCCGCCGCGGCCGAACAGGCCGCCCGCACGATCGCGATGCAGACCGCGACCGACAACGCCGAGGATCTGCTCGGCGAGCTCACGCTCGAATACAACAAGGGGCGTCAGCAGAAGATCACCGCCGAAATCCTCGATCTGCTGGGCGGCGCGGCGCAGTAGATTCGCCGGTCACGCCGGCGAATGACGGTCTGTCTGTCGGTCTGTCGGTCTGTCGGTCTGTCTGTCTGTCTGTCTGTCGGTCGGTCTGTCATCCTGAGCGAAGCGAAGGATCTAAAACCGATAGGAGATTCCGATATTGAACGACCCGGCGAGGGTCGGGGAGGCGAGCAGGACGGACAGGTCCAGGCCGAAGCCTTCCACGAAGATCCCGAGCCCGAGGGAGGCGAAGGAGGGGAGTCCCTTGTCGGCTGCGCCGAAATGGTAGCCGCCGCGCAGGGCGAAAATGGAGAAGGGCCAGTACTCGACCCCCAGGCCGCCCATCACGCCGGCACCCGCCAGATAATCCACTTCCCCCGTTGCCCCGAAAGTTTCGGTGGCATAGCGCAGCCCACCCTTGATTAGGGTTGGGAGCGCGTAGGCGTTGTCTCCGTAGCGGATCTTGCCGCCCAGGTTGAAGGCGGACACGCCGACGGTGAAGGCATCGACGCTGTACATCGCCGAGAGGTCGGCGCAGAACGCCGCGCCGGTGATCTCCTCGCTCAGCCCGGACGAGACCATGCGGCCGGTCGCCGACAGGGCGAAGCCCGGGGCGGGCGACCATGCGGCGCCGATCGAGAGGGCGTAGTCGGCGGGGCTGAAACGGCCCTTGAGCTCGCCATAGGGCGTGACCGTCTCGTAGGGGCGGGCGAAGCTGCCTTTGGCCGACAGGCCGAAGGCGAACGGGCCCGTGCGGTACCAGCCGCCTGCGGAGAAGCGGTTGTCGGCGCCGGCCCCGGGTGCCCAATAACCGTAGGCGGCGCCGAAGGCGAAGACGTCGCGGTCGAGCGCGGCGGCCGCGAAGTTGTGCTCCAGGGCCCATGCGTCCGCCTCCAGCGCGACGCCGGTGCCGCCGAGGGCGGCGCTGTGCGGATCGCCGGGATTGAAGAGTATCGGCAGCGGCTGGGCGCCGGCCGCGAAGGTCAGGACCGACAGGGCGGTGGCCAACAGGAGTTTCTTCATGGGCTAATACTTGACGATGTTCTTGGTCTGCTGCTTGCCGCCGTAGTTCACCTGCAGGGTGTAGGTCCCGGGGGCGAACTTTTCAACGTCGATGACGAGCGGGGTGAAGGGGCCCGCGGCGGCCTCGCCGGCGTACACCTTGGTGCCGCTGTGGCTGTAGAGGGTCGCGGCGACCTGCATGTCCGTGCCGGGACGGATGTACAGGCGGTCGGTGACCGGGTTGGGATAGACGTCCAGGTCCAGGAAGGCGTTGCGGGCGACGAGGTAGAAACTGGCGTCACAGGTCGCCTTGCGGGCGTCATAAGCCGTGATGGTCACGGTCGTCGAACCGTAGTCTTTCGGGGAGAGGTTGAGGATGTTGCCGACCACATAGCCGTCGGCTATGCCTGCGCGGGAGAAGCGGACGGAGTAGGTGAGATCCTCCTCGCCGTCGGGATCGGTGAAATAGGGGTGCAGGTCGAAGTTGAGGGGTGCTGCCGACGCGGCGTTGAGGACCTGGTCCCCGAGCCGGGTCGCGACGACCGGCGCATGGTTGTCCAGGATGGTGAATTCGATCCGCTCCAGGACGGAGCCGCCGATCATGATGGAGGCCGTGTACTGCCCCGGCTCCGCCTTGAGGGCGTCAACCTGCATGCGGACCTGGGTGGCCGTGCAGGTGGCCGTGGCGGCCGGGCAGTTGCTGTAGAACTTCACCCCGAGGCGCTTCTTTTCGTTGCCGTTGATCTTGTATTCGACCGTCAGGGATTCGTGCGACTTGATCCGGTAGTCCCCGTCGTAATCGGTCGAGACCGTGATGTCCTCCAGGTCGGGATCATCCGGCTGGAGCATGTAGGTGAAGGCGCCATAGGCGTCCAGCATGCCGCCGCCGACGCTGTGGCCCGCCGGGAGCTCGAAACCGTCCATGCGGGCGCCGCCCAGCAGCTGCTGCCTCAGGTCTTCGTTGGTGTAGCCCGGACCGCCGAAATAGGAGACCAGCAGGGCGGCCACGCCCGCGACGTGCGGGCAGGCCATGGATGTGCCGGCCTGGTACATGTAGTCGTTGTCCGGCTCCAGGCTGGCGATCCACTCGTTGGCGGTGTCCGAGTCTGAGCCGCCGGGGGCCAGGATGTCCACCCAGGGGCCATAGTTGGAGTATTCGGCCATCTTGCCGTCGGGACCGATGGCGCCCACGGCGATGATGCGCTCGTATTCGCCGGGCGCGTCGTGGCTCCAGCCTTCGTTGCCGGCGGCGAAGATGACCACGCCGCCGCGCATGGGCCCGGTCTGGCTGCCGTCGACGCCGATGCCGGCATTGTCGATGAAGTAGTCGATGGCCGATTTGGTGGCGGAGGAATGCTGGAGGAAGTCCTTGGCGCCCAAGGCCGCGTCGGACTCGGATTCGTAGTCGTAGCCCCAGCTGTTGTTGGCGATCACGGCGCCGTGGTCGGCGGCCCAGACCAGGGCCGCGGCGTCGTCGCCGTCATACATTTCTTCTCCGCTGGTGGCGAAGATGGCGCAGGACATCAGCCGGACGCCGCCCTTTCCGTTGTTGCCGCCGGCGATGCCGGCCACGCCGACGTGGTTGTTGCTGATGGCTCCGATGGTGCCGGCCACGTGGGTGCCATGGCTTTCACCCTGGACCTTATACGGCATATAGCCGTCGATGAAGGTGCGGCTGCCGTCCTGCCCGACGGGGATCACGACGCCCTGGAGGTCTTCGTGCTGGAGGTCGATCCCGCCGTCGATGACGGCCACGATGACCTCGCTGCTGCCGGCGGTGAACTCCTCCCAGACGGGACGGACGTTGATGTCGATGCCTTTCTTGAAGGAATTGCCCATCGTCCCGTCATTCTCGAGGTTCCACTGGAGGGGATAGTACTTGTCGTTGAAATAGCTGCGCTGCTTGATGCGGCGGGGCGTCTGTACGGCTTCCACGCCGGGCAGCCCGCCGAGGTCGGCCTCCGCCTTGGTGGCGGGGACGTTCTCGTCATAGCGGATGCGGTACCAGCGGTGCAGGCCGGCGGCGCGGTGGCGCGCCTCGAATACCCCGGCCTCGGGGAAGATGCGCTCCGCGCTGCGGATGCCCAGCTGCTCCGCCACGGCGGAGAAATCAGCCCCGTCCGCCGCCTGTTCGGACAGCAGCACGACGGCCCGGCCGGGCGGGGTGCTTCCGTTCGTGCGGAGCTGCTCCCGTGCGGGGGCGGACACCGGCTCCTGCCGCATGCAGGCGGCGGCGAGGAGGAGTGCCAGAAGGAGGGAAAACCTTTTCACGTTGTCTTATTTGAGCAGTTTGATGCGCATGCCGAACTCGGGACGGAAGGGATCGATCCCTTCGATCCGACCGATCGGGAGCCGCTCGATGTCGGCTTTGCGCGAGGCAGGCGACTTGGACACGTAGCCGGCGAGTTTGAGGGTCGCGGCGAGCATGGTCTCATCCGGGTCGCCGAGCTGGCAGAGGTCCAGCGGGTCGTCATCCACCTTGACGTCGGGCGTGAGGCCGTCCGGCATGCAGCGGGTCTCGCCGTTCTTGTCGGCGAAGCGGGAGTACATCACGTACAGGCCCCAGTTCTTCGTGTATTTCTTGCCCCTCGTGACGGTGGCGGCATCCATCTGGTCTTTGTAATCCTCATAGAAATCGGGGCCTTCCATCATCACGCCGCTGCAGTATTTGCCATGGGTCTTCCGACCCACCATGGTAATGTCCATGTAAGGGTACAGGTCGCAGATGATGGCCTCCGATGCGGAAGCGGTGCCGCTGTCGACGATGGCGTAGATCCTGGTGATGCCGATGTTGGCGCCGGCGGAGGAGAATTTGTGTTCATCCGCTTCGCCCTTGTTGAGGACGAACTCGGTCGTGAAGTAGGTATTGGTGTCGATCTTCTTGTCCGCGTAATACTTGGTCAGCTGATCGTTGAATACCTCGGTGGAAAGGACGTCCCCGTTCAGCACATTGGCTTCCGGGGCCAGCAGGGAGGCGAGGACATTCTCCGTCATGACGAAGCCGCCGCCGTTGTAGCGCAGGTCGAGGATGAGCTCGCTCACGCCCTCGGCCTTGAAGTCCGCTGCGACTTTGATCAGCTTCTCGCAGGCCTCCAGGGTAAAGCTGGTGAAGACGAGGTAGCCCACCTTCTTGCCGCCGCAGTCGAAGACCTTGCTCAGCAGGACCGGGTCCTCGTACATCTCTACAGCTTCCATCGAGAGCGTCTTCGAGGCATATTTCTCCTTTGCGGCGTCGTATCTCAGCAGACCGAGCTCCACCTTGTCTCCGCCGAGCAGCTCGTTGTTGATGATGTCGATGGCCTCCTGGGAGAGCTTGGAGGATCCGGCCGCCGTCCGGGCAAGTGTCTTGCCGTTCACCTGCACGATGGCGTCGCCGCGCTGCAGGCCCGCTTTTCGGGCGGGGCTGTCGGCATAGGTATAGGTCACTACGACGCAGACGGTCTCCTCGTCATATCCGTAGATCACGAAGTCGAAGCCGTAGGTCTTCCGGTTGCCGGTCACGCTCCCGTAGAAAGCGCTGAAGTCGTCATAGAGCTTCGTCCAGCGGTCCACGTCGACGCGGTTCGACCCCACCCCGGTGTGGTAGCGGATGGCGGCCACCTTGGCGATGGGCTCTTCCGTATCCTTCCAGGCGTCGAGTTCGCTTTTAATCTCTTTGTTCCACAGATAGTAGAGGTTTATCGAGTTGCGGGCGAAGGTATTGACGTAGAGGTAGGTATTCTTGAGCTCGAGGTTTTCCTGGGGGTTCTCCACCGGCTTCTGCTCCTGTTCCTTGCCGGGGTTGTCCGGCTTCTCGCATCCGGTCGGGACCAACCAAAGCGGCAGGGTCAGTATGAGGGATATCCAAAGCTTCTTCATAATGCGTCAGATAGTGATTAAAAACCAAAGATAGCTATTTTTTTGAGGTAAAACAAAAGCGGTTTTTCGTCCCCCGTCCCTTTATACGTTTCTATTAGGTTTTAACGTTTTATGGGTCAATCTCCGCCCCGGGTCGGCACGGTGCCGGTCCGTTTGAAATCTTAAACTGTATGGAAACGCTCCAATCAGAACGTATGCAGAAGGTGCTTGAAGCATCCCGCGCCAGTTCCCTTCCGACCTTTTTCAAAATCACCTCGCGGGTCAACCGGCCACCGGCGCCTTTGGGTGCCAGATTGTCCCGCGCCCCGGCAGCCCCAGGCCGTCATCGCGCGGCCAAACCGGCCTTCTGTGCCACTCCAGGCCATATCTCCCCGCGCCCCAAATTGCTATAATGCCCCCCATTGGTCATTTCCCGCCGAATCCGGCAGAAAATGAAATAAAAAACGCAACAACAAAAGCGGCGGCACCGGGAAGGTGCCGCCGCCGTTTGCGGTTGTTATTCGCCGGCTGTCCGGTGATGATAAGACAGACTAGTCGTCATTGGCCAGACCAGTATAGCGATAGCCATGGACTTTGTAGTGGTCGAAGCCATAATCGGCTGGATAATCGTCGTCATCAAAGGAGACTTCGAATTCAATTGCATCCGCCTTTGAGCCACTGGGCGTGGTGGCGCCGTCAATTATGATTCTGCCATTGGTCAGCAGGACGTTGCTCTCGTAACTGAGGTTCTCGACTGCAGCGGTATTCCCGAAGGTCAGCGCATTCTGGTCGCATTTGACCTTGATGATGAAATCCCAGAGTTCGCCAAGATCGTTCACCATCATCTCGTCCGGCGTGTTGGCAGCCGTATTGTAGGTAAGAATCATAACGTTGCCTGTGCCAAAGAAGTCGGCATAGTCTGCATCCGGAAGATTGCCGCTGGCATCGACAGCATCCATCTGGACGTACCACTGACCGGAGGTTGACATGGTCGCCGTATTTTCGACCGGATCCTTCTGGCAGGAGATCATCAAGAAGGCTGCGGCGACACCCAATATCATCAATACTTTTTTCATAACGGATTCTGTTGAAGTTAAGCGAGCGGGGTAAGGGTCACGGACAAGCCGTCAAAGAAGTAATCGATGACGCCGGTTTCCGGATCATAGGTCCCCTCAAAATTGGTATAGTCAAAAGAACTCTTGAAGTACCAGGCGCCGGCAGCGCCAAGCGTAATCGAATTGTCCGCTTCAATCTTGAAGAGCGTCTCGGCATGGAAGTCATAAGTCGGTTCATAACCGGGATAACGGCCATAGCAGTAGAAGCCACCGCAAAGATCTTCAATCATATAAGTATCGCTTGCAACTTTCGTGATCACGATGGGAAGATTATCGTAAGCGCGAGTGCCCATTTTGCAGCTGCTGCTATACACGTTATCGACGCCACCCGGGTTGAGCACATACACGCCACGTTTGATGGATGCGGAGAATCCGTCTTCGTTCACGGCGGAGTAGGTGACGGAGTAGATGCCGGGGGCGGAAGTGTCGACATTGGAGGAAACCGTAACATTTGCGGACACATCTTCCCCGTTCAGCGTGGCCGTGAAGCCGGGTTCCACATAATTCTGTCCCAAGATGACAATAAACGGATCGTCACCTTCAAGACCAAGAACCGGGTAATAGGTGGTGCGGGTCACGCCCTCGGTCGTCAGTTTCTGGCAACTGCCCAAAACGAAGAGAGCAGCTACGCCAGCAATGAGGTATAATGACTTTTTCATTCTATTTCCTTTTTGGATAAACACAAACTACTTTGCCCAGAACACTTTGGCAGTGTAACCCGGGAACTCCGGACAACTCTTGTTGCGGGTCTGGGAAGAGTTGGCATACGGCCAGCGGGCAATCAGGGTGTTGTCACCCACCTGATCGAAGCGCTTGTACGGCGTATAGAGCGTACCGGCCTCATACTTGGAGATGTCGACAGCATTGCTTCCGTTCCACATGTCGCTGCCCTTGACGCTGCCGAATGCAGGATAGCCGAGGCGGCGCACCTCGCACCAGGATTCAAAGTTGTTGGATCCGGCGAGCGCGACCCATTTGGCGATGCCGATGCTCTTCGCGGGATTGGCGCCGTCAAATGGCCACTGGGCCAGATACTCGTCAACACCTTCGACTCCGTTGGAAGCGAAGGAGGCTTCGATCGCTTTTGCGTAGTGCTCGGCGGCCTGGGCCGGGCTGGACTTTGCATAGTATTCGGCGATGAAGAACTCGACCTCAGCGACAGACAACACGGCCACAGGAGTGGTCGGGGTCACGTTCGGACGGCAGAAACCGGCTGCGTTATTGTACGGAGCGGGAGCCGTGGTGGCAAAGTTCGTTCCGGAGATACCACCGATGTAAGCGCCTTGGTTGTTCGTCGCGAAGTACTTGGCCAGACGCGGATCCGTATAGACCACATCGCCTTCGGCGTCTTTCAGAATCATCGTGCCGATGAGGGCCAGGTTAGCGCAGACGTTGTACTGCATGCCGGGACGGAACTCCTCGGAATAGAACGGGGAGTACTGGCCGTCGGCATTGGACCAGCATCCGGCGAACTGGGCATCCTTGGTGATGAAATCACCCTCGGAGATCAGGGAACCGAGCTGGGAACTCACGTCCACGGCACCGGACATGCGGCTGAGAATCTTAAGTTTCACTGACTTGGCAAATCTGATCCAGTCGGAGGAAGTACCATTGGGGTACAAAAGGCTCTTGACGGTCTTCTGGCCGGCCGAGGCCTTGGAGAGTGCCTCGTCAAGTTCCGCGATAATGCCCTGGTAAACGGTTTTGCCGTCGTCGTAAGCCGGGGTCAGGATCGTGTCATCGAGCGCATCTGTGTAGGGAATCTCACCATAGCAGTCCACAAGGATCTGGTAAGCGAACGCACGCAGGGCGATAGCGGCCAGGTTGGTACCCCAGTCTTCTTCTGCCTGAGCTTTTTCGCTGACGGTCTTGGCATTGACCAGGACCTTCTGGAATAGCTGGATATAGTGCGTGTTGCTGCGCGTCGCGGACATTTCGAACTGGGAATAATCAAGGTAGTTGGAAGTGCCGAAGAGGTGCGAATACTGCTCGGAGAAATAACCGCCGGTAATGCGGTAGAAATCACCATAGCTCGTCGCAAGCGCAGCCTCGATGCCCGGGAAGATCATATCGTTGGTGATATTCTCGGAGGCGGGCAGGTTCGGATCGTAGTTGATGTCAAAATACTTCTCGCAGGATGCTGCGGAAAGGGTAATGACAACTGCGGATACAAAGTATAATATCTTTTTCATATTCGTGTCCTCCTGGTCTTAGAATTTGACATTGACACCAAAGCCCCAAATCCGGCATGCGGGGTTGGAGTAAAGCTCTCCGAACTGGGCGCGCAGGTCTCCCGAGTAAGATGTCGTTTCAGGATCGATATACCGGTTGTCGCTGGCGGTCCAGGTGAAGGCGTTGTTGCAGTAGGCAGTGAAGGATACTCCGGAAAGCCAGGCGGCGTTGACCCACTTCTTGGGCATGTCCCAGGTCAGGCTGATGTTGCGGAGCTTGGCAAAGGAACGGTCGATGAGGTAGAACTCGCCACCAAGACCGGCGCCGGCGTTATTGAAGTAATTCTGGAAGCCCTGGTCATACAGGAAGATCGGAGAGATGTTCTCCGAACCGTCTGCATAGACGGAATCGGGGACAACGAACGGACGGCGGTCGTTATACGTAGTGACAATGCCGTTACCGGTGAACTGCATCAGGTTTTTGGTGCGGCTGAACATGTAACCACCATAGCGGACGTCGAGCACGGCGCTCAAGGTGATGCCCTTCCAGCTCAGGCTGGTATTGATGCCACCGGTCCATTTGCTCTGGAAGTTCTTCTTGACATCGGAGACTTCCGTCTCGATCAAGGGCTGTCCGTCGGAACCGACGATCAGCTGCCCCTTTTCGTTCCTCTGGGGGACATAAGTGTAGAACTCACCCATCGGAAGACCTTCTTGTGCGTACACATAGACAGCGTCGTTGCCTGCGGAGAAGGAGCCCAGCGCGACCTTGCCGCCGTCCAGGCCTTCAGGCAGGGAGACGACGAGGTTGTTGTTCTTGGACCAGTTGAAGTTCAAATCCCAGCGGAAGTCGCGGGTCTGGACCGGGGTGGTGGTGAGAAGGAGCTCGACACCCTTGTTGGTGACCGTACCAAAATTCATCACCATGCTTGTATAGCCCGTAGCAGGGTCAACAGGCAGGGAGAAGATCTGGTCATCCGTGCGGCGGCTATAGTAGGTGGCGTCAAGACCGATGCGTCCGTTGAAGAACTGGAGGTTTGCACCCACCTCAAACTCGGAGGTCATTTCAGGTCGGAGGGAGGCACTGCCCTTGGATGCGGCGGCAATGAATGCGTTCACTCCGTTCAACGGGAAGGTCAGACCTGAACCACTGTAATAACCATTGGTATAAGCCTGGGTGTAGGTGACGCTGGTACGGTACACGCCGGCATCGTTACCGGTCTTTCCGTAGGCTGCCCGGATTTTTCCGAAAGTCAAGACATCATTCTTCGGGAGCCGGTTCGTGAAGATCCAGCTCAGCGTGGCACCCGGGTAAAAATAGCTGTTCGCTCCAACCGGAAGCGTGGAAGACCAGTCGTTACGCGCAGTCATCTCAAGGAAAACCTCATCGGCCCAACCAAGGGTGACGTCGGCGAAGACGCCGGTCAGGCGGCGCAGGGATGCACTTTCGGAGATGGACGTCTTGTCGGCACCGTTGCTCAGGTCCCAGAAACCGGTGTCGAAGGTGAGTTTGCTGGTCTGGCCGCTCATTGAGCTGCTGCCGCGCTCATTGATGTTGACACCTGCGACGACCGTCACGTCCAGTTTGTCATCAAAGAAAGCCTGGTTGTAGTTGGCCAGGAAATCGTGATTGGTCTCGTGGCTCTTGCCGAAAGCAGCGGCCACCCAACCATCCTGGTTCATGTGGCTCGGCGCGTATCCCATATTATCGTTGATGAGGGCGTCGTCCAGGGTGATCTGCGGGTAACCGATCTTGCGGTCGTAGTTGATATAGTCGAACCCCATGCGGTAAGTAAGGGTAAGATTCTTCCACGGCTTGATGTCCACCTGGACTTTGCCGTTGATCTGCTGGGAGTTCGTATGGTCATAATTATTCTCCAGGGCCCAGTACGGGTTCGTGATGCCATAAGGAGTCAGGTAGGCTTCCGGCGTATTGAAAGGATTGCTGAGGTCCTTGAGGTCAACCACGGAAATGTCGCGCGGGAACTCATACAGACCGTCGATCACGGAAGTACCCTGGTCTGTATCGACCACCTTGCTGAGAGACTGGGAGAAGTTGACGGACGAGCTCAGGCGCAGCCAGTTCGTGGCATCGAAAGAGCCGCGGAAAGCGAGGGCGTTACGCTTGTATACATCATGGTCGCCCGGCATAATGCCATTGTCGCTGTTGCGTCCATAGGACAGATAGTAGGAAGTCCGGCCGTCCTGTGACAGGCCGCTGAAAGCGACGTTGTGGTTCTGGGAGATGCCGAGTTCGAAGAACTCTTCGATGTTCTTGACCTTCGCGCTATACTCGTGAATACGCTGCTGGTGATTCCAGATAGGGCCATAAACCTGCGTGGATCCGTCGAGCTTAGGGCCCCAGGAACCATTCTCGATGAAGGTCTGGGTGCCGTTCCAGCCTTGTCCCCACGCGTTCTGCATTTCCGGGAACATGGCAACCTGACGAAGCTGGAGGCCGCCGCTGTACTCAATGGTGAAGTTGCGGTTCTCACCCTTCTTGCCGGTCTTGGTGGTCACGATGACGACACCGTTGGCAGCGCGGCTGCCGTAGAGAGCGGTAGCGGCTGCACCCTTCAGGATGGTCATGGACTCGATGGATTCTGCGGGGATGTTGGCGATACCGGCGATGGCCGTGGATTTCTCGCCCGAAGCGGAAGAAATGCTGGAGTTGGTCAAAGGAACGCCATCCACCACATAAAGAGGCTGGTTGGATCCGCTGATGGAGCTGAAACCGCGGATGACGATGTTGGTCGAAGCGCCAGGATCGGAAGATGTTGCCAGGACCTGGACACCGGCGACCTTGCCGGAGAGGGAGGAGATGGCGTTGGTCGTGTGGGCGCCGACGATATCGTCGCTTTTGACCGTCGTGGCGGCATAACCGAGGGTCTTCTCCGAGCGGGAGATACCCATGGCCGTAACGACAACCTCGCTCAATGTCTCGGCGTCAGGCACGAGAGAGACATTGATCGTGGTCTGCCCGTTGGCAGGAATCTCCTGCGTGACATAACCCATCGCGGAGAATACAATCGTTCCGTTGACAGGAGCGCTGATGGTGTAGTTGCCGTCCGCATCGGAGGAAACGCCATTCATCGTTCCCTTCACGACGATCGAAGCAAACGGAACACCCTCGCCGGTCTGTGCATCCCGGACAACACCTGACACCCGAAGGTTCTGGGCGTGCAGGGTGACTGCGAGCAGCACGAACAAGGCGCTGAAGAACAGTTTTGCTTTTTTCATAAGCAGTACTTTTGGTTAAACAATAAACTATACTATTATAATTTAGTTGAAATAAACGGAGGTTTATTTGTTCAACAACAACAAAAGCGGCGGCACCGGGAAGGTGCCGCCGCCGTTTGCGGGTACTGCTATGCGCTTACTTGAGCGTCACGCCGTCAGGGATGATGAAGTACTCC
>Ga0079305_1002152_pt1 | contig 19187 bp, 17 predicted proteins | sample LMS_cellobiose_e_FD_79183 | JGI IMG/M metagenome (GOLD analysis project Ga0079305, IMG submission 79183) | Rumen-fistulated moose microbial communities from Alaska, USA - LMS_cellobiose_enrichment | ecosystem: Host-associated > Mammals > Digestive system > Stomach > Rumen fluid ... | reverse complement strand
CCCGCAACTATCTGGGCGTCCATACACCCCAGGATGTGTTCGTGGCGATCACGCTTTCCGTACTCAGCCTGATCGTAACGGCCAAGCTGTTTCAATACCTGGAAAAGCACCCCGAGAAAGAGGACTGGTTCCTGCTGGGCGGCTTCATCCTCTGCTGGGCTGGAATTCTATACATCACCGTCAAAAGCTATCCTATGGATATGAACGCCGAGGGAAAACTGATCGTTGATCCCCAGAAGATGATGAACGACGGCTACGGCGATATCGGCAAGGTGATGGGCTTTATCCTCGCCCGCTTTGTGGAAAAGAAATGGATCAAATTCCAGCCCCTGAAAAGCGGATGGAAGAGCGTCATCATTTGCCTGCTGGGCTTGATCCCCATGGTGCTGCTCAAAACCTATCTCAGGCCCGTCATGACCGCCTGGCTGGGATCTCATTGGGGCAAGCTGGGCTTTTCCGTCATCTATACGTTCTATTATATCGCCCTGTTCCCGTTGGTATTGAAGCTGTGCGGAAGCCGTGAGCAGAGCGGCAAAACCTGAAAAAATAGCCATCGGGAAAGGTCTGGCGCGTCATCTGGTCAGGCAGCCTTGAAGGGGCCGGAGGGCAATAAGCATACAGAATTTGAAGCGAGTCATTCGCTTCTTTTAGAGAATTGAGCGCATGTCCCTGAAGTCAGCATGACGGAGAACATCCTATCCTGGAAGGGAAGCTAAATCAGCCATAAAGAAACGGAGGTGAGTCAATGAAGAAGCTTTTATCCGCTGCTGTCTTGCTGGTCTGCTTGCTTCTGATGCTTTTCTGCGCTTCTCTCGCGGAAGCGGAAGCGGGCGGTATGCGTATTGAAAACGGCATGGCGCAGCCCATCTCCCGCTATTCCAATGCGCAGAGCTTGGATTATTCCAATGAAAACAGCGATCTGATGCGCTTTGTGGTCTATGTGGAGACGGACTATGATACCGATCTGGATGGCAAGCCGGACCTGATCAAAACGATGGTGCAGCTTCCGCGCGCTGCGGCGGAAGGAATCTATCAGGCCCCTGTGATCTATGAAGCACGGCCTTATATCGCCGGAATGTACACCTATAATCCCACGCTGCCCGCCTTAGACTCATCGGATTATGACGAGGGCAGCTTATATTCCCGGCCTGCCAAACGTACACCTATTGGAAAGACTACCACGCTTGCGCTTGCTGATCAGGCGGATCCGGCAGACTGGTATTATCACCTGGAAAATGATCCTTTCGACCAGCAGTACCTGGGCAATTTGACCGCTTATGATTACTATCTGATCCGCGGCTATGCTATCGTGCAGACAGCAGGCTTAGGGACGTGGGGATCGGAAGGCATTGAATGCTGTGCCAGCGATCTGGAGGCAAAAGCCTTTGCCTGCGTGATCGAATGGCTGACGGGAAAACGCAGCGCGTATACCGATTTGACAAGTGATATTCAGATCGAAGCGGAATGGTGCAGAGGAAAAATCGGCATGACAGGACGCTCCTATGCCGGAGCTATAGCCTTTGAACTGGCTTCCATGGGACTGGAAGGATTGGAAACGGTAGTACCTGTAGCCGGGCCTGCCAGCTGGTATGATTACGCGAATTCCCAGGGTATACCCTCTGGATTGCTGACTCATTACGACGCCATTGCCGATCTTGCGGCCTTGTGCGCAAGCCGTTTCCCCATAGCAGACGAACCGCTGCAAAGGCACTATGAGGGTTATTTGGCTTTTGTTCGGGATCAGCAGATTGCATTGCAGGGGGATTACGGCCCGTTCTGGCAGGCGAGAGATTATTTGAGCAGCCCGGATCTCAAGGCATCGGCGCTGATCGTGCAGGGGCTGAACGACGACACGGTGCATCCCAAGCAATTTGATTTGATGCGCGGGGCTTTTATCAGCTGCGGCTGTGAGGTTAAATGCCTGCTGCATCAGAACGGCCATGTGACACCCGCCAACGAGCAGACTCAAACCGATATTCTGATCGGTGAACACACCTATACTGAATGGCTTAACTTGTGGTTTACCCATTATTTGCTGGGCATCGAGAATGAAATCAGCCAAATGCCCGATTTCACCGTACAGAGCAACATCGACGGTACTTTCTATGGCACTGATCAATGGATGACAGGCAACAGGATGCGTTTTGGTCCCCAGGATTCGGGAGAGTATACAGTTTTCTCGCAAGGGGCCCATATGAATAATGAGTCCCTGCTGATCAATACTTTTGATGGCTCATCTGGGTCGGATCATCTGATCTGGACAAAGGATGCATCTGATGCGCAGACGATCAATGGGATTACAGAGGTTCACCTGCGCGTCAAAACATCCGACGTGAATAAAAATATGCTGATGCTGAGCGCGGTGCTGGTGGATCAGGCGGAGGATGCCTTCTCCTGCTTCGATGTTGGCAGCATCGGCGTACTGGATCGGCAGCTGATCCTGCAAGGCGGTGTGGATAGGGGAGAAGGCGTGGAGCCCTATGATCTGGTCAGTTGGAAGCAGGTGGAAAGGAACCGGAAGATCATTGCATACGGCTCCATGGATCTGCGCAATCCGGAGACCGGATATATGCCTTCTTCCGCCATCAAGCGAGAGGAAGAGATTGCCGCAGATACATGGTATGATTATGTTCTCTATTTGCAGCCCGCTTATTATACTGTTGCGGCCGGGCATCGGTTGGAACTGTATATCGTTCCCTTCTGCGGCTTTTCGGATGACGCAGCTACCTATGACACTTCTTCTTCAAAAGAATTAGAGATCATGGGCCTACAGCCGGAGGAGATGGTGCCCTTTACGCGTGATTACAGCTTTACTGTGGATCAAGAAAACAGCTTTGTTGAAATACCGATGATCTTAAACTGAAAAAAATAAGGAGGAAACAACAATGAAGATCAAATCCCTGATGGCCCTGGTAGTGTCCTTGATGCTGATTCTCACGGCGGCGTGCGGTGTTCTGGCGGAGGAAACGGCTGTTGCGACAGAGTATGAGGATGCGTTCACTCAGTGGAGAGACGACGCGCCTGCGCTGAACGCACTGCTGGATTATGTGGAAGCGGTCACTGATGAAAGCTCCCCGGATTATATCCCGGAGGCGGATCGCATTGCTGTGTTCGACATGGACGGCACGCTCTGCGCGGAGCTGTATCCCACCTATTTGGAATACTGGCTGCTGGAGCGTCGGATATTCTGCGATCCGACTTATGAGCCGGACGAAGAGATGCTGGAATTTGGCCGGATGCTGCGGGATCACGCGCTGGACAAGTCCTTCCCGGACGGGATGGACGTGCTGCATGGGGAACACGCGGCCCGGGCTTATGCGGGGATGACCTTGACGCAGTTCCAGGATTTCGTGACCAATCAGCTGGTGCGCGACGTGGACGGCTTCGAGGGCATGACGGTAGCCAACAGCTTCTATCTGCCCATGATCGAAGTGGTGGAGTATTTGCAGGAAAACGGGTTCAAGGTGTATGTCGTCAGCGGCAGCGACCGATACCTCTGCCGGATCTTTATTGAAGGCGTGCTGGATGTCCCGTATGAGCAGATCATCGGCATGGACGTGGATATCGAAGCCACCAACGAGGACGGCGCGGATGGCCTCAAATATGTCTATACCAGTGAAGACAACATCGTCCGCACCGATCGGCTGCTGATCAAGAACCTGAAAATGAACAAGGTGAAGGCCATCGTGAAGGAAATCGGCCGCCAGCCAGTATTGTCCTTCGGCAACTCCTCCGGCGATGTGAGCATGCACAACTATACCATCTACAACAATCAGTACAGGAGCGCGGCCTTCATGCTGATTGCGGACGATGAAGTGCGGGATTATGGCAACGCCGAGAAAGTGCAGCCCCTGAAGGAAAATTGGGAAGAGAGCGGCTATCATGTGATTTCCATGGCAAACGACTGGAATACCATCTACGGCGAGGACGTGGTAAAAACTGGCACCTTCCATTGGCTGGAGGAGTTTGTGGATGATGGAATTTCTACGGATGCTGCGGAGATCGGGACTGGCCTTGCAAACCCCTGGACGGAAATGACGAAAGAGGAGCTGGAGCAGGTGTCTGGCGTTCCATTCGGCGTGCCGGAAGGAGCGGAAGCAGTTGTTTATCGCTGGCTGGCAAGCGAGGGTCTCGCTGAAATGCAGTTCATCCTGGACGGCGATGAATACTGCGCCCGCGTTAAGTCCTCCGCGCTGGAGGCAGGCCAGTTGGAGAATATCTCCGGCATGTATTTCGCCTGGGAGAATGAAGAAGAAATTACCGTAAACGGCTGCCGCGGAACCATCGGCCTGGCGCAGACCGGCAGCGAGGACTGGGTGGAGCTGTGCCAGTGGTACGACCTTGCGCCCGGCCTGATGTATTCCCTTTCCGTATATACGACGGGCGACCCGGACGGGTTGGATTTGACCGCCGTGGCTGAGCAAGTATATATCCCCACCCAGGGCGATGCTGAAGCAGAGGATGCGTCGGATGTCCCGGATGTCCAGTATGTCATGTACCTGGGCACCAACGACAAGGAAACCAATAAGCCGGTATATACGCAGGAGGAGGCCAAGGAAAAGGCTCGCGATATCCTGATTAAGCACTTCGGCGGCTACACCCTCCAGGAAGCCTACGGCGGCTGGATCGGCGACGACGGCATCGTGTACCAGGAATATACGCTGGTGATTTATCTGAGCGGCACCACGGCGGAGAAAGTGCACGCCGCGGCAGACGAACTGATCCAGGCGTTCAATCAAAGCTCCGTCCTGATCCAGGCGAACCCTACGACGACGGAATTCTACGCCGCAAAATGACCCCATCATGAGGTGCGTGAATGAACGTAAAGGCAGCCATAGAGAACAAAGTGGATCAGGCGATTCTGCGTTTTTTTCGGGACGACATCGGCGGCATACGAATCACCGATGCAGCAGGAAACGTGGTCTATGAAGATGATAAAACAGCTTTTATCGGTCGGGAAAGAACAAATTGGGCCGCGGCCTGCCCGCCTGCCCGGGAAGGGCAACGGGGCGAACCCTGGGATCTGCTTCGTTCCAGCAATGGAAAGACCTATATGGTGATTACCTCCACATTTTCAGAAAACGGAGAGCAGTTCCAAATCCATCATCTGGTGGACACCAGCCTGTATATGGACCTGTATCGGGACATAACGGATTACTCCAAGAACCTAAAGGTGGAGAAGGATCACGACGGTCTGACCGGCCTGTATAACAAGGGTAAGTTCATGGAAATGAAAAAGGCGCTGTTTCAGGAGCAGGAGACAATCGCCGTTTTCAACATGGATGTGAATAATCTGAAACACATGAACGACTTTTGCGGGCACGAGGCGGGCGATAAGCTGATCAAGAAAGCGGCGGAGAGCCTGAAGAGGATCGAAAAGCGCAATGTGATGCCCTTCCGGGTAGGCGGAGATGAATTCATCGTGGTGGCGATCCATGTGACGCGCCAGGAAGCGGAGCAGCTCCGCCGAGATTGGGAAGATGGGCTGAAAGCATTGAATCAGGCGGATGACGGTATTGAATGTGAGATCGCCTGCGGGTTTGCGTTCGGTGAAAAGGGATATGATCTGGAAGAGCTCCTTGCCCAGGCGGATCAGTTGATGTATGAGGATAAGAAAGCCCGGAAAGCGGCGCGGGCCGCACGTTGTGCTGAGGCGGCTGGAAAATGCTGATCGTTCTTCAGCGGCCAAAGACAGCCTGTGCTGTCATAGAAATCATTAATGAAGGAGAAATGAAAGCATCATGAGAAGAGCATTGGCAATCATATTGGCCCTGGGATTGTTCCTGTCCATGCTGTCTTTTCCCGCACTGGCGGAAGCCCCGGCAACGGTGCAGGAACTGAGCGAGGAATACTTCGCAGTATTGTACAGGCTTGAAATTGGCACGGCAAGCGCAGCACTTAAAACCGCCATCGCTGCCAGCCAGGTCTGCGACTTCGCAGCGAAGCATGGCCTGTATAACCCTGATGAAGAGATGCTGCAGGCCGACCTGCTTACCGCCTATATAGACATGAGCGAGGATGATCAGGCTGCGTTCTGGGCGGGGTTTGACGCCGTACAGGCGCTGCTGGACGATTGTCTGAAGGATTATGAAGCCAAGCGGCCTTTGTTTGAAGATGCCGGCGTTGTTGAAATCATGGACGCGGTGATGTATGATCCGCTGAATCGACTGGCATGGGAAAACCTGCGGGATCACACCCTGACGCTGGGTATCAATGAAGGAGTGATTGTGAAGACCGATCCGGCCGCGGAGGACGAAAGCGGCATCGACCATCAGTAACTGACTTAGGGCGCATTGAAAGGCGGCATTCCGAGATATGAAGCGGTTTAAGAACCTTGTGATCGGCGGTATCCAGAACAAAATGTTCAATCTGATCCTGATCACGGTGATCCTTTTGACGGCTGCTTTTTCGGCGGTTTCGCTGTACCACGCCAATATGCTGGAGCAGTTGGCAGCGGAATCCAGCGCGCGCCAGATGACGGCGCTGCAGGAGGTTACGGAGGAAGCCCTGGCGCAGGCCGACATTACGACGGATGGATGGAAAAAAGATGCGATTGCCCGCTTGCAGGAAAGCTATCAGCAGATCCAAGAGGAGGCGTCTGGCACCTATCTGAAAAATACCGCGCATTCCAAATCCACTGCCACGGTGCTGCTCATAGCAGTTGCTGCGCTGATGTTGACAGGGTCGCTGATATTGAGCAAACGGATCGTGAAGCCTTTGAATACTATCACGAAACGGATTTCAGAGCTGAGCGAAAGCAACCTGGAATTCAAAATGGAGGACGCCTACCGCACCGGGGACGAGGTGGAGGAGCTCGCGGAGGCCTTCGCGTCCATCTCCCATCGGACGGTGGAATATCTGGATACCGTCAAGCGGGTTACGGCGGAGAAAGAACGCATTGGGGCGGAATTATCCCTTGCCACACAAATTCAGGCCGCTATGCTGCCCCACATCGTGCCCGCTTTCCCGGATCGCAAGGATTTCGACATCATCGGCAGCATGGACCCGGCCAAGGAAGTAGGCGGCGATTTCTACGATTACTTCCTGGTGGACGACGATCACCTGGGAATAGTGATGGCGGACGTTTCCGGCAAAGGGGTGCCCGCGGCGCTGTTCATGATGGCCAGCAAAATCATCCTGCAAAGCGTGGCGATGCTGGGCAAATCACCCGGCGAGATCCTGACCAAAACCAACGAGGCCATTTGCTCCAACAACGAGGCGCAGATGTTCGTGACCGTGTGGCTTGGCATGTTGGAATTGTCCACTGGGAAGCTAACCTGCGCGAACGCCGGGCATGAATATCCCGTGCTGAAGCGAGCCGATGGCAGCTATGAGCTGTTCAAGGATAAGCACGGGTTCGTGATTGGCGGCATGGAGGGCGTCCGATATAATGAATATGAAATCCAGCTGGAGCCCGGAGCTAAGCTGTTCGTTTACACAGACGGTGTGCCTGAAGCCACCAATGCCCAGCAGGAACTGTTCGGCACGGATCGGATGCTTGCCGCCCTGAACGGACACCTGGATGCCGCACCCATGGAGGTACTGAAAAACGTGCGCAAAGCTATCGACGCTTTCGTTCAGGAGGCGGAGCAGTTCGACGATCTGACCATGCTCTGCCTGGAATACAAAGGCCCGCAGTCGAAAGAAGGTGATGTAGCTTGAGAGAGATCATTTTGTCCGCAACGGTGGAGAACATCGCTAAAGTAACGGCCTTCGTGGATGAACATCTGGAAGCATTAGCATGCCCCATGAAAGCGCAGATGCAAATTGACGTGGCCATCGACGAGCTGTTTGGCAACATCGCCTCTTACGCATACGCGCCTGGCACGGGAGAGGCGACCGTTCGGTTTGATTTTGACGCAGCCGCTCGTGTGGTATCCATCACCTTCCTGGACAGTGGCGTTCCATTTGATCCCCTGAGCATCGCCGATCCCAACGTGAGCGCCTCGGCAGAGGAACGCGGCATCGGCGGCTTGGGCATCTATCTGGTCAAGAAAACCATGGACAAGGTTGACTATCGGTATGAGGATGGCAAGAACATCCTGACCATACAAAAACACATTTGAGGAGGAAAAGAAAATGACCATCACCAAGAAGCAGAACGGAACGGATCTGGAGATTGCCCTGGAGGGCCGCTTGGACACCATGACCGCCCCGGAGCTGGAACAGGAGCTAAAGCAGTCCCTGAACGGCGTTGAGACCTTGGTCTTTGATTTTTCCAAGGTGGAGTATGTTTCTTCTGCCGGGCTGCGGGTGCTGCTCTATGCGCAAAAGTGCATGAGCAACAAGGGCGGCATGAAGGTGACGCACCCTAACGAGATCGTGATGGAAGTATTTGAAGTGACCGGCTTTGCAGACGTGCTCACGATAGAATAAGGAGGATTGAAAACATGAAATCTGATGTGATTATGATCAACAACAGTGGCAAGGGTTTTGAGGACGCGGTGGCTGAAACGAGGAAAGTTGCGGTATATCAGGGGATGATCGGCAAGAATGTGCTGCACCTGGAATTGATGACGGAAGAAATGCTGAGCCTGGTGCGCAGCGTGACCGGGGAAATGCAGGCTTCCTTCTGGATCGAAACGGAAGGACCGCAGTATGACTTGCACCTGACCACCAAAACCGTGCTGGATAAGGAAAAACGCGCTTTGCTGATTTCCTCTGCCAGTTCGCGAAAAAATGAAGCGGCCAAAACCTTCCTGGGTTACCTGCGGAATGCTTTTGAGGAAGCGATGGCGGCAGACGTGAATCACTGGGAAAACGACCTTCCCATAGATGTCCTCCGTGATCTTTCCAACCATCTCATTGAAGATCCGGATTGGGACGGTTATGAACGATCTGTGCTGCGGAAAGTGGCGGACGATGTGAAGATCGCCATTCGCGGCGGCGTGGTAGATATGACAGTAAGCAAAAATTTTGCAAAATAATCAAGATAGAGGCAGGAGAATGGAAAATGAAAATTACCAAGAAACAAAACGGAGAGAACCTGGAAATCGCCTTGAATGGACGACTGGACACAATGACCGCCCCGGAGCTGGAAAAGGAACTGAGCGAGAGCCTTGACAGCGCGGAGACCCTGACGCTGGACTTTGTCAACCTGGCCTACATTTCTTCCGCCGGGCTGCGAGTGCTGCTCAGCGCGCATAAAGCCATGAGCAAAAAAGGCGGCATGAAGATCAAAAGTGCCAATGAGATCGTTAAAGATGTATTTGACGTAACCGGCTTTTCCGATATTCTGACCATTGAATGAGGTAAAGGGTATGAAAACAGACATGACCGTGGTTTCCAGCAAAGGAAGCCAGATTGAAGCTGCGCTTTCTCAAGTGGACAAGGTGACGGCTTACAAGGGCATGACCGGCAAAAACGCCCTCCACCTGCGTCTCCTGACAGAAGAAATGATGGGTATGATGCGCTCTATCACCGGTGAAACCGAGGGCAAGTTCTGGATCGAGGACGAGGAGAACGTTTATCAGCTGCATTTGCAGGTAGCGACCCGTATGGACAGCGGCAAGCGGGATCAGCTGCTGTCCGCGGCCAGCACCGGCAAGAATGAATCTGCCAAGGGCCTGATGGGCCGACTGCGGGATTTCTTTGACCGGGGCGCGGACGAGGATATCGCGTCCTTCACCAGTCCACTGATGCTGCCGGGGATGTATGAGGAATCCACCACACCCACGCTGGATTGGGAATGGTCCATGATAAAGTATGAAGATGCGCTTTCAGATCGAGTAAAAGCAAACGACGACTCCGCCAAGGAAGCCTGGGACGAGCTGGAAAAATCCGTAGTGGCGAAAGTCGCTGACGATGTGAAGGTGTCCATCCGGGGACGCACGGTGGAAATGATCATTATCAAGAAACTGGCGTGAAAAAAGCCAGCGAAAGGCAGCAGATATGAGGAGCGAAACGGTATTTATTCCTCTGGGAGGCAGGATCGATTCCACCAACGCACCTGAAACAGAACAGCATATGCTGGCAATGATGCAGGCACAACCGGGCGGTATTCCCGTCTTTGACGCTTCTGGTCTGGTTTATATTGCCAGCGCCGGGCTTCGCGTCCTGATGAAGGTGCGGAAGGCCGTCGGTCAGGAGATGGAAATCCGAAACGTATCCCCGGAGGTCTATGAGATCTTGGAAACAACGGGGTTTACGGAGCTTTTTCGGGTGAAAAAACGGATGCGCGAGATTTCCGTGGAGGGCTGCGAAGTCATCGGACGCGGCTTTTATGGCACGGTTTATCGACTCGATCCCGACACCATCGTGAAGGTGTATGCTTCGCCAGATAGTCTGCCACTGATCGAGAACGAGCGGAAGATGGCGAAGATGGCTTTTGTGCATGGCATCCCTACTGCTATATCCTACGACATCGTGAAGGTCGGGGATTCCTACGGCTCCATGTTTGAGCTGCTGAAGGCGCAGACCATGAACGACCTGCTGGCAGCGCAGCCGGACAGGGCGGATGAACTGATCCGGAAATTCGTTGACGTGATGAAAACGGTTCATGATGTTGAGCTTGATCCCGGTACGCTGCCTTCCGCCAAAGAAACATGGCTTCGATACCTGGAAACGGACCTGCAATGGGGGTACATCAGCGAATCGCAATATACCCGAATTAGGAAACTGCTCATTGACCTGCCGGAATCATGCGGGGTCGTCCATGGGGATTTCCACATGAAAAACGTCATGGTGGTGGATGGGGAGCCGCTGCTGATCGACATGGATACGCTGACACAGGGAAGCCCGATCTTTGACCTTCAGGGTGTGTATGTGACTTATCAGGAATTCCTGGAAGATGAACCGGGAAACAACCTGACTTTCCTGGGGATCGACGACGCACTCAGCGGTTTGGTATGGCGCAGGACGATGGAATACTACTTCGATACGACAGATACGGAAAAGCTGACGCCGATTGAAAACAAAATCCGTCTCGTGTCGGCTGTTCGTTTTCTTCAGTTGATCGGCATGACAGATCTAAAGGCCAATAATCTGGCAGCCACACGTATCCGGCATACGCAGGCTATCATCAACGATTTGCTGGAGAAAGTGGATTCGCTGGTCCTGGAATAAGTCAGAAGGTTGATGAAAATGAAAAAACCAATGATAAGACGCGGTATATCCCTGGCGATCAACCTGGTCATTGTCTGTACCGTGGCGTATGTTTGGATTTCTGAGGCGCGTGTTTCAGGATGGATGATGCGGGATCGGTATGGACTGTCATCGCTGCGCACTTTCACAACGCTTTCCAATCTGTTTCAGGGCCTGGCGTCGGCGCTGTATGCGGTTTTTGTTGTGCGTAGCGTGACCCTGAAGCGGGATAGCGTTCCCTGCGCTGTACGGGTTGTCAAATATGCCGCAGCCGTGTCGGTGACGCTTACGTTCCTGACGGTGCTGCTTTATATCGGTCCCAGCCGGCACGATATGGCAGACGCCCTGTTCTATGGCAACAACCGATATTTCCACTTTATGATCCCGATCCTCGCGGCGGTGGATCAGGTCGTTTTTGACCGTGAGGGTGTTTTGCGGTGGATCGATTCGTTGATCGCCGCGGCCCCCACGGTCGTTTATGGTATATTTTACTGGGTCAATATAGCCGTTCATGGCGCGGGCGAAGGGCCTTATTCAAATGACTGGTACGGCTTTCTCAATTTCGGCTACGTATATGCCCCAATCATCTATGGCGCGTTTATCCTGATTGCCTGGGGCATCGCGCTTCTTTTCCGCCTTCCGCGGCGTGCCCTGAAAGAGGATGCATATAGTTTGAAGAAATAAACTGACCTTTCGACACGAGAGAAGGGGAGAAAATCATGATCCAAACAGAACAAAGAATCTCCCGGTCAGAAATGATCCGCTGCGCCTTGTGCGGGGATGCGCCTTGTAACACCGCCTGCGAGAAGTTAAACCCAGCCGATTTGCTGCGGAGCGTCTGGTTCCTAAATGAGCAATGTGTCGCTTAAAGGCTGCCGGAAACGAATCACTGCATCACCTGCCCTGCGCCTTGCGAGCGGGCCTGCGTCCGAGCTGGAGAGGTGCCGATCCGTGATCTGGTCAACCGCCTCTATTACCAGGTGAAGCCGGAATGTGAAACGGCCCTGACGGAAAACGAAGATCGTTTGAAGTGCGATCTGTGCGGCATCCCGCTGGAAAATCCGTTCCTGCTGTCTTCCTCTGTGGTAGCCAGCACCTACGATATGTGCGCCCGGGCCTTTGAAGCGGGCTGGGCCGGAGCGTGCTTCAAAACCATTTGCACCTTGGATATCCACGAGGCGTCGCCCCGTTTTTCCGTCCTGTCCGGCAGCGACGGCGGTATCATTGGCTTCAAGAACATCGAGCAGCTTTCCGACCACAGCGTGGCCGAAAACATGGAGATTTTCAGGCGGCTAAAAGCTAAATACCCCACCAAATTCATCCTGGCCTCCATCATGGGTCAGAACGAACAGGAATGGGGCGAACTGGCTCAGCTCTGCCAGGAGAACGGCGCGGACGCGGTGGAGCTGAATTTCTCTTGCCCCAACATGGCGGAGGGCGGTCTGGGATCGGATATCGGCCAGGTGCCCGAGCTGGTGGAGCGTTTTACTCGCGCGGCAAAACAAGCCTGTTCCATTCCCGTGCTGGCCAAGCTGACGCCCAACGTGGCGAACATGAGCCCCGCTGCCAAGGCCGCCAAACGTGGCGGCGCGGACGGCATTGCCGCCATCAACACCATCAAATCCATCGTGGGCATCAATCCGCACACTTATGTATCGGCCCCCGCCGTGCACGGCCACAGCGCCGTGGGCGGGTACAGCGGCAACGCGGTCAAGCCCATCGCTTTGCGCTTCATCGCGGAGTTGGGCCAAAATCCGGCTTTGCAGGGGCTGCACCTAAGTACCATGGGCGGCATCGAGACCTGGCGGGACGCGCTGGAATTCATCCTGCTGGGGGCGGGCTCCATTCAGGTGACCACCGCCGTGATGCAGTACGGCTATCGGATCATCGACGATTTGAAAGCGGGATTGAACCTTTATCTGGCGGAAAAGGGCTTTGGCAGCGTACGGGAAGCCATGGGCCTGGCCCTGGATTCCCTTAGCCCCACCACGGATACGCTGGAGCCGGATACGATCGTTTTCCCGCAGTTCAACCGGGAGCGCTGCATCGCCTGCGGGCGCTGCGAAACCTCCTGCGCGGACGGCGGGTATCAGGCGATCCGCCTGGATGAAAATAGACATCCCAAACTGAATGGACAAAAGTGTGTAGGTTGCCATTTGTGCATCCTGGTGTGTCCCCAGCGGGCTATCATGCCGGGAACAAAACGGATCAAGCATAAACGCAGTTGACAGATCAAACTGTATGAAAGAATGCTGCTTCTTTACAAATAGTATCTCCTAAGCATGCCCTTTGCGCCATTCCTTAACGCTCATGCCACTGGAACGACATTCCATGATCCGCTGCTTCCATACGGGCATTTTCTGAGCATTCTGGATGTCGTAGATTGTCATGGTAGTACCTTCGCTTGTTTGCATTTGCACCGTTAGCGCAAATTCTTACGAATTCGTACTACCAACTGTGACTTTTGGAACTCCTGAAATCCTTAAAAGAATAAGGTGCTGTCACTGTTGCTACCCAACTGTGCTACTGCGTTATTATGGCTATGCGGCTTTTTTCTTTTCACCACCTCTTGACACGGTTTCTTTTTTCTGATATAGTTATCTGTGATAATTATTAGAGGTAATTATTTATGAAGGTAGAGAGCGTGAAACTGATCCTGGATGCCTGCGCGGCAGCGTCCCATGTTGAACTGATGCTTCCTTCCCTCCCTAAGGGAATCACCCCCCGCTGTGTGCGAGTGATCGAGCAGATTGCCCAATTAACAAAGCAGGACAAAGCGGTGAAGGTCAGCGACATCAGCGAAATGCTGGATGTGACCCGGCCTGGGATCACGGCGGTGGTTCGGGATCTGGCGGAAATGGGCTATGTATCCAAAGAACGGGATACCGCGGATAATCGGATCGTTTATGTATCTTTGACGCAATCCGGCTGGGAGCTCTATCGCACCTATGTGGAAGAGGGGCATGCGTACCTGGCGAAAGTATTTGCTGACATTGGGGACGACGGGGCGGAGCAATTGGCGGCCATGATCCATCGGATACTTGACCTGATGCAGAAGAATTTCAAGAGAAGGCAAGAGCGGTAAAACGCTCTGCAAATAAATGAGGAGGGGAAATTCAAATGAAAAAGACCTTGTCCCTGCTGCTGTGCGCAGTGCTGCTGCTCACGCTGTGCGCAGTGCACGCGCTGGCTGAAACCGTTTCTGTGACGGAAGCGGGCTTTGGCGGCGACGTAACCGTGACCCTGACCGTGGAAGACGGGAAAGTAACCGATGTTCAGATCGTCGGCCCCGGTGAAACCGAAGCCCTGGGCGGTGCGGCCATGCCTGTTCTGGCCGAGGAAATCTTAGCTGCCCAGTCTCCCTATGTGGATGCCTACACCGGCGCAACAGTGACTTCAACCGCTGTATTGGCGGCTGCTGAAAAAGCGTTTGCCGAAGCTGGCATTTACGTGGAAGCCCCGGAAGTCGTAAAAGGCGAAGATGAAACTGCTTCCTGCGACGTGGTGGTGATCGGCATGGGCGCGTCCGGCACCTTCGCCGCCGTGTCCGCCGCTGAAAACGGCGCTAAAGTCATCGGCATTGAAATGACCAATGGTTTGGGCGGCATGGGCAACGCGGCCCAGGGCATGTTCGCCATCGATTCTGTGCTCCAGCATGAGCGCTACGGCGACGATTTGGGTTCTGACGAGCAGTATTGGTTTGAGCACATCTTTGACCGCACCCAGTACCTGGGCAATGGCCAGCTGATCCGCACCCTGGTGGGCGAAAGCGCCGAAACCGTGCAGTACGTGCTGGATCACGATATTGCTATGTATCTTTCCGCCCAGCCCCAGCAGATCGCCCACTTTGGCGAAACCATCGTGTACCACCGCTGGAACAATACGAATCCCTTTGTCCATATGGCGGAATACATTGAAAAGAACAACGTGGACGTGCGCTTTGGCACCCACGCCGACAAACTGGAGCCCGCGGGCGACGGCACCTGGAACGTGATCTGCACCAAGGCGGATAACGGCACCCTGACTGTAAACGCCAAGGCCGTCATCATGGCTACCGGTTCTTTCGCCGGCAACGAAGCCATGATGCGGGAAGCCCTGGGTGACGACGTGTATGAAGCGGCTTTCGTTATCGGCGGCTGCGACGGCACCGGCCTGGAAATGCTCTATGACAATGGCGCTGCCAAGGGCGAACTGCTCACCATGAACCACGGCGTCGGCCCCCGTGCCGCTTCCACCCCTGACGGCGGCGCGATCAAGGTGGCCACCCAGCTGACCATGAACACCCCCATCCTGTGGGTAAACCGTCAGGGCAAGCGCTTCATGAATGAAGATCTGCTTAAGGACACCGTGGAATTCTCCTCCGCTGTGCTGGCCCAGGGCGGCTATGCCTACACCATCGTGGACGAAGCGACTGTGAACCGCTGGGCGGATGATTCCTATGAAAATACCGGCTCTTGGATTCATTATTGGGATCAGAACGGTATGCTGGATGAAAACGGCGAGCACACCATCTATCATGCTCCCATCAGCAAAGAAGATTTACTGTCCGACTTTGAAGCCCTGACTGCCAGCGGCGACGGCATCGTGGCCCAGACCATCGAAGAAGCTGCCGCGTTCATCGGCTGCGACGTGGACACCCTGAAAGCCACCATCGAAAACTACAACAACTATGTGAAGGCCGGGAAGGACGACGAATTCTTTAAGTCCGCTGAAAGCTTGATCTGGACGGTGGAGGAAGGCCCCTTCTACGTCACCAAGGGCTACAACGCCGTGCTGGGCGCGCTGGGCGGCGTGAACGTGACTGAAAAGCTGGAAGTGCTCACCGCCAAGGATGAGATCATTCCCGGCCTTTACGCCACCGGCAACAACCTGTCCGGCATTTCTGTGGCTGCCTATGGCAACGTGGAAGGCGTGGGCCTGTCCACTGCGCTGACTACGGGCCGTCTGGCTGGTGAATATGCCGCTGAATACGCTGCGAAGTAATAGCTACTGAAGGAAAAGCTGCCCTTGCTTCTTCATAGAAAGGCATGGGCAGCTATTTTTCTCTTTCAAAGGATGCGGTAAGTTTTTCACTCCGAAAAAAACAACGATTATTTTATTCTTTTAAGGTTTCTTTAATGTTCCTTTGGTACTATTCCGTCTGTCAGGAGGGAAAACCGAATGACAGATCAAACTGAGGAGGACAGGACAATGAAAAAAATGATTGCTTTCCTGATCGCTATGATCATGATCATATCAACAACGGCAGCGTTTGCTGAAGGAAATGTACCTGCTGGCCCAGGCGGTACACCACCAACTGGTGACATGGGTACGCCTCCCGATGGAATTCCGCCGGACGGCTTCGGCGGTGGTACACCTCCCGATGGCACGCCCCCTGACGGTTTCGGTGGTGGACAAGGCGGAGGCTTCGGAGGCGGGACATCTCCCGGAGGACAGTCTTCCTCCTTTGAGTATTCAGCGGCGACCGAAATCAATGAAGCAGCAACTGTTAATGAAACATCCTACGCTTCTGATACCGTCGATGAAAGCGCATTGATCGTAGACACCACGGATGCTGTTTCCCTGACCAACATCTCTGTCACCAAATCCGGCGATTCCAACGGCGGTGACAACTGCAACTTCTATGGCCTGAACGCGGCGCTCCTGGTCATGGGCGGCTCCACCACCACGATCAGCGGAGCAAGCATCACATCCGACGCCAGTGGGGCCAACGGCGTGTTCAGCTACGGCGGGAATGGAGGAAGGAACGGCGCGGCAGGCGACGGCACCACCGTGATCATTTCTGATTCCACCATCACCACCACCGGCGACGGCTCCGGCGGCATCATGACCACGGGCGGCGGCGTGACCTACGCCAGCAATCTGACTGTGGAAACCTCTGGACGGTCCTCCGCGGCGATCCGCACCGACCGGGGCGGCGGCACCGTGGTGGTGGACGGCGGCAGCTATACTTCCAATGGTCTTGGTTCTCCGGCGATCTACTCCACGGCGGACATCACCGTCAGCAACGCGACATTGACCAGCAACCTTTCCGAAGGCGTCTGCATCGAGGGCAAGAACAGCATCACGCTGATCGACTGCGACCTGACCGCCAACAACACCTCCATGAACGGTAACGCCACCTTCCTGGACACCATCATGATCTACCAGTCCATGAGCGGTGACGCCGACAGCGGCACTTCTTCTTTCTCCATGACGGGCGGCAGCCTGACCAGCAAGAGCGGCCACATGTTCCATGTCACCAATACGAACGCCGTGATCAACTTGTCCAATGTTGATTTGATCAATGAAGGAAGCGATATCCTCATCAGTGTCTGCGATGATGGCTGGAGCGGGGCCGGTAATATCGCCACGCTGAATGCGGACGCACAGAAACTGAGCGGCGTGATCCTGGTTGGCAGCGATTCAACGCTGACCCTGAACCTGATCAACGGCTCTGCCTTTGAAGGCACTGTCAGCGGCGAAATCAGCAATGCCAAGGGTATCGTGGTATCCACAGAAGTTGGCACAGTCAACGTGACCCTGGACGCCACCAGTACCTGGACGCTGACTGCCGATACCTATATCTCCTCTTTTGAGGGTGATACAGCAAATGTGATCTCGAATGGATATAAACTGTTTGTGAACGGGGAAGCTATCATTTAAGAGAAAGCCCGCCGGAGTAATCCGGCGGGTTTTCTATTTGTTCGGCACCTTCCTGCTCTTTAACGCATATGCCGTGTGTACGCCATGCATGAAACCAGCAATGTACATCTCCACAGCTATGCGTTCATTCTACAAAACAGTCTTTTTCAAGTGCTATCAGTTTAATCCCACATCACCATGTCATCTAAGAACAGAGGAATTTTGCATTTTGGGCAAGGCAGATGACAGGTTCGCTCAGGCGAGGAAACATCCTGATCAATTCCTCTTCCCTTGATTACTGTCATGCCCTTTCCACATTTTCCACATATGTGCTGATACGATGCATACGGGACATAGGATTCCTCCAGTTCCCGAGGAGAGACGTATGAATAATCATCTCCTGGGAAAGCAGATGACCAGATGCCTCTTTGTTTTCGATCTGCGAACTTTTTAGGCAAATAAATAGACAAATCCATTCCACGATCATATGACCATGTGGACAGCTTCCAGCAACTAATGAACAAAGTAATGCAGTAAACTAAAGCGATTTTTGAAATAGTAAAATCCAACAAAAATTGCACAAAATTTTTGGTTATTAAATAACGGAAATGCCATATTTTACATCATCATATTTCCCGATAATTCTGACTTGAAAAGCAAAAGAAAAACCCTTGAAATCAAGTGATTTCAAGGGTTTTTCGGTGGTGGAGCATAGGGGAGTCGAACCCCTGGCCTCGACAATGCGAATGTCGCGCGCTACCAACTGCGCTAATGCCCCATTTGGTAAGTTTTCCTACCAGAATTTCCATTATGCCACGTTTTCCAAATGATTCCAAATTTCGCACCAGTAGGGACGTGGCGTCCTACCAACTGCGCTAATGCCCCATTTGGTAAGTTTCCTTACCGGTTTTTCCATCTAACCACGTTGCGCCTCATTTGGTAAGTTTCGCACCAGTAGGAACGTGGCGTCCTACCAACTGTGCTAATGCCCCGCAGATGCGCCTTTTTGAAGGCGCTGTATCAGTGTATCACCAACGGGGGAAAAATGCAAGGGGTAAAATGAAAAAAACAGCCCCGCTGAGAGGGGGAAAACGGGCGTTTCGCCCTTGCAATGCACGGCGGTGTATGGTATAATTTGCTTTGGCGGTTTGACATTGGAACGCTGCCATTACAATGTAAAGGAGAATGCATCCATGTATAGCTCGAAGATCGAAAAAGTCATCGCCCGTGAGATCATTGATTCCCGCGGCAACCCCACTGTTGAGGCAGACGTGATTCTGGACAGCGGCGTCATCGGCACCGGCGCGGCCCCCAGCGGCGCTTCCACCGGCGAATTTGAGGCGCTGGAGCTGCGGGACGGCGACAAGAAACGCTTTGGCGGCAAGGGCGTGACCAAGGCTGTAAACAACGTGAACACCGTGATCAACGATGTGCTCCGGGGCATGGATGCCTATGACATCTACGCCATCGACAAGGCCATG
>Ga0079305_1002150_pt1 | contig 19214 bp, 9 predicted proteins | sample LMS_cellobiose_e_FD_79183 | JGI IMG/M metagenome (GOLD analysis project Ga0079305, IMG submission 79183) | Rumen-fistulated moose microbial communities from Alaska, USA - LMS_cellobiose_enrichment | ecosystem: Host-associated > Mammals > Digestive system > Stomach > Rumen fluid ... | reverse complement strand
GAATTATATTACCGGAAGATCTCGGTTTTGCGATTGGAACCGAGGTCGAGTACTGGTGTGAGGCCATCGACAGCAAATTTCCTTTCCCGAATTCAACAAGTACTGATAAACGCCTGTTTACCGTTACCGAACCTGTTGCCACACCAGCACCACTTCCGGAGGATTCCGGGAACCAGGATCATTCCGGAGAAGAAGAATCGGCGGATCCGAATTCTGATAGCCGGAAAACAGACGAAAAAGAAAATTCTGCGGCGCAAGAAAAACAAAATCAACAATCAGACGATAACCAAAATCAGGAAGGTAAACAAACGGAATCCGATCCTGATAATAATGAGCAGAAAAACTCCAAAGATTCCCAGCAGAAAAACGGCCGGCAAAATTCAGAAAATTCAGCGAATCAGGGAGCCGGCCAGCAGCAGGACAGGAATCAAAATGACAATCCGTCCAATCAGCAGCAACAGAAAAATCAGGGAAATTCCGGAGAAAATCGGGGGGCAAAACCGGAGAATCCCCAGGATACCCAGGCAGACAATAACCAAAAAGGGGGAGGAGGAAACAACGCCGATAATTCGGATGAATCGACCCCGGATTCACAAAATCAGGGGAACGATAACGAAAATCAGACCGATAATTCATTATCCGACAATCAGGAACAATCCTCTGACACGTCCAGCAGCGAAGAAGGTTCCGGAGGAGGACAGGCTGATGATAAGGAATCTTCCGGACAATCCGGCGCAAATCCTTCCCCCTCTTCCGGGAAAAACAACACCCCGGAACCGATTGATCCTCATGCCAATCCGGGAGATGCTTTTGAGACCATCCTGGATTATATGAATCAACATAACGAATCCCCCTCTGCGGGTTCCGGTTCCGCCGATTCGGAAAACCAGATCAATGATTCAACCGAAACCGACCAGAAAACCGATCCCCGGGAATCAAATAAAAACGCTAAACAACAAAATTCCGGGAATCAACCGGAATCATCGGAAACCAATGAGCCGGAAACCGAACAGGAAAATCAATCATCGGCAACCCCGGAAACACCCCCTCAAAACGGAACGCCTGACCAGCGAAAGACGGAACCTCGTTCCATGCCGGAAACAACCAGTAATAAAGAAGCGGATCCGAACGCCCAACGTTATCGGGACGATAATCCGGATAAACTGGAATCCAATTGGAAACAGGAAAGAAACGGCGTCGATCCAAACACCAACAGTTTTATGACGCAAAACGCTGATCCCGACAAACAATATCAGGATCAGCCCATGAACCCGGATGCCAACATTGTTGATAATCCGTTTGAAAAAGTTCAGGGAACGCCAACCTCTCAACCGGATCAGAAATTTGCCGGACAAAATCACAGTAACCCGGAATCTTCCGGATCCGAGCCATTTGGTCCGGACAGTACGGCCCCTGATCAATCTGAATCCGGTCATGAACAAAAAAATCAAAAGAGCAATACCCCGCCAACCCGCCCGGATTCCATCCCGGAAAATCCGGAATACGGTTCCCCGTCCGGATCCGGACAAAACCAGCCGGCCCCAATGAACGGTAATCAGAACGACTCCGGCGGCTCTCCTTCCGGAAAACCGGGCCAGAAAAAACAAGGGGAAACTTCGGAAAAAGAGAATTCCGAAAACGAAAATCCTTCCCCGGAAAAAACACCGCAAAACGAAACGGAACGAGGCTCTGGCGGTTCTGAATCAGGTGAGTATCTGGAACGGGAAATCGCCACGCTTGCGGACAGTCCCAACGTTCAATACACGGAAAAAGCAACAACGCTTGCGCTCAGTTATCTGGAAGATCAGCTTAAACAGAGTGTTGATAAAGAACTTCTGGACCGGTTGGGCTGGACAGAAGAGGAACTCCGGGACTTTTTGACCCGATGGCGTGAAATGAAGGCCAAAGCGGAATCCTCAGGTAAAAACAGTCAGGAGGAAAAAGACTATCTCGACGCGCTTAATAATATCGGATTACGTTCCGGTCCGGAAACCGACGGTATGAAATCCGCATCGGGAATTACTTCCGATAAATTAAACAGCCGGGAAGCGACACGAATCCCACCCCCTGCCCGTTTTGAGGATCGTTTCCGTGTTTATAACAAAGGGCTCTCCGGAAAAAAACATTTTTCCAAATAGGGAAAAATTGAAAAACATCTTTCCTCCTCTCTTGCAGAAGCGGAAAGTTTTGTTACAATGCTTTTATTGAGCGTCGGGGCATGGCGCAGTCTGGTTTAGCGCGTTTGACTGGGGGTCAAAAGGTCGCTGGTTCGAATCCAGTTGCCCCGATTTTTTTATAGGACAGAATATATTAAAAAAAGTTAAGTAAAGCTTCTAATGATATAAAAAAATATAATACCCGTGTCCCATCGATCATGTTTTGTTATTGAATAAGAGGAATAAAACTTTTATTTTATTGTAAAACACCAGGGATTTGATGCGGAACTTGTTGGTAATTGAAAAAGGGATCGTTTTGAAATTTTATTCGGTGTCAGCCGGAAAAAAGGTTCTGAAATGATCCCCGTTTTGTAGATACCGGTATTCTGTAAAAAAGATCCCCTTCCCCAATTCTTAACGCTGCTGAGTCAGTATGATGTTCTGAATTGAGTATTAGTTAAATTCAGGGCGCAGGTAGAATATTGGTTCTATATAAAAACATAAGTAATGTATATAATCAGGTAACATAATAAGGGAAAGATTCCGTCGATGTATTTTCTGAAAATTGCCTGCCACAAAAAGAGCTGTTTTATTCGTTCTTTTTCAGAAGATACCAGTCATCCTGAAATTTTGTATTAAAAAACAGATAGCAGACGTGATTAAACCGAGATCTTTTTGCCACTTAAAGGACGAAAACCAATGATTCCCATTCTGAAAAAACAGGAGCTTGCTCCTTCCATCTATGAAATGGTCGTTGAAGTTCCGCGTCTGGCCCGGAAAGCCCGTGCGGGATACTTTGTTATTGTTATGACAGATGAACAGGGAGAACGCATACCACTTACGATTGCCGACTATGACGCGGAAGCCGGAACGATTACCATGGTGATTATGGCCATTGGAACCTCAACCAAAAAGCTGACCGCTCTTAATACCGGTGATTCGCTTTACGCGGTAATTGGTCCACTTGGTCACTGTAGTGAAATCAGGGATTTTGGAACCGTTGTCATGGTAGCCGGCGGAGTGGGGGCCGCACCGATTTATCCGATTGCCCGTTCGTTGAAACAGGCCGGTAATCGGATCATTACCATTCAGGGATCGCGAAATAAAGAGTTATTGTTCTGGACAGATAAATTATCTTCGGTCAGTGACGAACATATCATAACGACCGACGACGGTTCCGCAGGTCGGAAGGCTCTTGTCACCGAACCGCTCAAAGAACTTCTGGAAACCAATCAGACACATCCGGAAGCATCGGACGCGATTCACTGTATTTACACAATCGGACCGGCTGTTATGATGAAATTCTGTACTGAAACAGCCCGGCCTTTTGGCGTTCCTACAGTTGCCAGCTTGAATTCCATTATGATTGACGGAACAGGAATGTGCGGTGGTTGTCGTGTTCGCGTTGGTGGTGAAACCCGGTTTACCTGTGTCGAGGGTCCGGAATTCGACGCTTTCCAAATCGACTGGAACTTGCTTATGGCCCGCCAAAAGACGTATTGTGATGACGAAAAGTGCTCACTGGCCCGTTATACCCGTCAATATCTGGAACAGCAGGAAGGAGATCGCTAATCATGTCAGACGATGCCCATAAAGCAGTTTATCAACCATTGAAGATTGGCCGAACCCCCATGCCGGAACAGGATCCTAAAGTTCGCGCCCATAATTTTCTTGAAGTCCCGCTTGGATTCACGCCGGAAATGGCGCAACAGGAAGCATCCCGTTGTCTCCGATGTAAAAAACCGATGTGCATATCCGGCTGCCCGGTAAATGTTCCGATTCCTGAATTTTTGAAACTCCTCTCGGAGGGAAAATTTGACGCCGCCGCGAAAAAAATCAAGGAAAAGAACGCTTTTCCCGCAATCTGCGGCCGGGTTTGCCCTCAGGAAAATCAATGTGAAGGGCATTGTATTCTCGGTAAAAAATCAGAGCCGGTTGCCATTGGACGCTGTGAACGATTTGCGGCTGACTACGAACGGGAAAATCAGCTTGTTCACCTGCCCAAGCTTCCTCCGAAAAACGGGAAAAAAGTCGCGATTGTTGGAGCCGGTCCCGCCGGCTTGACCGTTGCGGGCGATCTGATACTGCTTGGTTATGACGTCACTATTTTTGAGGCGTTCCATAAACCTGGCGGAGTTCTCATGTATGGTATTCCGGAATTTCGGCTTCCCAAGATCATCGTTGAAAAAGAGGTCGAGTATCTGGTTAATTTAGGGGTCAGGCTGGAACTCAATACATTGATAGGGAAAACAATCACTATTGATGAATTGCTGGGGGAAGAAGGGTTTGACGCCGTTTATATTGGCGTTGGAGCCGGCTTGCCGACTTTTCTTGGCATTGAAGGAGAGGATTTGGGAGGCGTCTATTCCGCCAATGAATACCTGACCCGTTCCAATCTGATGAAAGCCTACCGGTTCCCGGAATATGATACTCCGATTGTTCATGGCAAACATGTCTGTGTCGTCGGCGGAGGAAATGTCGCGATGGATGCCGCGAGAAGCGCTTTACGTCTTGGCGCGGAAAGTGTCAAGATTATTTATCGTCGTTCCCGGGCAGAGCTTCCCGCCCGGACAGAAGAAGTTCACCACGCGGAACAGGAAGGGGTTGAATTCCATTTTCTGACTAATCCGGTTCAATTACTGGGAGATGAAAAGGGGCGCGTCTGCCGGATGAACGTTGAAAAAATGGAACTTGGCGAACCCGATGCCAGTGGGCGTCGTCGTCCGGTCGCCATTCCCGGCTCCGAGTATGTTATTGATACGGATCTTGTCATTATTGCCGCCGGATCTAAAGCTAATCCGGTACTGACTAAGAACACCAATGGTCTGGAATTGAACAAACGCGGATACATTGTCGCCTCGGAAACAGGCCGAACCAGTATTCCCGGCGTCTGGGCCGGTGGTGATATTGTTACGGGAGCCGCGACGGTTATTCTTGCGATGGGGGCAGGCCGTACCAGCGCCCAGGATATACATCGGGAACTTTCCGGACAAAATAACAAAGAACAACAGTAAAATAACAGGTGGAATAAACCCCACTTATATTTCCACATCGATTATGACTGTAAAATTTTAATCAAAACTGTGTTTTCAGTAAAAACAAAATAAAAATCCTGAATAAACCGATTAAGGAAATTTATCCGGTTTATTTGGGATTTTTTTCATTATCCGGCATATATGGCCCGGGGGCTTTTGATTTCTTTCGATGTCCATGTTATAATAAAAAGGACCGGCTTAAAATAATTTGCCTGAAAAACATCCCTAACCGGTATCCTTTTAAGGGTACAGAAGCTTATGAAAACGAAAAACATGGCCAATATCATCAAACGATTTCCACCTTTTCATTTCAATTCCGAAAAGTTCCGGAGAATCATTTCAGGATTATTACCGGAAATAATCGTCCTTCTTCTGCTTATGTCATCGGCCCGCCTGTTCGCGCAACCAATGCCGTTATTTCAGTCGGGAGGAGCCGGCGGCGGCTTGCCCGGATCCCTGTCGGGCGGATTAACTGACAGCAACCTGCCGGCCGGTATGATTTCCTTTGAAGCCCGGATCGTTCCGGCAAGTGTTCAGCCGTCGGAAAACACGGTCCCCCGCGTCATCGGTTACTTGTTGATTCAGCAGGAAATGCAGGCGAACTGGCATATTTATTCCCCAACACAACAGTCAGGCGGACAACCGACCCGAATCGAAATCACCTCGATAACCGGTCAGGAGGAAAACCTGTCTATTACTGTTGGCGACTTCCAACTGGCGTCAAAAATCCATTATATCGAATTCTTTGGCAATACACTGGAGGAATTAAAAGACCGGATTGACTGGGTCGCCCCGATTTATTGTTCCGATCAAAAGTTTTCTGAAAGCAATCCCGATATATCAGACACATTAAACACGCTGCTTTCCTCCCTTAAAATCTCCGGGACCTTTAATGCTCTGGCCTGTTCCGAAGGAGAGAGCGGAAGTTGTGTTCCTGTCAATTATCCGTTTTCCGCGGTCCTTGACCCGGAAGGTTCCGCTGATCCGATACTGGAAAAAATCTCCTCCCTTGCCAATCAGAAAGCGGTCAGACCATCACCGTTAAAAATACAACCGGGATTCCTGTTCTCCACGCTGTTCAAAGCTTTTTTAGGCGGGCTCATTTTAAATATTATGCCATGTGTCCTCCCCGTCATTGGTTTGAAAATCGTCTCTTTTTTTGAGCAGGCGGGGCATAGCCGGGCGCTGGCCTTTTATTTGAACGTCTGGTACACAGGCGGTATCCTTTCCGTATTCCTTATTCTTGCTTTAATGTCTGTAGGCCTGAGTCACTTTTTTACCTACGGGCTGTTTCAGGTAATCATGAGCGTCATTGTTTTTGCGATGGCGATCAATTTAATGGGGGTTTGGGAAATCCAGCTTCCCGCGTTCCTTGGTGGCAGCAAATCCAATGAACTCATGCAAAAAGAGGGAGCGACCGGGGCGTACTTCAAAGGAATTATCACCACCCTGCTGGCCATTCCTTGCGGAGCCCCGCTTCTGAGCCCGGTTCTTGTCTGGACCGACGCCATGATTCGTCAGAATCAAACCGTTCTCGTCCTGATTGTCTATCTGGCCATCGGACTGGGTATGTCAACCCCCTATCTGCTGATTGGAGCCTTTCCCGAACTGCTTCGTTTTCTTCCCAAGCCGGGACTCTGGATGGAAACATTCCGGAATGTGATGGGCTACGTTTTGTTAATCGCGGTTATCTGGCTGCTTTACTCCATGCCGCTTCCACTGATCCTCCCGGTGATTCTGTTTTTATTCGCGGTCTGGTTTGCCTGTTGGTTCCTCGGTCGCGCCGCGTTCAGCACGTCATCCAAAACCCGTTGGAACACAAGAATTATTTCCTGGATCGTTTTGCTCGTTACATTTATTGCCGCATTTGAAATCCCCATCGGTTCGGCGCAAAAAAACACAGATTCCCAATCTCAGGATTCCCCCCCTTCACCTCCGAAAGTATTAAATCCCTATACCCTGCAACATGCCATGGAATCCAAACTCATCCGCTGGGCTGTTCGCGCGGATCGTGAGGGAATCCTGAAATCAAAGCATTGGCAGCTTTTTGAACGTTCTGTTCTGGACAAGTCGCTCGCCGAAGGGAAACCTGTTATCATTGATTTTACGGCGGACTGGTGTATGAACTGTAAAGCAATCGAATTCTTTCTTTATTCATCCGAAGTCCTGACGCTTCTGGAACAGAAAGACGTGGTTTCCCTCGTCGCGGACTGGACCAACAACTCCGGAGATTCCCCTGATGTCCGGGACATCAATGCCCTGCTCGATAAATACGGAGGACGTCAGGTACCAACAATCATGGTATTTCGGCCGGATCAACCGAATTCCCCAATCATCTTTCACGGATTTTCTCCCATAACGGATCTTGTTCCCACCCTTAAAAACCTGTAAAATCCTTGAAAACCTGTAAAAAGTAACCGGTAAACATTATTCTGGGAAGTAAATCAGATGTCAGAATCAGATATTGTCAATAAACTGCGTTGGAAAAAATTTCCGGTCCTGAATGACGGTTTTGTCTGCCTTGTGGACGTCATGGGGTCGGACAGCGCCGTCGTTCAGGCGGCACGTGTCAGTTATGGCGACGGTACTCGCAAGGTGTCCGATGACCGAACGTTGTTACGGTATTTAATGCGTCACCAACATACTACGCCGTTTGAAATGGCGGAAGTCAAACTGCTGATTCGCGTTCCGATGGACTCCTGGCGTCAATGGATAAGACACCGAACGGCGTCCGTCAATGAATACTCAACCCGGTACTCGCTGGCGATTGATTCCGCCTATGAAATCGATTCCGACAAGTGGCGGACCCAGGCCACCCATAATCGCCAGGGAAGCGAGGGGTTTGTTGATGAAACAACCGGCAGAAACCTGACGCAGGAAGAACTCGATTTTCATCGCGCGGCGCGCAGCCTTTATGAACACCGGATTCAACTTGGAATCGCCCGGGAACAGGCAAGAAAGGATCTGCCGCTTTCAACTTATACAGAAGCCTACTGGAAAATCGATCTCCATAATCTGTTCCATTTTTTGGCGTTGCGGATGGAAGTTCATGCGCAGGAGGAAATCAGGAAATACGCGACGGTCATCGGCGAGAAAATTATCCAGCCGCTCTTTCCGCTTTCCTATGAGGCGTTCCTCGATTACCGGTTCGGTTCCCTGCGTTTAAGCCAGCTTGATCAACAGGAAATCCGGTTGCTGACTCAATCGACAACGATACCGGCCAGTACAGAGGATTTTCAGAAAAATCTTATACCCCAATGGCAAAATCTGGAACGCTGTCGTGAACGGGATGAATGCCTGGAAAAACTCATCCGGATTGGTATCGTAAAACCTGAATAAACAAATGAAAACAAATTCCGACAAATATGGAAACAGGAAGTAATCTCATCATCAGGGAGTATCCGGCAGATAAGCACAATATTGAAATATCCCGAAAACCTGTGGGTAAAATTACTTCCGAGAACTTTTGAAAATCAGTCAACCGTATATCCGTGACGTGGAAAAACATGTTCACGACTCAGAAAAAGCGGAAACGGTTCACCGTCAATGACAGGATATAAAATATCTTCCGTGCTTTTTTTGCCTGTTTTTCTTATTCTATGGGGAACAGCAGGGGTCGTAAACGACTTCTGTTTTCTTCGACTCCCGCATCGGGTTCCGTTTCAAATCCGATGTCAATGAATCGTTGCAATCTGATTTTATAATCGGTCAAATCCCGGATCAGGTTTTCCAGCCGGGGCAACAGGTTTGAATCAACGGCCTGCAACATTTCCATATTTGAGAAAAGCTCTTTATATTCTTTTAATTCGTCAGCGTCCAAAATACCGCTGTTCTTTTCCATCTCCGTTTTTTGAGGACCACTGTAAAACTGATTTATATGTAAAAACGCCCGAAGTATAGGATCAATATATTGCGTCAGAAGATGAACAAAAGTATTCCCGTTTATCCGATGATAATACATTCCGAAACGAAAATTTCCATCACGACTTGAAAACAACCAATAGATCGGTTTTTTTTTGTATTGTTTGAAATGGCTGAACCAGAAATCCTTTTGAAAATATTCATCAACGGTTTTATTCAAATGAGCTTCAATAAAATGGAGATTCTGCCGATAATGCTCAGGGCCGAAGGCGTTGTGTAACAATTGACGAAAAAAAGATCCCATTTTATTTTTACATTTGTAAAAACACGCCATCGGAATAATATTATCATCAACAGGATGAAATTCCGGAAACGGAACCCGTTTATAAAAATCAGAAATATCACCATGATGCTGCGCCATAATAAATCCGGGAACATCAAGGGAAAAACGTCCAAACAGACAACCGACGCCGTAAGAAATAAAGTCCGAAACAATATCTGAATCCGGCGACAGGAGCGTTGTTTCCAACTCGCGCCCCTTGCCCCTATGTCTGACGGTGTGCCGTCCGCCGGGCCCCCCAAAAAACTCCTGTTGATCAAATCCATAAATTTCCGCAAAGATTCGGTCATTTTCCACTTCCAACGACTTCACCCGCTGTTTCATTCTTTTAATTTCCCGAATCCGGTTTTCTACACTCAAAGCAAAAGTTTCGGCTTTGATTCCAGGGCGCAGCAACGGTGATGTTCCGAAATTCCAGGAAGTTTCCATATCATCCCAATCCCTTTTAAACAATGCGATCAGCGAAGTAACAACCCTTTTAATTTCGTTTTTATGTTGAACAATCAAATCGTGTTTCCAAGGAAGCCGGGACACATTTCCAACCTGATAATTCACCGTGGGATTCATAAAATTCATCAGAGAAGAGGCAACACCTGAACAGAGAAAGCCCGCTATCAGATATAATAATTCGACATTTGTAAAAACAGATGAACCGCCGACATCAAAAATAAATCCCGGAGGAGTATAACGAACACAGAATTTCCCTGTGCCAACCGAGGACCAGGTAAGGGATTCCTTAAAATAACAGTCCATATTCCGGACAACCGATCCCCGTTTTCCCCGAATTGCCTCGCCGTCATTTGTCCAGTCGACAACCAACTCCTGATTTCCAAACCACTTTCTGAAAGTTCCCCCTTTATTGTAGGGGACCCATTCAACGTTTGCTGTCCGGGATAAGGAGTTCTCCTTCCGTGATTTTTTCCAATCCGCTTTTTTCTCTTTCCGTCCCCCCTTTTTTTCCGCTGAAAATTCTAAAGGAAGTGAACACGTCCAGTCATACGACAGATGTCGAAAATTAATCTGATTCAAGGACACCTCAAACCAATATCGTAAGAAATGTCTGTTATTCGAGGTTGCAAGTCCCTGGCAAATATTCGCAACATTTCCAAGTGGGGGGGTCTCCTCAAATAATTGTTTTATATGCTGATTCGCCTGATAAATAAGCTGCGCTCCCGGCAGATTTAAAAAATCTGATTGCCGAAAATGCTCAAAACGCAACGACGGCGGCAGATGAATCAGGTCCGTGACATTTTTTTTACCGGAATAATTCGTCAACTGTAGAAATACAGGACATTGATTTGTTTTTTCCTGATGAACCGGTGATTGATTCTGAAATACAAAAGCGGCAACCATCACCACTTCTCCTGTAATACCTTCAAAAATTCCGGAACCGAGATGAAGAAGTGACAACAGACGTTTCCTTTTCAACAGATATTTTCTGAACGTTTCAAACGATGAAAGAAACATCCAGCTCTGCATGGTGATCATTGCGCAAAAACCGTCCCGGATTGTCAACTCAAGGTTCCGTTCCAAAAACATCATAAACAAATCAGCTTTGGTCAAAGAATAATTTTCCGCGGCAAACGCGCGAAGTCCGGAATTCATATTACGATGTCCCATATAGGGCGGATTACCAAGAACTACATGATACTTCTGAGTCAAAATCCAGGTATTTTTCAACATTTTATCAAATGATGTGTCAACAATTTCCGGGACAATCCGATGCATTATGTTTCTCAGGTCATAGAAAAACCGCGCATTGAGCTTCCCCGTTCCTGATGTAACACGCTTTCCGGACCTTAATGACGCAAACTCCTTTTGAAACCATCGTTCCGGTCTGATCAACGAACCGGTATTTTCGGCATCAGCAAAAAGTGTCCATAAATTTTTCAGGATAAAACGGACCGTGCTTTTTTCTGTTCCGTATTTAACCTTAAACCCTGATACAATATTATTCCGGGAGAATAATTTTATAATTGTAGAAAATGCTTTTTCATCTTCTATGACGTTCAAATTATTTAATGTCTGTTCTATATTACGGCATGGGATTCGTAAGACACCGATTTGAGGTTCAACAGGATGCTCAAGAAAACCGGAATCGTAAAAAGTCGCTTTCAACATCAACGTTAATTTTGCCAAAGCCGCAGCGCATTCATCAATTTCGAGTCCAAAAAGATTTTTCTGAAGAATGAGCGCCGGTATTTTTTCTGTTTTATATCCGGCCTCCTGATAAATCTCGACAAGATACTCAAAGGTCATTTGAAGAAGATGGCCCGTCCCACAGGATGAATCACAAATACGAATTTCCTCGGGTGAGGAAATCTTTGGAACCTTATGCGTCCTGTCACAGGCAACCAAGAAATTCAAACGACAGCGAAGTCCCGATTCAGGGTGACCGGTTATCCAAAGCCTTCCCAGCGAATTCTCCACCAGATAACGAACAATCCAGTCAGGGGTAAACAGTTGGGTAGCAACAGGGATATCCTCAGGACGAAACTTCTGTGTTCCCCGACTTAATGTAATAACCTTTTCCCGTCGTTTTTGTAAATAAAACTGATAAAGCCAGCCAAGCAATTCCGCGTGTTGACAAGTTTCCTGATTCAATGTATCGCATATCCGCAACAATATCGAACTGGACTTTAAAAGTCCGGCAGAAAATAAAAACGTATCCCATTCAGAGTCGGAACCAGGCACCGGAGCGGGAACAGGAAAAATCCGATGATAATGTTTTATCGTGTCTTTCAGCAAAAGCTGAAAAATCTTTTCGCGTCGGCGCATCATTTCCGAATGTTTACGATTTTCATCGGAAAGCAGCCTGTCAGCTTCCCGCCGAACAGAATCGGAAATCCAGTCAGGATAAAAGCCGTTCTCTTCAAGCTGTTTTAAAATATCAGGAGCATAAAAAAAATCTCTGGACGGTCGCCCCGGTCTTTTTTTCAAAAATTTCTCATGCTCATTTTCCTGAGACAACGAGACAATACGCGGTTTCGTCAAATGATTAACATCTAAAATTCGCAGGAAGCAAAACCAGAAAAACCAGAATTGTGTCGACGCCTCTATTTTTTCATTCAGCCGGTCAGGAGATTCGGAACATTGCCATGAATTTTCATAATAGGTTAATATTTGTTTTCGGAGAGACCTCCGTGTTTTCCTGACAAAACCGGCAAGTTGTTTTAAATTCAGAGAGTCCATTTCAGGTAAATAGATTTTCCTACCTAAGATTAAAACCGGATTTTCCGACATTCCGTGAAACAGCTAAAAACTTTACTGATGTTGAAACACATATTCCGCTGATTCCATCTTCCGCATATATTCAATAAGCTGCCCAACGGCGAAATATCGTTAAAGGTTTTTCAGAAAATAAGAAACAACACCTCACACAACATACGGCACTAACGGCTTGTAGATTGTACATTGAGCTATCTATATTTTATAAAACCGAATACGACATTCAATACAGACAAATTCCATTTTACCGGATATCTTTTCCCTCTTTACGGAATATCTTTACCTACAAGGATATTCAGAGACGCATAAAAACAGGTAAATATTTTTTCTGACGCGGTTTTTAATTCAGCAGCACAATGTTTTAAGGACATAGACTTTCTCGGTTCTTTTCAGATATTCAATCTGATTTAATATTATAACCGATCATATAATCCGCCGATATTTTGTGTAAAACAAAACGTCTACATAAAATGGTCGGTCCGACAGATTTCCAGTTGCTGAGAACAATTTTACAGAATCGGATTTTATATTGCTACAAATGTAGAAATAAAAACAAGAGACGTTAATCTGGGATGGATACGCAATATATAGCCGAAATACTTTTGGTAAAAAAACAATATTTAGTATTCTTTAAAAAAATTTTTGGAAAATACGATAAAATACTTGCATTCTGAAATAAATAAAGTAAATTAGAACCTGACACTTGCGTTCTATACCGGTTGTGACAATCCGGCAAATTCAGGATTTCAATTTTCCATTGTGAATAAGATATTCATCCGAACAGAACTAAACTGACTATTTGTTCTTTCGGTATTCAACAAAAGAAAGTTTAAAATATTTTATAAAAAACAAAAAACTATCCTTTCCCTGATGATTGATTTTGACGGTAAAGACGTTTATTCATTTTATATTATTAAATAGGCTATGATCTCTCCGGAGTTAAATATTCTGTTTTGGTGTGGTGCCCAAAACAGAATGTTGATTTTACATTGATGTTCGATAGTCTTTATTTAATTCGATATTGACTGTAATAATAAAAATTCCCTCATTGTCTTGCTCGTAACAAGTCATTATTGATACAGAATAAACGCCTTTCATTTACTAACGACCGTTCTGTTGCTGTGTCCGGGTAACAGAATAATCCCACAGACGTAACGGCCTACCGGTCAAAAGATTATCTCTGATTAAGAAAATCATCAGCGCAACATTGTTTTTTATAACATATAGAATATTGCCCGTAACTGTCCAACCCTGTTTGGCATTTTATATATTGTTAATATTGTTATAACAAATATGTTGTAGCAATTTGTTATCATAAGGGATACAAACAGTTTTTACAGGCAGCGGGCAGAAAAGTTGAATCAGCGAATACCTTTTTCCTGTTGACGTGAGACAATCTGAAATCACCAAACAGGTATTCATTATGAGAAAATGAATCCGTAATCTCGGTAGGAGTGCGAGATATGGTTCATCAATCCAAGCCAGTTATTGGTATTAACGCGGATTTCAGACCGGAAGACGGAGCGGTTCCAGCCATTAGTTTTGTATTTTCAGGATATTACGATTCCATACTCAAGGCCGGAGGTCTTCCGGTTATTATCCCCCCCTATTCTGATGCCGAAGATATGGAGCAACTCCTTAATATGCTGGATGGAGTGGTTATGGTTGGCGGTGCCGACCTTGATCCCCGCCGTGATGGTTTTATGCTCCACCCATCTATCCGCTTAATGAATGAACGACGCGAAAAATTTGACCGTACACTCATCTCAAAAATCGCAGAACGCAAAATTCCAGTTTTTGGAATTGGATCTGGAATGCAACTTTTAAATGTCTCTCAGGGTGGTACTTTATTTCTTCATATTCCCGAGGATATAAGCAAGGCTCTTCCTCATCGTGATACGATGGATCCTTATCATCGCCATGGTTTAACCGTTCTTAAAGATTCCCTCCTCGCCCGTGTTTACGGTGATAATGAAATCAGAGTCAACAGCCGTCATCATATGGCTATTGATGATGTTGCTCCCCGTTTTCTGGTAACAGCGCGCAGTCCTGATAAGGTTATTGAAGCGATTGAGTATATGGATGACGACTGGTTTGCGATCGGTACTCAATTTCATCCTGAAACAATATCCGCGACCGTTTTGGACCAGCGTATTTTTGTGGAATTTGTCCGGGGTGTCATCGACTTTAAACAACAGCACAAGCATACCGCCGCCCCAAGCAAACACACCATCGCAGCCAAAGAGGAAACCAAAACAGGAACAAAATCGGTTGCCGCCAAAAAACATGAAAAATCAATGCCGTTGTTTATGGATGAACCTGTCACCGTCAAGGTCTCCAGTAGAAAATACGCGGCTGCAAAATTGTAAAATCCTTTCGATTGACCGTTAATTTTTCGCCAGCAATATACTGATAATAAGTACTGGCTGGGATGGCAGGCATATCGAATCAACGGAGAGGCTCATGTTTTTTTCTTTTCGACAGGAACATCAGGAACGTTTAAACAGTATGCGGTTGTTCGGAGGATTACATATAACCACCGACTACCGCAAACTGGAAACGGCTCTTCTTGGATTATCCGAAAGCAAGCCGGGTTCCCCTGTTGTCTTACAAAAAAGCATGGCTTTCGACATGCCGGACGAAATAGTTTCCCGAATCAACGCGGTTACCGAACAGATAACCGATCAGAGGCAACCCGCCCCGTTCAATGATGTTTTTAAACCATCATCAAATACAGAAGGAATATCCGGACCGTCTGACGATTCCGGTAACATCCTCCAGCAGTTCGACGAGCTTCGGTATTTGATTTCATTATTGGAGGAAGAAGCGATTCAGCAGCTGATGACAGAAAATCATCAGGAAAACAATTCTGTTGTCGCATTCACCGTCAGTGATCCCGGACTCCGGACCCGGTTTACCCAGTGGGGGAAACAGTTACGTTATCACACTCTTTCAGATGCCGCTCTTCTCACTCAGAAAACAGGGTTTAATATTATTGACGCGATACATAACAAGGATGTTGTTGAAAATGGTCAGGGACGACCACTTTTATCCTTGCCGCAATGGGTATTTCTAAATCAGGACGATCGGAAACGTCTCTTGCTTGATCTCGGAGTAACGGCCCGCTGGACACTCTTTCCTAAAGCGGATACGGAAACCGCCTGGCAACAGATTCAATATCACGATATCGGCCCCTGTGGTAACCTTCTGAACTTCCTGACATATCAAATCAGCAAGGGGGAATTAAATCGTGATATTGGGGGACGTCTTTCCGTTCAGGGACGGTCTATTCCTGAACTGCTGCATCAATGGCTTGAACTAACCCGGGATCTGGATCATCATTCAGAAAAGGACTCCTCTTTAAAAACGTCAATCTCCTGTTATCTCAGTACCCTGCAACAATCGGGAAATATCGCTTCCTGGTCACTTCAGGACATTTTATGTACCGCGGTTCACTGGCTCGCGGAACAGATTCACCGGGACTTTCAACGGTCATTTCCCGATGGCGATATTCCTGAAATTATTTTAACAGGAGCAGCCCGCCAAAACGGATTACTGTTCAACCGCCTGTCCGCGTTATTCCACCCCCATCAAATTCATCTGCTATCCGAATATGGATTTCAGGAAGACACCTTCGACGCAATGGCCGTTGCGATGCTTGGCGTTTTCTTTGTCAGTCGGATTCCCGCCGCACTCCCCGCATTGACAGGAGCCGACCGTCCGTCCGTTTCCGGTCGACTCACTCCGGGAAACGATCTCTCCTGGAAAACGCTTCTCCAATGGAACGAAAGATAAAATAGAAACGAAATGGAATGTCCCGGTTCCGGTCGTTTTCCATGCTTATCCAGTGTAATCATATCCGAAGATTCTCCAAAACCGTTTCCGTTGAAAGAAAAACGAAATTTTTATTGACATCGGATATAAGATGCTTTACCATTTTATACAGACGTTTTGTCCTTCTGAATCTGAATTTTTCATTATGGCATTTGCCCTCAGTACAGCAACGGTCTTTCCGCAAAACGGTGAGCCGCGAACGCCCGACAGGAAAAATATCAGAGGGAAAAACCGTTAAAAATCATTCGATGTTATTTTCCCGATGTGCATGCTGATATTTTTGTGTGACTGCCGTTTTGTCCATTCGTCGAAAAATCGAATTCACCATGATAAAAAACCGTAAGATTCCAAAAATAAAATCATGGTACATCGGCAAACAGTTTTCAATACCCAAGGAGATTTTTTTATGATTCAAAGATTTCCAGTTAAAACAATTCAATATCTATTTGGAATTCTGATGTTGTTCTCTGGATTCTGCTGCGCCCAGGAGCAGAATATGGCAATAACACTCGAAAATCGGGATTGTGACCGATTTCGGCAACAGGTCGCCCGCATGGAACAGGGAAACGTCGACCTGCTTTTTGTCGGCGACTCTATTACACACTTCTGGGAAAACGCTGGAAAGGAAGTCTGGGATGAATATTATGGCTCCCGGAACGCAATGAATTTTGCGATCAGCGGCGATCGAACCGGTCATGTTCTCTGGCGTCTGGCAAATTCCCCGCTCGACAAAATTTCCCCTAAAATGGCGGTTGTTATGATCGGAACCAACAATGTTGGTCATGATTCCAGTACTCCGGCCCAAACTGTTGAGGGAATTCAACAGATTATCGCGGTACTCCGGGATAAATATCCAACCATGAAAATCCTGCTTCTGGAGGTCTTTCCGCGGGAGGAAAAACCGGATGCCCCGCGACGTCTTCAGATCGATGAAATAAACAAGGGATTACGGGAAGTCTTCAACAACGTTGAAAATGTTCAGCTTTACAGTATTAACGATCTTTTCCTGACGGAGGACGGCATTCTTACCAAAGAAATTATGCCGGATTTGCTGCATCCGGGTCCGGAAGGTTACAAAATCTGGGCCAAAGCGATTGAGCCCATGATCGCCGACGGTTTGGGTGAAACTCCGGAAGCCTGTATTCCAAGTCCGCGACCGGATGATTGGTGGGTCAACCGTTATAATGAGAAAAACGATCTGCTGAAAAAAGGGGACATTGACCTTCTGATGATCGGCGATTCCATCACTCATGGCTGGGAAGGCGCCGGAGCTGACGTCTGGAATATTTATTATGGCAACCGTAAACCGATCAATCTCGGAATCGGCGGCGATCAGGTTCGGCATGTTCTCTGGCGGCTCGACAACTATGATTTCAGCAACGTCAATCCCCGGCTTGCCATGCTTCTGATCGGGGTTAATGATACCTGGGCCGGCACAACGCCAGCAAAAGACATCACGCTTGGTAATCGCCGAATCCTTACCAAACTGCATTCCCTGTTCCCGGAACTGAAAATTATCGTGCTCCGAATTTTCCCCTGTACCTCACAACAGAATCAGATTGATCAGATTAACGCCCTTCTTCCCTATTATCTGCGCGACCTTGATTATGTTACCCAAATGGATATTGGTCATGTTTTCCTGAATGCCCGTGGAGAATTGACAAAAGATATCATGCCGGATTTGCTCCATCCGAACACCCTGGGGTATGTGAAATGGGCGGAAGCCGTGGAACCAACCATCGCTTCTCTGCTCAATGAGGCCCCGAATATGGCGGTTACTCTGGAAGATCGCAACATTGAACGTTTTCAGCAGCAATCGGCCCGGATGGAACAGGGAAACGTCGACCTTCTTTTCGTTGGCGACTCCATTACACATGGTTGGGAAGGGGCCGGAAAAGACGTTTGGGAAAAATATTATGGAAACCGAAACGCCATGAATTTTGGAATCGGTGGGGATCGAACCGGCCATGTGCTCTGGCGGCTGGCAAATTCCCCTCTTGATAAAATTTCCCCTAAAATGGCAGTCGTCATGATCGGGACCAACAATATTGGTCATAATTCCAGCTCGCCTGAACAAACTGTTCAGGGAATCTGGCAGATCGTTGATCGCCTCAAGGTTCAGTATCCGGAAATGAAGATTCTGCTTCTGGAAGTTTTTCCCCGCGGCTCAACTCCGGATGACAATTACCGTCAACAGGTCAACAAAATTAACGAGGGACTGCGCAAAATTTTTGTTAATGTCGAAAATGTCCAACTGCTGGGACTTGAAAACCTCTATCTTGACGAAAACGGCGTTCTCCCGGTTTCCCTGATGCCAGACATGCTTCATCCCAACGCCGAAGGTTACGAAATCTGGGCAAACGCCATTGAGCCCATGGTCAAAGAAGCCCTGGGTGAAACAAAATAAAAAGGGTGGAAAATTGATCGGGACAGGAATTTCTGCCGTCCGGTATTCTCTTCCCTCTGAAAATGGCCCCTGAGCCATTTTATCCGGAAAATTTTCCGTCAGGAATTCCGGAATTCAAAATCCCATCCGGAATTTCCGCCGGCGGAAAAATCGGAGCACGACAGTAAAATCCCTGTTTCCCGTGTTTCATCGGAAACGGGGATTGTCATTTCTTGTCCGCCGGTTTCGTCTTTTCTGATTTCCGTGTGTTTTATCAGAGAATTTCCGGTTTCTTTTCAAAAACGCGGTCAACCGTCAGTAAACGTTTTTCTTTTGTACATGATCCGAAATAATAATTTCTGAAAACCAATATG